>OHLR01000633.1_pt1 | contig 15166 bp, 9 predicted proteins | sample 1569141 | NCBI WGS metagenome assembly OHLR01 (sample SAMEA3879553, study PRJEB24766) | human gut metagenome | biome: human-associated habitat; feature: feces | place: USA | collected 1985/1987
CTGGCTACCGGCCGGGGCGCGCGTCATCGTACCGCTGGTGAACCGCGCAATCCCCGTAATCCGCGACGAATACGTCGACATCGAGTTCGGAACGGGCGCCCTGAAGGTGACTCCGGCCCACGACGTGAACGACTACATGCTGGGCGAGAAGTACAACCTTGAGACGATCGACATCTTCAACGACGACGGCACGATCAACGACAAGGTAGGGCTGTACGCCGGTATGGAACGCTTCGCCCTGCGCAAACAGATCGAAAAGGATCTCGACGCGGCCGGCCTGCTGGAGAAAACCGAAGACTACACCAATAACGTGGGCTATTCCGAACGTACCGGCGTGGCGATCGAGCCCAAGCTCTCGATGCAGTGGTTCCTCTCGATGGAGAAGCTCGCCGATCCCGCGACCAAAGCAGTCCTGGAGGACGAGATCGGATTCGTACCCGAAAAATACAAGAACACCTACCGTCACTGGATGGAGAACATCAAGGACTGGTGCATCTCGCGCCAACTCTGGTGGGGCCAGCGCATTCCGGCCTGGTATCTGCCCCAAGGCGGTTACGTAGTGGCCCTCAACGCAGACGAGGCACTGGAGAAAGCCCGGGCCAAGAGCGGCGACGCCTCGCTGACGCTCGCCGACCTGCGGCAGGACGAGGACGTGCTCGACACCTGGTTCTCGTCGTGGCTCTGGCCGATCTCCGTATTCGACGGCATCCGCCACCCGAACAACAAAGACATCGAATACTACTACCCGACCAACGATCTGGTGACCGCTCCCGACATCATCTTCTTCTGGGTGGCCCGTATGATCATGGCCGGTTATGAATACCGGGGCAGAAAACCCTTCAGCCACGTCTATTTCACGGGTATCGTACGCGACAAGATCGGCCGTAAAATGTCCAAGCAGCTCGGCAACTCGCCCGACCCGCTCGACCTGATCGCCCAATTCGGCGCCGACGGCATGCGCGTAGCAATGCTGCTCTCTTCTTCGGCCGGCAACGACGTGATGTTCGACGAAGCGCTCTGCGAACAAGGCCGTAATTTCGGCAACAAGATATGGAACGCCTACCGCCTGGTCAACGGCTGGACGGTCGATCCGACTCTCGTGCAGAGCGACAATAACCGCCTTGCGATCGAGTGGTTCCGGCAGACGCTCTCAAAAGCCCTCGGCCAGATCGAAGCCGACTTCGCATCGTACCGCATCTCGGAGGCTTTCATGACCCTTTACAAGCTCTTCTGGGACGATTTCAGCGGCTGGTACCTCGAGATGGTCAAGCCCGCCTACCAATGCCCCACCGACCCGGCGACGATGGAAGCTACCCGCGGCTTCTTCGACGACCTGCTGCGCCTGCTGCACCCCTTCATGCCGTTCGTCACCGAGGAGATCTGGCAGGACCTGGCACCCCGCAAGGCAGGCGAGTCGATCATGGTCCAGCGCATGCCCGAAGCACGGGAGATCGACGAGGCGCTGCTGGCCCGGTTCGAACTGACGAAAGAGGTCGTAACGGCCGTCCGCAACGTCCGCAAGCAGAAAAACATTCCGCAGAAAGACCCCCTGACGCTCCGGGTGATCGCCGATGAAAACTACCCGGCGGAATACGCTCCCGTCCTGCAGAAAATGGGCAACCTCTCGCAGATCGAAACCACCCGGGAGAAAGATCCTTCGGCCGTCGGATTCCTCGTAAAGACCACGCAATACTTCGTACCGATGGAGGGCATGATCGACATCGAGGCCGAACGCAAAAAACTCGCAGGCGAACTGGAATACCTCGAAGGATTCCTCGCCAGCGTACAAAAGAAGCTCTCGAACGAAAGGTTCGTTTCGTCGGCTCCCGAGAAAGTCGTGGCCAACGAACGGACCAAACAGGCCGACACCGAAGCCAAGATCGCCGCGCTTCGGGAACAACTGGCCGCCTTGAAATAACTCATCACGAAACATTCAACTCCTCTCTCCGGCTTACAACAGCAGAGAGAGGAGTTTATACCCGACTATGCCGGAAATCACCATCTATACCGACGGCTCGGCCCTGGGCAATCCCGGTCCGGGTGGTTACGGAGCGGTCCTGATATCGGGACGGTTCCGCAAGGAGGTGTCGCAGGGTTACCGCCTGACGACCAACAACCGCATGGAGCTGCTGGCCGTCTGCGTAGCCCTCGAAATGCTGAAATTCGAAGGCAGCGACGTGACGATCTACTCCGATTCGAAATACGTGGTCGATGCCGTGGAGAAACGCTGGGTATTCGGCTGGGAGAAGAAAGGGTTCGCCGGCAAGAAGAACCCCGATCTATGGTCCCGCTTCCTGCACTCCTACCGCCGTCACAACGTCCGTTTCGTCTGGGTCAAGGGTCATGCCGATACGGTCGAAAACAACCGCTGCGACCAACTGGCCGTAGCCGCAGCCAACGACAGGGCGCACCTGCTGGAAGATACCGGGTATGTTCCGGGCAATGGAGAGTAAGCCATATAATAGCATAAAAAACCCCGAAACACGACGAAATATCCCGGGACTTTCTTAAAAACTATCCGGTCACACGGCCGTCCGAACTCGGAACGGCATTCCTCCACTCACCTCCTGCCCCTATCTCTTTAACTTACTTCCGCACATAAGCTCGCTCGATCTCCGCGATATAGACCTCGTGATAATCGTGCTGGGGATACCATTTCGTATCGCACCTGCGATCGACGAACTCTTCGGGCCGGATCTTTCCGACATAGAGCTTGCGGCATTGCAGGATCAGGCGTGCTTCGGCCGGCGCAGGCACTCCGTCGTCCGTACAGGCGACCGTCAGTCCGGCATTGCGGATCTTATCCTCCGTACGGCCGGTACGACTGCCGCAATATTCGAGAGCCGCATGGTACTCAGGTGAGAAAAACGAGAGGGTCACCCGCTCCTCGCGATCGACGAATTCCCGCGTATAACGCTGCGGACGTATCACGAACTGTGCCACAGGACGTCCCCAGATGAAGCCGATCATACCCCAACTGGCGGTCATCGCATTGCAACTTTCTCCGTTCCCGGCCGTGATGAGCATCCACTCCCGGCCGATGGCCCGGATAAAATTATCGGTAATTTCAGCGGGATCGATCTGTTTGAAATTTTCCATAATCTATTTGTTCCTTTTTGTGATTCCAACCTGTTACAAAAATAACATTCTTTTCCTAAAATCGGATCGCCGGATTGCACATCCTGATTAATTTGCTATATTTGCCCCTACTTTACCCCGAAACAATAACCGATCCGGAATCTATGTTCAAAACATACATGCGCCTGCTGGGATTCGTCAGCCCGATCTCGAAATACGCCGTTCCCTACTTCTTTTACGCGCTGCTGTACGCCCTGTTCAACACGCTCACCTACGCCATGATCCTCCCGATCATGGACACGTTGTTCGACGACAAGAACTCCTATGTCTTCCAACCCGTTTACGACTTTCCCGTGCACGGGCTCTCGTTCTCGGATATCGACGCCTCGCAGATGTTGAGCTACGTCTATACGCAACTGTTCGGGACGGATTTCACGATGTCGAAAATGCTTCTCCTGCTCGCCTGCGGTACGATCGTAATGAACCTGTTGAGCAATTTCTTCCGCTACATGAGCGCCTGGACGGTCGAAAACATGCGCGTCAGATCGCTGCAACGCATGCGCAACGATCTGTTCAACAAAATAATGGGGATGAACGCCGGATATTTCAGCGATCAGCGCAAGGGCGATCTCATGTCGCGCATCACGCAGGATGTCATGGTGGTTCAATACTGCATCACCAACACGCTGCAAGTCGCCTTCCGCGATCCGCTGCTTATTATCGGTTACGTGATCTACATGCTCCTCGTATCGTGGCAGTTGTCCCTGTTCGCCATCCTGTTCCTGCCCGTAGTGGCGCTCATTATCGGACGGATCGTCAAAAAACTGCGCCACCCGGCCCTCAAAGGGCAGGAACGCATGGGCGACATGGTAAGCGTGCTCGACGAATCGCTTTCAGGCATCAAGGTCATCAAAAGTTACAACGCCACCGACTATATCCGCCGCAAATTCTCCGAGTTCAACGCCGAATTTTCGCGCCTGATGCTCTCGATGGCCCGCCGTCAGCAACTGGCTTCGCCGATGAGCGAATTTCTCGGCCTGACGGCCGTCGCGGTACTGATCGTTTTCGGCGGTTCGCTCGTCATGAACGGATCGCTTTCGGCCGGCGGATTCGTCGGCTTCATCGCCGTATTCTCGCAAATCACCCGCCCCGTGCGCTCGTTCATCGACCAGTTCGCCAATATCAACCAGGGTATCGCTGCGGGTGAACGCATCTTCGACGTGCTCGATTCCGAACCGGAAATCCAGGACAAACCCGACGCCAAGACGTTGGACGGCCTGCACGAGAAGATCGAATTCCGCAATGTACACTTCTCCTACGACGGCAGCCGGGAGGTGATCGACGGCATCTCGTTCGACATCCGTCGGGGAGAAACCGTGGCTCTGGTCGGTCCTTCGGGCGGCGGCAAATCCACCCTCAGCGAACTGATCCCCCGCTTCTACGACACTACGGGCGGCGACATCCTGATCGACGGGGTTTCGATCCGTGACTACACGCAGGAGAGCCTGCGTGCCCACATGAGCATCGTTGCGCAAGATACCGTGCTGTTCAACGACACCATCGAAAACAACATCGCCATGGGACGCCGGGGAGCGACGCACGAAGAGATCGTCGCTGCGGCCAAAATCGCCAACGCCCACGACTTCATCATGGAGTGTCCGTCGGGCTACGACACCAACATCGGCGACCGGGGCGCCAAACTATCGGGCGGTCAGCGCCAGCGCCTGAGCATCGCCCGAGCCGTACTCAAGAACCCCGAAATCCTGATTCTGGACGAAGCGACTTCGGCCCTCGACACCGAAAGCGAAAAGCTCGTCCAGGACGCACTTAACTCCCTGTTGCAAGGCCGCACTTCGATCGTAATCGCCCACCGCCTTTCGACCATCCACAACGCCGACAAAATCATCGTCATCGAACGGGGTCGGATCGCCGAGCAAGGCACTCACCCGGAGTTGATGGCTAAAAACGGCATCTACGCCAAGCTGATCGAGATGCAGAGCTTCGATTAAAAGCCGATTCCCATGACCGAAAAGGAGAAAATGCTGGCCGGAGAGTGGTTTCATCCCAACGACGCGGAACTCGAACAGGACCGCACCAGGGCCCGCCACCTCACCCATCGGCTCAACGTCACACTCAAAGACAAGGACGCGACCTATCTGGCGACGCTCCGGGAACTCTGTCCGGGGGTCGAAGCCATGATCCGCGCCCCTTTCTACTGCGATTACGGTTACAACATCTCCATCGGCAAAGGGTCCTACGTCAATTTCAACTGCGTCTTTCTCGACCTCGGGCCGATTCGCCTGGGACAACGCTGTCTGATAGGTCCCGGCGTACAGCTTCTGACGGCCGTGCATCCGATGGACGCCACGGAACGGGCTACGGGCAAAGAAAAAGGAGCGGGCATCGAGATCGGCGACGACTGCTGGCTGGGCGGCGGCGTGATCGTCTGTCCCGGCGTCAAGATAGGCTGCCGCTGCGTCATCGGCGCCGGCAGCGTGGTCACGCACGACATTCCCGACAATTCGGTCGCTGCAGGCAATCCGGCCCGCGTTATCCGCACCGCAACCGACGAATAAATCCGCCGCTTCGGAAAATCGCTCTCGGAATCCTGCAACAGCTTCCGCCACAACCCGTTGTCTGCATACAAAAAACTGCTATCCGAGATCTATTTATTCGCATTTTTTCATAACTTTGCATGTTGGTAAAATCCGCCGCCGGCTTCCCGCACGAAACAGGCGGCACACAGCGAATTCCGGCGCTGCCGAATACGACAAAGACAGGTAACAGCTCCGCATTCGGGGCTGTCCGGCGGAATCGGGCCGGATCGGATTCTGCCAGCCCATGAAAACGACGATTGAAAACAACAGGATATGAAGTTCAAAGAATATAAAGGCCTCGATCTGCCGGGGTTGGCCGCCGACGTACTGAAAGAGTGGGACGCACAGGACACGTTCCACAAAAGCATCTCCACCCGCGAGGGTCATCCCACCTTCGTCTTTTACGAAGGACCTCCCTCAGCCAACGGCACGCCGGGCATCCATCACGTCATGGCCCGCACGATCAAGGATATCTTCTGCCGTTACAAGACGCAGCAAGGTTACCTCGTTCACCGCAAGGCCGGATGGGACACGCACGGACTGCCTGTAGAGTTAGGCGTCGAAAAGAAACTCGGCATCACCAAGGAGGACATCGGGCGCACAATCTCCATAGAGGAGTACAACCGCGCCTGCCGCGAGGCGGTGATGGAGTACACGGGCCTGTGGGAAGAACTCACGCGCAAAATGGGTTATTGGGTCAATATGGACGACCCCTACATCACTTACGACAACAAATACATCGAAACCCTCTGGTGGCTTCTGAAACAGCTCTTCGACAAGGGGCTACTCTACAAAGGTTACACCATCCAGCCCTACTCGCCGGCCGCCGGCACGGGACTTTCGACCCACGAGCTGAACCAGCCGGGCTGCTACCGCGACGTGAAGGATACCACCTGCACGGCGCAGTTCAAAATCATCCGCGACGAGCGGAGCGAAAAACTCTTCGACGGAGCCGAAGGCGATCTCTACTTCCTGGCTTGGACCACCACGCCCTGGACACTGCCGTCGAATACCGCGCTGGCCGTAGGCCCCGAAATCGAATACGTGCGCGTCAAATGCCGCAATCCCTATACGGATGCCCCCCAGACTGTCATCCTGGCCAAAGAACTGCTGGGGTCGTATTTTACCCCCAAGATGGAGGGCAAGTTCGAAATCTCTCCGGTCACCTACAAGGGTCCGGACTTCGAAGGCATCCGCTACGAACAGCTCATCCCCTGGGTGAAGCCTGCGGGCGATGCGTTCCGCGTCATCCTGGGCGACTACGTGACCACCTCCGACGGTACGGGTATCGTGCATATCGCCCCGACGTTCGGTGCGGACGACGACCGCGTGGCCCGCGCCGCAGGCATCGCCCCGCTGTTTATGGTCGATAAGGCGGGCAAGAATCAGCCGATGGTCGATCGCAAGGGACGGTTCTTCCTGCTCGAAGAGCTCGACCCGACCTTCATACGCGACAACGTCGATACAGCGGCCTATTCCCAATGGGCGGGCCGTTACGTGAAAAACGCCTACGACGATTCGCTCGCCGCCGACGCGCCGACGCTCGACGTCGATCTCTCAGTGATGCTCAAGGCCGAGAACAAGGTTTTCAAGATCGAAAAGCACACCCACTCCTACCCCCACTGCTGGCGTACGGACAAACCGGTGCTCTACTACCCGCTCGACTCCTGGTTCATCCGAACTACGGCGCTGCGCGACCGGATGATCGAACTCAACAAGACGATCCGCTGGAAGCCGGAATCGACCGGAACGGGACGCTTCGAAAAGTGGCTCGAAGGTCTGGTGGACTGGAACCTCTCGCGCTCGCGCTTCTGGGGCACGCCGCTGCCGATCTGGGCTACGGAGGATTACTCGGAAATGAAGTGCATCGGCTCGGTCGAAGAGCTCGTCGCCGAAATCGAAAAATCCGTCGCGGCAAGTCTGATGAAGGAGAATCCCTACAAGAACTTCAAGCCGGGCGACCTCTCCAAAGAGAACTACTCGACCGACCGGATCGACCTGCACCGTCCTTACGTGGACAATATCGTGCTGGTTTCGTCCAAAGGCGAACCGATGCGGCGCGAACCGGATCTGATCGACGTGTGGTTCGACTCGGGCGCCATGCCTTATGCCCAGCTACACTACCCCTTCGAGCACGGCGGCGACTACTTCAAGAGCGTCTATCCGGCCGATTTCATCGCCGAAGGCGTCGATCAGACGCGCGGATGGTTCTTCACGCTGCATGCCATCGCCACGATGCTCTTCGACTCGGTAGCTTTCAAGAACATCATTTCGAACGGCCTGGTGCTTGACAAGAACGGCAACAAGATGTCCAAACGTCTGGGTAATGCCGTGGATCCCTTCGAAATACTTTCGACCTACGGCGCCGACGCGACGCGTTGGTATATGATCTCCAACTCGCAGCCCTGGGACAACCTCAAGTTCGACCGGGACGGGGTGGACGAAGTGCGCCGCAAGTTCTTCGGCACGCTCTACAACACCTACTCGTTCTTCGCCCTCTACGCCAATGTGGACGGTTTTACGGGACAGGAGCCGGAAGTTCCGATGAGCGAACGCCCGGAGATCGACCGCTGGATCATCTCCCTGCTCAATACGCTGGTCCGGAACGTCACCGAATCGCTCGAAAATTACGATCCGACGCCGGCGGCCCGTATGATCCAGGAATTCGTATGCGAAAACCTGTCGAACTGGTACGTGCGCCTCAACCGCAAGCGGTTCTGGGGCGGCGGGCTGACACGCGACAAACTGGCCGCTTACCAGACACTCTACACCTGTCTGGAAACCGTTTCGATGCTCTCCGCACCGTTCGCGCCGTTCATCTCCGACCGTATCTTCCGCGATCTAAACGCCGTAAGCGGTCGCCACACGGACGAGTCGGTACATCTTTCGACCTTCCCCGTCTGCGACTCCTCGCTCATCGACGGTGAATTGGAGCAGATGATGTCTATGGCCCAACAGGTTTCGTCGATGGTACTGGCCCTGCGCCGCAAGGTGAACATCAAAGTCCGCCAGCCACTCACGAAGATACTCATTCCGGTCCTCGACGCCGACACCGCACGCCGCATCGAAGCCGTCAAGGGGCTCATTATGAGCGAAGTGAATGTCAAGGAAATAGAACTGATCGAAAATACGACGGGACTCATCACCAAGCGCATCAAGCCCAACTTCAAGACCCTCGGTCCCAAATACGGCAAACAGATGAAGCAGATCGCAGCTCTCGTAGCCGGGTTCTCACAGGATCAGATAGCCGCGATCGAAGCATCGGCGGAAACCCTGCTGGACATGGACGGCGAAAAAATCACCGTCACCCCTGCCGATTTCGAAATCACCTCGGAAGATATGCCGGGCTGGCTCGTAGCTACGGAGGGCAAGCTGACCGTAGCCCTCGATATCACGATCACCGACGACCTGCGTGCCGAAGGCATCGCCCGCGAGCTGATCAACCGTATCCAGAACATCCGCAAGGATTCGGGTTTCGAGGTGACGGACAAAATCCGTGTAGAGATCGAACAGCAGGAATTCGTCCTTCCCGCGCTCAAATCTTTCGCAGACTACATCGCCTCGCAGACGCTGGCTGTCGAAATCGAAGGAGTGGCTTCTCCCAGCGGCGAATTCGTCGTGGAGTCGGAGGTAGATGAGCAACCGGTTCGTATCGCGGTAACCAAAATCTGACCGAAAAAAGGAGAACCTGCACGTTTCCGGCAAAAAATTTGGAAGTAACGGGAATATTGTTTAATTTAGTATAACATTATTACAAATAAAATATTGAAACTATGGCAGAAGCAGAAAAAACCCGATACAGTGACGCCGAATTGGAAGAGTTCAAGCAGCTCATTCTCAAAAAGCTGGAAACAGCACGTGCGGATTACGAACTCCTGCGCGCCACGATAACCCACACCGCATCGAACGATACGGAGGATACTTCGCCGACGTTCAAGGTGCTGGAGGAGGGAGCCACTACGCTCTCCAAAGAGGAGAGCGGCCGCTTGGCAGCCCATCAAATGAAATTCATCCGCAACCTCGAAATGGCACTCGTACGCATCGAGAACAAGACATACGGCATCTGCAAAACCACCGGCAAGCTGATCCCCAAGGAGCGGCTGATGAAAGTGCCTCATGCAACCGAGTGCATCGAGGCCAAAGAAGGACGGATTCACTAAAGGATTCACCCTCCGAACGAATGTTCTTTTCGTATGGCATGAAAAGACTCCGTCCGCCACGACCAGAGATAAAAAATAGGAGCGTCCCCTTGAACGGACGCTCCTATTTTTATAAAAAAACATCCTGCAGACGTTATTACTGCAGGATGTTTCCCTTTCAGGATATTAACGCTTATTGATAGGAGTTTTTCTATTCATTGTCAGCGTGTGCCGCTTTACGGCGCTGCGCTTCGATTTTTTTCGTCTTCTTCCGGCCTTCCTTTGTTACGAACCGGATCATACCGTCATACCCCTGCTCTCCGTATTGTTCAACCAACTCCGCACTCGGTTGAACAATTTGGACAGTCGCCACAGCATCGGCATCGATGTCATCCAAGTAAGAGAGATCGACCAATTCCCCGTCAACCATCACCAATGGACGCGTACCGTCTTGAGGGCTAATAGAGAACCCAAATCCCGTATCTTTGATCCGCCAAAGTCCCGGCCCTATCCTATAAGAACTTCCATTTATAAATGCGCAACCGATGCGTTTGAACTTTCGTTCCTCCGACTTTTTCGTCGTGATCTCGATCACCCCTTCCGCTCCCTTCTCGCCATAACGTTCGACCCCCTGCTCTCCTTTCAATACCGTCATCGCGTCGATTCGGGAGGGATCCAGTTGCGAAAGGCGATCGGCAGAAATTTCCTCGCCATCCAATACTATTAAACCGACCTGCTTCAGAGAACGACCGTTATCAACAACTGAAACCGAATCCGAATCCGCTCCGGTCGTATAGGTCAACGTAACGGTTTCCTCCAAAGGCTGCGCCGACGTGGCAATCGATTTAGACACGGAAATCGACTTTGACACAGAAGTGCGCCCCGAGGAGGCGCCGGAAGGCTCCCTGACAACTGTCATCTTATTAGGCGTTTTGCCCGACGCATTCGACGAATAAACCGCCAAAGTCGTACGTTCTCCGGATTCATTCGTCGTAAACTCGATCACACCGTCCCGCGCCCGCTCGCCATAACGGTCCAGCAATTCGAACCCGGGTTGCAGAATCCGAACCCACAGAACCTTCCCCGCATCGATCGACTTCAAATAGTCATCATCGACCTGCCGGCCGTTGATCAACACAAGCGGTCGGGCTCCATTGAGCGGACGGATCGTAAATCCGTTTCCCGTATCCTTGATCCGATAAAGACCGGGACCTTCCTGGAAAGAGTTTCCACGCTCGAAACTACACTCCAGACGGTCGAACTGCCGGGCACCTTCAGTCGTCGTCACATAAACCACGCCATCCGCCGCCGCCTCGCCGTAACGTCCGACAGCCCATTCGTCCTTCAAGACCGACATCGATTCGATTTCCGCTTCATTCAAAGCCTTTACCTCGGCAGCTGCGACCCTTCTGCCATCGAGCAGGAAGAGCATCGAACTCAAATCGTGACCGGAAACCACGAACGAATCGTTCGGTGCAGCAACTTCGGAAATCCGCACCTTGCCCTGCCCGTCCACTGAAGTATTACCGGTCTGAACCATACCGGACGACGGTCCCTCCGGTACGGATGCGACGACAGATTCACCCGCACCGGACTTCCGGGCCTCTTTTTTGGCCTGTTTCGCAGCATCGCGAGTCGTCACAAGAATCGCTCCGACACGGGCGGCATCCCCGTAACGCTCGACTAATGCCGGGTTACGAAGTACATCCTCCCAAGAGAAAATCTGTATGGTTTCGATCTTGCGGGCAGGAATCTTCTCCAGATCGGTGATGGACCCCACATGCCCGTCCACAGCTACCAACGGCAGCATTCCGGGACGTACTCCCTGCACGTTCCGCAATTTCAATCCGCTCACCTTATAGGTATTTTTACCATCTACCGATCGGAAACTACCCTTCAGATAACGCATCGGATTGTTGTATTTATCATAAACGGTCACCTCGAAATCATCCTCACGCGAAGCCGTTTTAGAAACGACCTCGATCACCCCGTTCCGGGCCGATACGCCGTATCTGGCGACCGTCGCTTCGTCCGGCTCGGTTACGATCCGAACGGTTTCTATCTCGTGAACGATACCGGGAGTAGTAAAAAGATAGATATTCGACACCTTGCCATTCCACAGTACCAATGGCCGGAATTCGAACGGCATCGAATGGCTTAACTCGATCCGCCGCACCCGGTAAGTATCGGGCACACCCGTCGGTTCAAAATCGCCCGTAATATAGTGATACAAATCGGAAGGCTTCTGTTTCTCTTCGATTGTCACACGTTCCGACTCCGGACGACTCGTATAGACGATCGCACCGTAACGACCCCGATCGCCGTAGCGTCTGCGTGCCTCGCCGGAGGTCATTTGGGTCGCCGTGGCGATACTCGAAGGGGACATCGCGCCCAACTGTCTGTAATCGATCTCCTCACCGTCAAGCAGATACAAGCCCTCGTCCGACAGATCAATCCAAAAAGGAATGAGGGCAGCCCCATCGCTCACCTCGACAGTCACCCACTCTTCCGCACCATCGACCGATTTATACCCGAGTCGTTCGAGTTTCCCCGCATCAGCAGTCAGCAACTTGGCAAACTCCTCTTTCATGTACGCATCGCGGCGGGCGACAAACTGTTCTGGCAACTCATCCCCTTCCCACACCAGGTAAAGCTCCAAATCCTCCGGATCCCACAGCGATGGATCGGCCGGTTTCCAAGACTGCGTATAAGGATAAATCTGAACCCCGATCGACAACACTCCGTTTGCTGCCCGTGTACCGTATCCCTCCACTGCCTCCGGCCCTTTGACCATCCATGCACCAATCATCTTCTGTTCCGGCAACCCCAAATAGGTATCCAGCGTTTCAGCCGACAATTCCTCGCCCCCGTCCATTATCAGAGGCGGATGTTTCGGATCGAAACGGAAATCTGCCGGATCGCCATAAACCGCATACACTACCGGCTCATCGGATACGGGCAGATGGGTCAGAGCAAGCGACTCTTTCAAATGAAATTCCAAGGCAATGTCCGTTTCCATCGGAATTCCGAAGCGGCTACCGACTGATTTTACTTTCCGATCCGTCTCCCCTCCGACAAGGTAACAAACGATCGGCTTCTCCGAAACGATCGTAAAGCGGCCCTCCGCGTCGGTCACAACCCGCCGGCCGCCGCTGCAAATAAACTCATAACCGGCCCAAGGCTTATCGTCCCGGCCAAATACGCGTCCGGTAAAGGTGTGCGCCCCCGATTCTGCCGTTTGCTTTTCAAGAGCGGTACGCTCGAGATTAGCCAGCAATTCGGCCATGGAGCCTTCGACCGGTGGCATTCCCCCTTCCGGTGTACCGACCATACGGTCGTCCGCACCAGCAGGAAGAGGCATTTCACCGTTTCCGGAATTTTTCGTAGTTTTGTCCTCCGGAAGAACATAGGAGGTCTGTGCGAAAGCGCCGAGCGCCAGGCACGCAAGCGGCAGGACATAGAGCGCCTTGGCCCTGGCCCACCTCGATGATCTTTTACGCAACATCATGGTAATTAGGTTTTTAAGGTTACTATGATTAAGGCTGTTGGCAATTGAGTACCACCTCCCGCCAACGGCCTTTTTTATCAACAGCATCTGATAATCTTTCGCATCGACCCCGCAGCGGAGCACCTGCTCGTCGGCCTCGTACTCGTGCACAGCACGCAGTTCCACACGCAACAGCCACATCGCGGGGTTGAACCACTGCAAACACCCCAGCAAATCGACCAGCAGCAGGTCCCACGAATGGCCCAACCGCTGATGCGCCTGTTCATGCACGAGGATCGTCCCTCCGCCGCAGGCATAATCCTCCTCGGACATCACCACGTATCTCATCCAACTGAACGGAGCTCGAATCCGGTCCGACAACACCAAAACGCTCCCGTTTCCAAGCGGTATGCGCTGGCCGCGGCGCGTCATTCGCACAACCCGCACGATGTTGCATACGGTCCATCCCAACGTCGCAAATACCCCTGCAAAATAGATGATTCCGAGCAAAACGCCCCAGTCGAACGGTTCGGGAGCAGGCTCCGGCTCCTCTGTTATCATCAGGTCCCGGGTATCGTCGGGGATTCGGTTTTCGAATACCATGTCCCGCCGGAAATAATTTTCCGGAATCACGTCGATCCCGGCGGCGGATACCCCGGGCAACTCCTTCTCGACGGTAATTACGCACAAAGGCAGCAAAAACGACAGCAGTAACACTCCGCACAACAACACCCTGTTCATCCGATGCAGCGTATCGCGGCTCAACAACAACTTGTAAAACAGGTAGAAGACCGCCAGGCATCCCGCAGCCTTCAGACTGTAAAGCAGAAAGGTCGGCATAGGATTATCGTTTTTCGGTTTGACTTTCGATTTGCCGGATCAGGTCGCGCAGATCGTCCACGGAGATTTTCTCCTCCCGTACGAGCGACGAAACCACCCCGAGGTAGGAATTGTCGAAATACTTGCTCACCACGCCCTTCAGCGTCTTGCGGCTGAACTCCTCCTCGCTGACGAGCGGATAATACTGGTAGGTGCCGCCATAGGCCTTGTGTCCGACGTACCCTTTCGCCTCGAGGCCACGCACCATCGTCGATAACGTATTGAAATGAGGTTTCGGTTCGGGCCAGAGCGCAACCAGTTCGCGCACGAATAACGGGCCCCGCGTCCAGAAACAACGCATCAGCTCCTCTTCTCTAGGTGTCAGCTTTTCCATAATCAATGTCGGTTAAAGTCGAACGAAACAGGACCTGCACAAACGGCAGCACAGCTCCGCATTGCCGGCTCTTGCACAAAAATCTTCTGAAACAAAGATAACTAAAAAAATTTCACATACAACTATTTTTTATAGTTTTCAAACTAAAAAATTTAGTTTTGCAGGAGAAACAGAGAGCAACCCGCTGTAAAACAACAAAAAAATAATAGACAAGATAAAAAATTCTTGTCTATTATCAGGATTAAGATATGGAAAAATCTTCCTATTCCTCGTCGCGGTGCAGCTTCTCTACGTAAATGGCATGCTGCATGGCGATACGCTTCGCAACCGAAGGTTTGGTGAAATACTGGCGACGACGGAGCTCCTTCAGGACACCCGTACGCTCGTATTTACGTTTGAATTTCTTGAGGGCCTTCTCGATGTTCTCGCCCTCTTTTACCGGCATGATAATCATAATTCGTTGCTTTTTTTATTGTTTTTTACTCTATTTTCTAATGGATCGTGTCTTGTATCGGGGCGGGACTCCATCCGGACGACGCCGACTCCCTATTCGGTATGTCTTTCGAGGCTTTTCGTACCGTAAACCGAAGATACGGGGCCAATCGCTCGGCCTCACGCGGGGTTAATATGTGCTCTTCAACCAACTCTTCGA
>OHLR01000635.1_pt1 | contig 15102 bp, 10 predicted proteins | sample 1569141 | NCBI WGS metagenome assembly OHLR01 (sample SAMEA3879553, study PRJEB24766) | human gut metagenome | biome: human-associated habitat; feature: feces | place: USA | collected 1985/1987
TATCCTTTTTCGTATAATTTTAACACAATATTATATATTAGTCAAACTATTTTATGCATTCTTTGTTAGATAAATTCATTTGCCTAATCGGCAAAATGCAAAAAGTACAATAAAGTGACCTCATATGGCAATAAAAAATTACCATATGAGGTGTCATAAGAATATTTATTTATGAGTTCGAGTTCGCCGTTCTGTCTAATCTCGGTAATATTGCCGTTGCTATCATAAGAATAATCGTAGGATAAAACGCTGTCACCGCCATATGACTGGTTGAAATTGCTGATAAGATTAGTTGTTGAATTTTCAGCCCTACCGTCTGCATAATCATAATCGGTATTAAATATGTGATAATATGAGTTTTCTCTGGTTGAAGAATAAATCTTAGGACAAGGAGACTCAGAAGAGCCTCCTTGCAAAACTAATAAACTATAATCTTTTATGATGACAAATCAGAATCACATATGTATGAGTACCAATCAAATGAACTATCGGGATATTCCGAAACTTCATTTTTATTTGCAGTAACATAACTTGCACAGGAATAAATTTTATCCGATTCACCTGTTGCTATCTCACCAAAGATAAGATATGCAACATCACCGTTATCGGCATCAGAAAAAATGCAATAATAATACGGCTCAGTTTCTTCGCTATCAGAACTATCCACATTAAACTGCCTAAACTCAATTGATGAACACCAAGGTTTTAGATAAGAGATTTTAAACACATCACTGCTCAAAGAACCGTAACTTTTTATATGGTCTAAAAGGTCACTATAATCTTTGCTTGACAATTCATTAACTTTAAGTGGAGTGTTTTTATCTGTTACTACCGTATAATCCTGAATGTCATCAGACAGCACTCGGTTGGCGTCATCATTATCTGAAACTTTCTCTGTAACGGATGTTTTAGGCTGTTCATTAGAATTATTTTTATTTGTATTTCCTGAACAACCTGATAAAACAACCGCAAACGCAATTAATACAAATGTCGATATTACAGTACAAAAAAGTTTTTTCATATTCAAATTTACCCCCTACTTGTAAATTTTCATTTATTAGTAATAGTATGATGAGTAAGACTGCTATTTGATTATGTGCGGTATTCACTTTCAAGTGAATTGTCGAATATGTAAAGTTCTATGCTTAGAATATCAATTTATATTATTAAATCGTTAAGTCATCATACCAACTTAGACAATCTCATAACAATTAATTGCAAATAACTAGACTTCACTAGGATTTATGCTTAATAGTCCTAATGAGCGAGAACAATAACATAACTATTGCAAATATAAAAAAACAACATGAACAAATAAAAAATACAACTTTCTGCGGAGAAATATATAAATCACCAATTTCGAAAAAGTAATTTAATATATGAATTTCCCCACACATAATTATATTATTCGCTGATACTATAATAATTGATATAGGAATCCATATATTATATCGTTTTCTACATCTAACAAGGCACACTATAATAAATATCATCATAGCTATATTTATTAAAAGCAATCTTGTATTTATATCATTAGATTGTAACAAAGAATTAAATATAAAAGAGTCATTATTAGTAAGACAGTATATCTCTAATAAATATGAAATAAAATTAAATAATAAAACTGCGGTAGAAAATACAATCATTATTTTTTTCATAATAATCTATTCCTCTCAAACATGTAAAAAGAAGACAGCAATCATTGCAATTCCACCTTTTTTCTTATTATTAAAATACTCAGCAAAACCACTCTCTTTATCCAAAGCATTTCTACTATTTGTATGTGCATAATAATAGATATTGTTTTTGGTAATTTTTCCAACCAATACAGTATGGGTTAGTTCCCCATTATAATCAGTACTCATAAATGCTACTGCACCAATTTTTATAGATTTAATGTCTTTTTTCATAGACTTCCAACTTGTATATAAATGTTGTGTCAAATGCATCTTATTAACAAGCCAGAACCTTAACTTTTTTGATATTCTCCAAGTTTCTGAAACTGAATATGTATAACGACCATTCCAATTGGTTGATTTACTTCTATAGCTATACCAATCACCTCTCATCGGAGAAAATTTACCAGCATACAAGCACTGGGATACAAAATTTGCACAATCACCATTTCTATAATAATAGTACTGTGGATTTGGTTTGGCATAATATTTTTGTGCATATGTTATTGCTTTTATAGATAATTTAGTTGAAACTGTACCTGATACATCAGATTTATTTATACAATTATTCTCACAATAAGCAAACATATTAGTACTCAGCGTAGTTCCTGATTCGGTATCAGCATAAACATCAGCATTTAAAAATCTGCCTGTAAATGGATCGTAGTAGCGGGACTGGAGATAGTACAAGCCTGTTTCTTCGTCGTAAACATAACTGCGATAACGGAACGGGTTCAGCTTGCCGACTGTCAGTGTGCCGTTGTTTTCGGTGAGCATATTGCCCCACGCATCATAGGCATACTCTGCAACTGCTTTGCCGTCCTTATCAACAATTTCGGTAATATCGCCCTGCAGGTCTTTGATGTAGTAATACATTGTTCCGTTGCAGGAAACAGACATTACTTCGCCCGAATTATCGTAGTAGAAGAACAGCGTATCGTTGCCCTGAGTGAGTGCAAAAAGATTATTACTGCTGTCATAGTAATAGTTAGTTTTCACTCCGTCAACAGACTTCTGCGTTCTCATACCGTTTGAGTCATAACTCATCTGAATGGCTTTATCGTAAGTGGTTATATCCTTGAGAATTCTTCCGTTCTCCCACTCAAAAGTCATATCATCACGGTATGTCAATGGATTGCCGTTTTTATCATATGTAATACTGTCGCCGTCAAACTCGGTGAGTTTATCTTTCCAGTTAGTGTCACCATACGAATAAGTTCTTGTTTCAAGTAATTTTACAGGTGCCCAGTTAGTTCCGAGTGAATACGATTCCATTTTTTGAATGTTACCGTAGTTATCATAAACTATTCTGATATAGCGACCTGTTCGAGTATCTGCATACCATACAAGCTGATTTAGTTCATCGTATGTATATACGGCTACCTTTTTGCCGTTTTCATACACATTCTCTACATTACCTGTATCGTTGTAATTATAGCTGTAATCCAGAACCCTATCAGAACTCAACTTATAACTAATACCGCCAACCATATTGGTAGTAGAATTGCTTTCACTACCGTGATAATAAGAATACTGCTTTGTAAATACGGTATCACTCTTATTCTGTTTTGTTGTTACAGTTGACACTCTGCCGAAATCATCTGTTGATGTTTCGTTAGTTACACCGTCATTGCTTACAAATGACTTTCCGTCATCGTCTGAGCCTGTTGTAATAGTCTTTGTCTGACCGTTTACAGATGTTTTTTCAACTGTATTGCCGTTTGAATCGGTAACAATATAATGAGTAAGACTGCCGTCTGATGATGTACGATATTCGCTTTCAAGTGAACCGTCAAATGTATAATAGTAATATGAGGTTTCGCCGCTTGAATGATCAACTGCTTTTGTAACAAGACCTTGCTTGTTGTAAATCATCTCGGCAATTTTACCTGTTTCACCTGTGATTACCGAAATATTGCCATAGTTATCGTAAGCATATTCAAGATAATCACCGTTTGCATAAGCAGTCTTTGTAAGATTACCGTTACTGTCATATGTATGACTTGCAACAGTTACATTGCCGATTTTAGTTGACACAAGATTGTAGAAAACATCGTAGTTAAAGGAGTAGTTAAAACCATTGTGTGTGATTTTTGATACAGAGCCTAAACCGCTGTATGTATATGAGTTTTCAGAATCACCGCTTTTAACAGATGTAAGGTTGCCTGATGAATCATATGCGTAGCTTGTCACATTTTCATCAGCGTCAGTAACCGAAGTTACATTGCCGTTGACATCATAAGCATACTTTGTCGTACTTCCCTGCTCATTTGTTTCGGAAGTTACATAATTGCCTGTGCTGTCATATTCAGAACCAGTCTGCATAAACGGTTTTGTTTTGTCAACAGATTCGGACAATACTTCATAATCAACATAATTGTCAACCTCTGTATCATCTGAATCGTTACCTGCACTGACCGAAGAATCATCTTTTGAATCTTCTGATTGTTTAGTCACATACCCCGTTGCTAAAATATTCAGTTCAGCGTTGGTAACTGTCATTTCATTTTCATTATAACCATATACAAATGCAAATGCAACATAATCTATGGTTTCGTCACTATTTTCGGGACTTATTGACAAACTTACCTGCTGATTTTTGGAAGTATTGACATTAAATTCCTGATAGTGCATTTCAGGAGTGCTGTTGTTTTTGTAGTAAATATTGAGTGCAATGCCGAAAGTTCTGTTTTCGTTTGAAAGCGGAACAGAATCAGCCTTTGCAGTACCGTTGATTTTAAATGATACTCCCGCTCTGCCTACTTTTACATTCTGATAGATATATTTGTTGCCGAGTGATGGACTTGATGATGTGCTGTCATCTGTATCATCGCCGTCCTCATCGGTTGAAGTATCGGAAGATTCAACTTCGTAAGTCTTCTTTACTTCTCTGACTACAAATCCCTGTTCAGACTTGATTGCGTTGCCGTAATCGTCATATGAAGTAATGCTATCCATTGGAGCAGTTTCCGTAACTGTTTTGGTGTAGGTAGATGGTTCGGTGTTGCTTTCTGTGGTAGTTTCTTCTGTTGCCGATTCTGTGTTGGAATCATCAACCGCACCTGCTGTACCGCCTATTGTTACAGTTCCGTTGTTAGCTGAAATGCTCTTGTTTTCTTCTGTGAGCCAGTTGTTATTCGAGCTGAAATCGCTGTTTTGAAGAGCGTTGAAGTTGTTGGCACAATTACCCTCTTCAAACTGGATGCAGTCAAACCACGCTGTACCCGATGCGTATCTAATCAAGCCATACACACGGATTGACGCTGTTGTGCTCGGCACATTTGCTGTTACGCTTATTCTCTGCCAATCAAGTGTGCCTGTAAGTCCGATACTGTTGATTTCTTTTACAGTCTTGCCTGATGAATCAAGGCACTTAACTTTGAGGATTGCTCCGACTGAACCGCCACTATAAATTTGCTTTACATTCTTTGTCTTTACATATGCGGAGAAAGTTACATCTTTGCCGTTGAAAGTTGTTTCTTTGAACTGATGAGCAAAGCCTGTAAAGAATGCGGAGTTATTCTCACTTGTCGGATTTTCAACCTTGAGTGAAGTTGTTCCGAGATACTGATAATAACCGTCCTCTTCTGTTGCGGCAGAACTGTCAACCGTTACCTTACCGCCTGTGCTTGTTGTACTACCCTTTGCACCGTTTGATACAAAGTAATACTTACCGCCACCTACTTCTGTCTGCTGTGAGGACTCTGTAATGTAATTTTTAGTGTATGCGTTTGCACTGTTGTTAATTACAAGTCCTGTGTTTTCAGACGAAGTTGCATAACCGTTTGAATTGAGGACAGAAACGGTTGAACCGCTGTTATCGAAAATATGGGTTTCGCTGTGTCCCTGCTTATCCGTAAACACGGTTGTATTGTCGGCATTGTAGCTTATGTTAAGGTGATTTCCCTCTGTTCCGTCAGTACCGTATTCGGTGATGTTTGTTACTTTGCCGTTTGTGTAAGTGAACTTATATGTCGGCAGGGATTTCATATAGCTGTCGGACACACCCGAAATTGAAATCAGGTTATAATTATCGTCATATTCAAATCGTGAAGTGTGACCGTCATTGAATGAAATTGACGAAACCTTATCTCTGCCCGTTGAATAACCAATATCAATTTTTGTGCCGTCGGGCTTTGTAATTCTTGATACAACCTTTTTGCCGTCGGTACTGCTCTTGTATTTTAACTGAACTTCTCTGCCCGAACCGTCCGTGATTTTGGTTAAGTCACCGTCGGTATAGGTATATGTAATAGTATTCTTGTGTTTGTCTTTTTCAGAGAGAAGTTTACCGCCGTTTGCGGTTGAATCGTAAGTTTGTGTTGTTGAACCGTTATCAATGAAGATGTTATTTTCGTCTTTGGTAAGCGTAATGCCTAAGCCGTCTTCATCTTCCCATTTTGCGGTTTCACCCTCTGCAAGTTTAAGGTAATGGTCTGTACCGTCAGCATCGGTATAGATATAGTTGTAGCCTGCTTTGGTAAGGTTTTTGTCAGTCACTTCTCTTACATACTGATTAAATGAGAACTGCCAGCCGTAACCGCTTACTTGAGCATTTTCAAAGGCTGTGTCTTTGTTAATGCTGTTGTATGTTGCAGCAATGCTCAACGGCATTCTTGAGCCTGTTCCCTCATACAAAGTTTGGTTTATTACAAGGTTGCCGAGGTAATCCGATACAGCCGCCTGTGCGTTAGTGCCGACATTGATTGTGTGGTATGAGAGATTGCTCTCCATGCCTGTAAAATCTTTATAGATGAGCATTAAGGCAGGTGTTGTAGATGTTTTTGTATAAGACTTAAATACGACTTTTTTTGAACCGACTGTATCAAGAGCCTCCATGACAAAACCTTTGGTATTGGTATCGCTATACCAGCCTTTGAAGGTGCTTGTAAGGTCAAATGTCAAATACCGATTATCTTCATATGTAAGAGAATCATAATCAAGCACTTTTGAATCGTATTTTACATTCCCATTTGAAGCAGATGTAAGCTTATGAGCATTCACAATGATAGGGTTTTCGCCCTCATCAGCAAACAAATTACTGCCGTTTTCTGTTTCAAAACTATATTTGGCACTTATAACTTCTTCTCCGTTTTCAAGTTTCGGAAGACTATTTACAGTACAAATAGCATATGAATTTTTAGATGTATAGTACGGTCCGTAACTATTTACTGAGCCGTTAGCATTCTCATAAAATGTAAGCTCACTTTTGAGAGTAGTTGTAATCTCAGGATCAATCGTAACAGGGAATGCTCTGCCGATTGTATGAATGAAAGCATAGTCGGCGGTCAGCTTAACCTGAAGATTTGAGCCTTTTTGCTTTACAATCTCAATTTTCATCTGTGTGCTTGAACTGCCGTTTGCATCATACATATAAGGTGCTGAGATTGTGTATATTTCTTTTCCGTCCTTATTTGAAAGTGTGATTGTTTTATCATCTTTTTGCTTTGCGGTAAGGTTCGGAATTTTGTAATTCAATGTAAATTCATTCTGAGCCTTTGAACTCTCTAAAATTATATTTTCTTTAATGCCTGTTGTAGTGACAAAATACTGCAAGTCAACATCGTTGAAAACACCCTTATACAAAGTTTCTGTTGTTATATTTTTAAGCGTAGTAAATTTATCATTACCGCTTGTTTTTTCGTTATTTTTCTTTACATCAGCTTTGCTCTTGCCTGCATTGTCATAACCCCAGCTGATTTTATATTCGTTTGATTGCAGCGAAATCATATTTTTTGACTTTGCTTTATTTGAAAGATTGACCGAAATATCACTGCTTTTGTTTGTATATGAAGAATCGCCCGCTTCGTCCGGAGATGCAGTCTTATCCTCAGATAAAGTGTTGTTATACTCAACCCACTTACCCTTGCTGTCTTTGTAGTGGACAGGTTCGTTGTACTGAGCAATCATCTTTGTTCCGTCTTCAAGCAAAAATTCTTTTGAATTTTCCGTTCTTTCGCCTGTTAGTTCTTTGACAATTTTGCTCTCTTCGGGATTTTCTCCGACAACATTGTCGAATGACGAATATTGAGTTTCCGCCTTTGGCAGTGTCGCCGCTACAACATCAACAGGCAACGATAACCCAACCGTTGCACACAATGATATTGAAACTGCCGATAACATTTTCTTTATTTTTCCATTCATACTCTAACCTCCTGCTTTTTGATTTTGTTAATAAATTTAATGAAAAATTTTCCTGTGGTTGCTTTTTGTGCCTTAAACTATCCTCCTTTCATTTATAAATTATTTGGTAATTGTTCACTGTTTTTAACTGCTATCTTCCTACATTTTGTATGCTATTGTTATTATATATCACATCGAGCAAAGTTGTAAATATATTTTTATGAGTTATTTTATTTTTGTAAGTTTCACCAACACCGACCTCCGATATTTGTATATATTACCTGTTGCAACTACCCTGCCGCCTAATTTTAAGCATAAAAAAAGAGCCCAATGGCTCAGAGGTTAAAAATATTAAATAAGTAATTGTTATTGATTATCTTCAATTTTCTGATATACACTTACTTTTTAAGATTTACAAGAAGGTATCGTTTTATTCACTCCATGCTGTGGAGGGAAGTCGATCACTTGCTCTTTTAGTGAAACTTTCTTTGAGATTTTGTCGATAAACGGAATTTTTACATGCAAACCAGTTGACCAAGTTACATGATATGTTCCGAGTCTTTCAATTACATATGCGTGTGCCTGCGGTACTACCTTGACATTGCTTACAATTACTATAAGCAGGATTAAAAGGATAATTCCTAAAATAATAAGTCCTAACATTATTTACCTCTCATTCTGTTACGGGTTCTACTATGAGCTTTACGCCCTCTATTGCAAGAACCTTAACTTTTGTTCCTTTTAAAAGCGGTGCTTTGTCAGACTTTACAGTCCATGTTTCCGCACCGACCTTTGCCTGTGCTGTTTCGTCAATATCGGTTAAATCTGTGAGCATAAAACCGACTTGACCAATGTGGCGGTCTGCGTTTGTTCCCGTTGTTTTGTTACGCCTTTTAAAGCGTTTTACAAGCGGTCGTGTCACAATAAGCGAAACAAGTGACACAACAAGGAACACCGCCGACTGGATTGTTATGTCGCTTGTGAATATAGTTGTTATTGCGGCACAAACCGAGCCGAGAACGAACCATATTGATACAAGCTGTGTTGTAAAGCCTTCGCAAAGCAACATAAATATTGCAAAGCCTATCCACACTATCGGCATATATTGCTCCATAGAGCTGTCACCCTCCTTTTCGCATAATTTTAACACAATATTATATATTAGTCAAACTATTTTATGCGTTTTCTATCGAACATTTTCATCATTCAAAGCAGTCCGTCTTATATTATGTTTTGAGGTTTACTTGTATTCTATTCAAGCATTAAAAAGGAGGCTCTTTCGAGCCTCCTTACCGCAAATGTTCTACCCTACCTTATTGTAAAAAGTGTCTTAGTAAGTTAATTGATGTTATATATTTTTGCATAATATGCCTTAACTAAAGCGTCTATTATATTAATGATTAAGCAGACAGCACCAATATATTCAGTTAGTGCAATCAAATCATTAAATATCACAGAACTTATAGCACCATTTTGACCTAAGAGGCTAATAACAGGTTTTATAGCGATGGTAAGAGCAACTGCTATCATTCCTGCAGGGAACGGTTTTCCATTGTAAACTATTTCCTCGATTTTCGGCAACTTTTTCTCAAACAAATACTTTACATAGATAAAATAACAAAGAACATATATTGCAATCTTAAATATAACATATATCACATTAAATGCCGTAATCTTAAACTCAATAAAACATGAAAGTAAAAGCATGGTAATTGAAACATAAAAGAATGTCACTCCCCTGTTTAGTATCACACTCCATTTAGTTTTATAGTGATAGATAAATACGGTTACGATTGACATAATGCAAGACAAAATTCCTGCAGTAATAAGAAATGGTACTACATGATCATCAAAAACCGAGAAACCTTCAAATGGGTTAACTTGCATCATAAATATCTGAAAGGTTATAATTAATACCATTAAAAAGTTGTATGCAAAATAGCTTAACATTTTAAATATTAAGTCAGGAATTCGCATTGATAAATATCTGAGATTCACAAATGTTTTAATTTTGCTATAGCTATATGTTTTAATATCAATATTCATAATCATCTATGCTACCTTTTAATACCAAGATTTTATATGTTCTCTTCCTGTTTTTCCGTTCCACTCAATTCCATCAACAGCTATTGAAATCAAAGAGCCTGCAACGAAACCGAAGAAAGCACCAACAGGTCCACCTACACATGTACCAATAAGTGTTGTAACTGCAACTGGGGCTCCAGTACACAAAACATCTGTCGCTATGTCATAACCAACTTTATCCCACTGGTTTCCTGATGTTATATCAGAAGTAATCTGGCTAGACAAATTATACGCTATCTGATGAGCTGAATACACATTGGAACAATACAGTAAATCTGAAGAAATTTTTTGGGTTAAAAAATTTGTTTTGCGCGTAAAAAGCTGATTTGAGTAATCTAAACCTGAACTAATTGCTCCCTCGCCAACAGTAGTAATTATTCCATCGCTTTTAAGTTTCCAATCAGGTATATCTTCTTTATAGCCATAACCCTGCTTCATAAGTTTGGTTAAATATATTATGTCGTAATCACAGCTATGCGGATTGTTCATCATATCTTCTTGCAAATCATAAACTGATTTATCCCCATATTTATCCATATACATTATTGGGTTATTTTTACAATATGCAAAAGTATTAGCATCTAAAATGCTTCCGCCTGACTGGAAATAACCGTCGGCGTTGATAAAGCGGTGGGTTACGGCGTCGTAGTAACGGCTCATCAGGTAGTAAAGACCTGTTTCTGTGTCCTGATAATAACCTCTGTAACGGAACGGATTCAAGTTACCGATATGGTTCGGGTTTGTAATTACATTGCCGTTATTATCGGTTATTGAAATCACATTACCCCAAGCGTCATATTCATAATGTGCTTTGAGTTCACCCGCGCCGTTATAAATTCCGACAATATCACCACGGGAATTATGGGTGTAGTAATATGAATACTCGGTATCGCCGTCAGTCAAAGTGTATCTGACATTATACAAAATTCCGTTTGCATCGTATGAATAATAGAACTTTGCGTCGCCACGGGTTTCATACAATAGCTGACCATTGAGGTACGCATATGTGTATTTTACTCCATTTACGGTTTTAGTTGTACGAACACTGTCACTGTCATAGCCATAGCTTATGCTTGTATCACCGTTTGTGAGTGTTGCAAGCTGTCTGCCGTTTTTCCACGTCATTGACATTCCGTCACGGTATGTAAGCGGATTACCGATTTCATCATAGGTTATGCTCTGTCCGTTATATGATGTGAGAACATCTCCCCAATTTGAATTGTTGTATTCATACGCATTGCTTGTTGTACCGTTTGAATCGGTAACAGTTTCGGATATAAGGTTACCGCCGGCATCGTAAGTATAGTTATAAACTTTACCGTTCATCTTGTCATCTACACTAACAAGCTGATTCATCATATCGTAACCGTAATGATACTGTAAAACTCCGTCTTTGGTAACATCGGTAATATTACTGCGAGCATCATACTTATATTCATACTTCTCACCGTTGATAGTTTCGGATTTCAACTTTGTAGTTGTATAATCCGAACCACGCTTACTCGCAAAGTAAGTGTATGTTGTATCAATAGGTGTATTGGTGGAAGTAGTCAGTGATGTTTTTGTAAGACGGTTAAGTCCGTCATAAGTATAATTAACCATTTTACCTGTGCTTAAAGTGAAAGTTGCAGGCAGGTTATCTTCAACGAATGTGAACTTGTTCTTTACAGTTTTATCCGTTGTCTTTGTTACAAGTTGTGTAAGGCGTTAGAGATTTTGTTCAGCTATCGTAGTAATAACCACGATAGCTGAACAGGCAGAATGTAGAAAAGTCAAAATAATATAGACCCACAAAAAATAATGTAATTATTATAATGTTTTTATCATTTTTTCAATAGAGTTTTTTACAAGCTTTTTATCAAGATTTGTTTGAATTAATAAGGAAAGATTTTTAGCAATAAAAATATCATTAGCGTATTTTTTTAAATCTTTTAACGTGATCTTTTCATATTTTTCTTTTCTTTTTATTGGCTCAGATATTACTGATGGATATAATACAAAATCACATAAAACATAATTGCTATTAAGCTCGTTAGAGTTGTCTAAATCAAATAATTGATTTTTTGTAAAAAAGTTGATGGATGTCAAATAATCATTTGTTGAAATTTCTTTTCTAAAATCTACAAGCGATTTAAAGAAATGGTGCAGACTTTCAATAAAGTCAGAATTATTTACACTGAAAGAAATTGACAGTCGGCGAAATCCACAATAGCATGTTAAATTAGTATAGATATCATCTGTAAAATTATAATTTTCTCTTAAAATCATTGACAGCAGACTTCCGCAACCTTCACCAAGTATACTTGAAAGAAGTCTTACAGTTTCATAGTTATAATCTTTATTAATATCAAAAAAGATTGTTATATCACTAATATCTGTATCATTAGAGATTAGTGAATACCTGTTACTGATATTTCTTTTTTCAAAATGCAGTGGATAACAGATAATTGTTTCGGCGAGTTTTCCAGAAGAATTAATTTGGGAAAGAATATTTTGAACTGTCAAAAAATCCTCGTCCGAATAATTACCAGTGATAGCTACACAAGAATTGTTGCTGCAAAAATATTTATCTTTCCAAGAGTTAATATCTTTTAAAGATATTGATTGTACAGATTCAATCGTACCCATAATAGTTTTTTCGTATTTGGTATCTTTAAAGTAGTAACTATCAATCCAATTATCAAATGTTTGATAATCATTTTCAATTTGCTTGTAAACAACTTCTTTTTCAATTTTAACTATATCATCAGTCCAGTCAAATTTATTTAGGCATTTTGTGATAAGTTTAAATGCTTTAATAAATGAGTCGGGTGTTACGGTGATTGAAAAGCTAACATAATCGTGAAATGTTTTTGCTGCAATTTCTGCTCCCATGCACTGCATTTCATAATACAATTGTTTCTGAGGCAAATTATCCCATTGCCTAAAAAACAAATGCTCAATCAGATGCGTAATTCCGTTATTGATTTGATCTTCATATAATGAACCAACTTTGAAATTAACGCTGATAGTAACACTATGAACATTATCAAGTTTCTGTGATATAAAAGTTATTCCGTTTTTTAATTTAACTAATTTCTTTTCCATATTTTAACCAAAAGCCTTACTGGCACTATCCCAAAGCAATGCAATAGTAGGTACAAGTGCAACATCATCCGCAACTCCAGCACCGGTAACATCATTACCTACTAAATATACCTACTAAATATATAACTGCAACCGCACAAGCTAAACATATACCAAAATTACCCATGCGCTCTTCAAATGGTGTTTCAGTTAAATGTTTTACTCCGTTGCCTTTAGGAACCCTACTATGTTCCTCGCCGTTGGGATGAGCAACATTACGTTCGCGATCGCCGGATTTTTGCCTGTTTTCTGACCCTTTTTTAGAGTCTTTTCTTGGTGTCCAGTTACTATCTCCTTTTGTATTTTTATTATTTTTAGAAGATTCAACACAATACTTGTTAGATTCAACATAATACTTGTTCCCAGAATTTGGACCGTTAGATTTGCAACTATTACAAAAACCCGGTACACCCGGAACTGCTGTTTTTATAACCCAATATTTACCGATATATGTTCCCTCACTCGTATATTGAGGTTCATAACATAAGCCCGTTGGATCTGCAAACATAATCGGATTATTACCACAATATGAATGCATATTAGCATCCAGAATATTACCGCCTGACTGGAAATAACCGTCAGCATTAATAAATCTGTGAGTAACAGGGTCGTAATAACGGCTCATTAGATAGTAGAAACCTGATTCTGTATCGTAGTAATAACCTCTGTAACGGAACGGATTCAAGTTACCGATATGGTTCGGGCTTGTGATTGTATTTCCGTTGTTATCGGTTATAGAAATCACATTGCCCCAAGCGTCATATTCATAGTGCGCTTTGAGTTCACCCACTCCGTTATAAATTCCGACAATATCGCCACGGGAATTATGGGTGTAATAATACGAATATTCGGTACCGCCGTCAGTCAGAGTATATCTGACATTATACAAAATTCCGTTTGCATCGTATGAATAATAGAACTTTGCGTCGCCACGGGTTTCATACAATAGCTGACCATTGAGGTACGCATATGTGTATTTTACTCCATTTACGGTTTTAGTTGTACGAACACTGTCACTGTCATAGCCATAGCTTATGCTTGTATCACCGTTTGTGAGTGTTGCAAGCTGTCTGCCGTTTTTCCACGTCATTGACATTCCGTCACGGTATGTAAGCGGATTACCGATTTCATCATAGGTTATGCTCTGTCCGTTATATGATGTGAGAACATCTCCCCAATTTGAATTGTTGTATTCATACGCATTGCTTGTTGTACCGTTTGAATCGGTAACAGTTTCGGATATAAGGTTACCGCCGGCATCGTAAGTATAGTTATAAACTTTACCGTTCATCTTGTCATCTACACTAACAAGCTGATTCATCATATCGTAACCGTAATGATACTGTAAAACTCCGTCTTTGGTAACATCTGTAATATTACTGTGTGCATCATACTTTTTGTGTCAAAGGAGGCTCTTTCGAGTCTCCTTACCGCAAATGTTCTACTCTACCTTATTGTAAAAAGTGTCTTAGTAAGTTTAATTGATGTTATATATTTTTGCGTAGTAAGCCTTGACAAAGGCATCAACCATGTTAACAATTAGGCAAACTGCAATTAAATACTCAAAAAATGCAATAAAGTCATTAAATGTAGCTGTGCTAAGACCACCATTTTGACCTAAAAGGCTAATAACAGGCTTTATAGCAATGGTAAGAGCACCTGCTATCATTCCTGCAGGAAACGATCTTCCATTGTGAACTATCTCCTCAATTCTCGGCAATTTTTTCTCTAACAAATACTTTACATAGATAAAATAAGAAAGAACATATATTGCAATCTTAAATATAGCATATATCGCATTAAAAACAGTAAACTCAAACGCAAAAAAACACGAAAGCAAAAATAATATTATAGAAACATAAAAGTAAGTTATAGCACTATTTAGTATTACACTCCATTTTGTTTTGTAATGATACACAAATACCGTTACAATTGACATAACACAAGACAAAATTCCTGCAGTAATAAGAAATGGTACTACACGGTCATCAAAAAATGAAAAGCCTTCAAGTGGGTGAGCTTGCATTGTAAAAATTTGAAGTGTTATAACCGATACCATTAAAAAGTTGTATGCAAAATAGCTTAACATTTT
>OHLR01000637.1_pt1 | contig 15085 bp, 15 predicted proteins | sample 1569141 | NCBI WGS metagenome assembly OHLR01 (sample SAMEA3879553, study PRJEB24766) | human gut metagenome | biome: human-associated habitat; feature: feces | place: USA | collected 1985/1987
GAGGCCCTTGGCCTTCCAGCTCTCGTATTCGGCGGACACCTTGTCGTATTCGCTCTTGCGATGGTTGGTCGCTATTTCAATGCATTGCATTGTAGTCCTCCTCCTTGCTGGCTTTATTGCACTTATAGGACACAAGAGATTTCCGCCTACTGATAGGATCGGCCTGCTCATAGCCAAATGCAACCGCAATTACTGGCTGAAAGTTATCCGGCAGGGCAAAACGGTCAAGAAGAGCTTCCTCTTTGCGCAGGGCGCGAACAGGCATAGCAAGAATCACACTTCCAAGTCCCAATGCTGTGGCAGCCAAAGTGACATTCTCTGCGGCACATCCCGCATTCAAATATGGATTTTCGGGAGGATCAGAAGCATCTGGTCTCACAGAAATCAGCAAAACGGCCGGTGCATGATACAAGGGGTGCGACTTGATTGCTCCTACATAACACGCCGTAGCGTGATCCCATGCCTCGAGAAGTTCAAGATCGGAAATAAGTGAAATGTGGATGTGATCCCGCTTGTTGCAAGCAACCGGCGCTACTTGCGCAGAATGCAATAAGATTTCAATTTTTGCAGCTTCGGGTAGCTTCGATCTGTCGTACCTTCGGCAGGAGTAACGCTGATTGATTGCTTCCAGTGTTTCCATAGCCACAGTCCTTATCTGGTGTATTCCTGCTTGATAAAAGCATATAGCTCGTCCATATATTGAGAGAGACTGCTGATTTTAACATATTCGCATTCTGTGTGGAAGGCGACTCCATGCGGACCAAATAGCACAGTTGGGATACGCAACTCGTTGTAGAGAATGTTACCGTCGCTTACGCTCTGATTGATTCGAAGCTCCGGCGCGTGCCCAAATTGCTTTCGAAGCAGTGATGTCAGACGCTGTACATCCGACTGCTCAGGCGAAAGTTGATAAGCAGGATAGCTGGGGATCTCGCGACAGATCGTCAAGTTTCCGACGCAAACTCTTTCTGCATAGATACGCTGGAGATCGTCAATAAAACTGTCGATGCTTTCCGTTGGAAACAACTGTTTATTCATCAGGGCATTGCATTTAGATGGAATGGTCAGGCTATAGCCCGCATAGTCGCTTTCAATTTCCAGACAGCAGTAGGAAGCACACACACCATTGGCATATAATGGCATATATTTTTCTTGAACCGCTGTAAGAAAGCGAGCCATGCAGTCGATCGCATTGATACCTTTTTCCGGCGTGGACGCATGGCCCTCTTTTCCTTGAATGTGCAGGGAAAGAAGGGCCTTTCCGGTTGCGCCGATTACAATGTTGTCGAAATGCGGTTCACCCATGAGGAAGAAATTCTTTTTTCTCAAAGCGTTCTGCTGCTGCATTAGTTTCACATAAGCATGTGCTCCAATGGAGTGACGCTCTTCGTCGGAAAGGCCAACAAATTCGATGTCGGCATCAAATGAGGCATTTTCTTCTTTAAAACGTCTGAGTACGGTGAGCTGCGCGGCAAGACCGCCTTTCATATCAGCTGCACCAAGCCCGTGAAGCTCATCTCCGCGTGTGCAGAGTTGATAAGGATTGGTCTCCCAACGGGGGGTGGGTGGCACCGTGTCGATGTGTCCGCCGAGAATCAGCTTTTTTCCGTGCGTACTACTATTCCAACGGCCGATGACATTGTAGCTTTTTCCATCTACATGCTGAAGCTGCGTTTCCATCGACAGCTCTTCGCGCAGATAATTTGCAAGAAACTCCGCAAAAGCTTGTTCATTCTGCGATTCGCTGGGGATTGCAACCATCTGCTGTAAAAGGGCAATGCAGTTATCTGCTTTCATTTTTGATTTCTCCTGTATGCGGCAACTGAGCGACGGCTCGGCTTCAAGGTGAGTCGAGCTGCGAGTTCCGCGCACCCCAATGCGACAAAAGCCGGGTCAATAACCTTAACGCCGCACTCCTTTTCCACTTCTTCTCCATACTGTGCAAGCCCCAGACAACCCAACACCACTGTGTCTATTCCGTCCTCAGCAACCGCTTCTGCACAGACCTTTTTCAAATAGACACAAGTCGCATCCGGATCGTCCCGTAGTTCTGCGACCGGTATATTCAGTGCCCGGACAGAACTCAGTTTTTTTTGTGTGATCGGGTTTTGCATTAATCTTCGGTATGTCCTCGAAACATTACCCTCCACGGTCGTGATAACGCAGAACTTATTTGATAATATGTCTGCCGCAGCGAGCGCACACTCTCCGGGACCAATCACAGGAATATCAACATTCTCGCGAAGCGCTGTTATGGCAAGGTCACTAAAGCAGTAAACGACAAAAGCGTCATAACCTTCTCTTTCCGCGCTGATGGCCTCCTGCAGGAGCAGCGGACCGGCGAAGACTTCATCGGTTACAGACTCGATGGACACTGGACCGCTTTGGATACAATCGACCGAGATCTCCGTTTCGGTCGAGACAGCCCGGGAGAGCATTGTCTCCCGGGCATTAAGCGTTTTTCGATCCATTCCGCTGTTTGGGATCAAAACCTTAATTCTCATCTGTCTTTTACTGACCTTTCTTGCTGATGTCCCTATAAACCGTCAAGGACTGGCAGTGAGGATCTCCTTCGAGAATGTTCTTAACAGGACAGAATTTTACGTTGGAGCTATATCCTTCTCGGATGGCAATGTCGATCAGGCAATAAATATGTCCGACTTCAGCCCAGTTTTTTTCAAGCCAGACGGTTGCAAATGTACAACTGTCCGTTACATTCATTTTCATATCATTCTCATAGCTGCGATGCAAATCCCACCCTTCCGCGATGGGGATATCGTAAAACTTGTCCAGATTTTCTAACGTCAGCGGCAACCCAGCGTCCAAAACATTTTTTGCAATGTTCCTGCCGCGTTCATGACCGAACTCAATGATCGCTCGCTTGAAAGATTCTTTAGCCTCGTCACCAAAGTCTTCGATACTGCTTTGGTCAGATGATAATACATGTTCGCCATAAGAACGGACATATTACGAACTGCCTCACCGATCGTTTTTACCTGTGCCATAGTGGATCCTCCTTATAATCAATATAGTATAAAGGTATTGGTAAGTGCTGCCATCAGACGATGTGGAGAAGCTTGCAGAGATTATATACCGTCACAGCCAGAAGACCTGCACAGCAAAGGCTGAGGAGTATATTGTTGATCTTGCTGGACTTGAATTCACCCATTTCCTTGCGATTAACGATCATAATAATCAGAATTGCCAGAAGAGGGGCGTTAATGACGGCGCAGATGTTTGCAATCAGCAGAACCTGTGTGGGGGAGCTAGAGCCAAAGATGAAGGCGGTCAGAGCTCCGAGAGCAAGAATGATAACGGAAAGCCACTGAACATCCTTATCCTCCATTTTTGCTTCACGTCCAAATCCCGCAAGAAGCAGCGTCGCACCCATCTGTGCACTGACAAGCAGAGAAGATGCGGATGCCGCCAACAGACAGATGCCCAGTAGATACGGGGCAGCAGCACCGACAATGGTCTTGAAGAGCATTGTCAGGTCGTTGACTTCAGAAACAGTGATCCCCTGCGGATAGAGAATCTTGGCTGAGGTCAGCAAGACAAGAAGAACGATTAGGGCAATGGAACCGGCACCGAGGATAACATCCCACATCAGAGTGCCGTTCTTAATATCTTCAGTATCCCATTTTTTCTCCTTGCTTAGATGTGTACCATAGACAACGCCGGAGATTGCTGCGCAGGAGCCGATGAATGCAAGGGTGGTGAACAGCGCGTTTTTGTCAGGCAGACTGGGAACCAAACCCTTGGCAACTCCACTCAGAGACGGACCACCGGCAGCAATCAAAGCAATCAGAAAACCAGCAACCATCAGAAAAACACATATTTTCATGCCCTTTTCCACGCGGTTGTAAATGCTCCTTCCGAAGATGAACAAAAGACAAACAAGCGACATAATGACACCGCCAATCTTCCAGTCAAGCCCAAAGAGCAGATTGATAGAAATTCCGCTGCCGGAGAAGTTGCCAACCTCGTACGCAACGCAGCCAAACGCACAAACGAAACCCGCGATAGCGCACAACGCCTTGCCATAAAATTTGTTGATGCAGTCGAGAATCGGCATTCCCAGAACAACTTGGGCAGTATATGCCGAACGCATGTAAATACCGCGCATGAATAGTGCCAGAATGACCATCCAGATCATACCGTATTCATAGCGCGCACCGAGGATTGCCGAGGTGGTTACCGTACCGGTACCAACAGCAGCTGCTGCCATGATAATGCCGGGGCCTGTTTTCGCCAGAATGTCTTTTGCTGTCAACTTGCTTTTCTTGGTCTCGTTTTCCATGGTATCTCCTCCTAAAAATATTTTATCTCTTGGATGTCTTCATGTAAAGTGTTGCAAACTGGCTGATGATATACAATGCGTCATTGATGCGGTTCTTGTTTTTTACAAGCTGTGTCTTGATAAGCCCATACTCCAGAGAAGCGGGATCCAACTTGACCAAGCGCTCAAAGTCCGCAAACAGCGGGATGGGATAAGAGAGACTTGTATAACCATAGCTGTCCTGCGAATACTTGTCTGCGCATGTCATGGTTACATTGGTAATCTGGCGGGCAACCATCTTGACGAACTCGTTATAAAGCTTGGCCTGCTCGTTCGAGAGTCCTTCTTTCATTGCCTGAATCTCATTTACTTGATGTTCAACGGTTTTCAGGTTATCCTGCAGATCGGTGAAATCCATGTGATCGCCAAATTTATCGGCAACCTTTTGGACATTTGCGCGGAAGACGGAGATCTTGTCACTAAAATCATATGGCAGAAGCTTTGCTGTCGCCAGATCATAAAGGACCTTGAGCGTTGCTCTGGTATCCTCCTCCAACGCCACTGGGTCGCATTTGTCTTCCCCATCCTCGATGGTATGATTCCACCAACCAAGTGTTGCACCATGTGCGTGCTCCATATATTCTTTTGTGAAGGATTTTCTCTGTGTAATAGAGGAAACGCCGATGCCCATAAAACTCTGATCGCCGATTTTCTTGAGTGCCATGGCGCGCAGCTCCAGCTCGGGAAGAACGTCGTTGATGTTCTTCTTGGCAAAGCCCAGCAATTCTTCCGATGCCTTGATCTCGTAAAGCTCTGTTTCCTTTACACCGGTGGAGTCAATGTGCATGTAGCAGACACAATGCTTGTTGAGGTTATCCCAATTGTTGTCAACAAACCATGTGGAGCCGGCAGCTTCTGCAACCTCGTGGCCGTCCCAGAAAACAAAATACACATCGCGGTCGAGTTCCTGACGGTGTTTGCTGAGGATTCGACAAATCTCCAACGTGGTCGCATTACCGGTCGCATTGCAGGTCACGCCGGGTTTCCAGGCGTCCAAGTGGGAGCAGACCAGCAGAAATTCATCACTGCTGCCATTGCCGTGCAGAATTGCTGTGGGTTGGTGGACGATGCTCCAGGTGCGATCGGCGATGGCAGTAACCTTTACCTCAACTTTTCGCCCCTCCAGGCAGAGCTGCTTGAGTTTAAGACCAGCACCTCTCGTTACACCAACACCAACAATTTCGGGAATGCAATGAAAATTCGCCTCGGTCGGATTTCCCCACACACCTTTAAGCCCGCGGCGGCAAATAACCTCTTCATCATTGCCCCAGTTCATGCACATGATACCGGCAGCACCCATTTCATAGGCGATACGGGCCTTTTCCGGTACAGGAGGTGCGTAGGATACCTCAACAAGCACCATCTTACCCGTTACATCGATATCCTTGTAGGCGGCATAGTCGCCGTTGCCAACATAGATCAGTTCGAAAATTTCACCCTCCGGTTTGGTTGCACGAATATGGGCGCAGGGCAGACTGTCAATTTCCATTTCCGGTTCTAAAACGGTGACCTTGGAATACATGGGATCGCTGTTATAGGTGTAAAATTCTTTGTTTTCAACCTCCAGACCGTACTGCTTTAACCGTTCCGTTACGTATCGGGACGCCGCTGCTTCGCATGGACTGCCTGCGAGCCGGTACGGGAAATGCTCTGTCATGTAATGGATAGTTGACAGCATTTCATTTCTGCTTACCTCTTCAATCACGGGAATCACTCGTTAACATGAATTTTCTTGGTCTCTTGCTCACTTGGTCACCCAATATAAGATTAGTATAAACAAAAAACGGCAAAAGTCAAGAGAAACTTTTGTCGTTTTTGCCTGTGGCCTTATTGAAGGATGTCAAGTGTATGTTGAATGTGGTCGTACATCGCTTGCTGAGCAGCGCTGCTGTCCCGCTTGTGCAGTGCATCAATGATCCGCCGGTGATCGGCTTTTTCCTCTTCGACCTGATGCATATCCATTACATTATGAGAAGTTGTGTGCATCATTTCGAGAATTGTTGACAATACGATGTTCAGCGTCTGTTCCATAAAAACGCTGCCAGTTTTTTTGGCATAGAGCTGGTGCAGCTCGAATTCGCCTGTGGTTGTGTTTGTTTCGGCAAAACGGAGAAGCATCGTCTGATACGCTGTTTCGATCTCATCAAGATCTGAATCTGTTGCGTTGCGAACAATCAAATCCATCGCTTTTGTTTCAAGCACCTGACGAACCTCGTAGGCTTCATAGAGAGAGTAGCGTTCTAAGTTTTTGGACATTTCCTCCTGCTTATCTTCTCCCAATTGGCTGATTGGAATCTCTCGCAGAAAACGACCTTTTCCCTGTTGGGAGGTAATGATTCCCCGCTGTTCCAAGATATGAAAGGCCTCTCGCAGCACATTGCGGCTTACCCCAAGCTGCTCCATTAATTCGCGCTCTGCAGGCATTTGATCCCCTGGCTTAAGATTACTTGTATCTATGATCTGATATAAAGCGTTTACAACTTCCTGGTATAGCAATGGCCGCTTTGCTCGAAGGTCTGCTCTCATGGTTGACGTTTCCTCTCGATATTACTGATATGATTGGTATCCTCTGGTATTTTACACTCTGTTTTAAATAAACACAATGCCAATTTTATAAGAGCAGCGTGAAATGTTGGGTAATTACAGAGTTCGCATTTACACTGTGTGTTGACACAGCTGACTTTGGCTTGATTGGTCCACTGCTGAACGGAAGACTATCTGAAATCATCGGCATAGTGGTCTTTATTATGACGGTGATTTCACAGCTTTTTTCAAAAAGTTAGGCGAGAGGATGTTCTTTGATTACAGCGGTGCGTTTTTGGAATGAAAAATATGACTGCGGCAGCTTCAATTTGCCGCTTTAATTTCTGCATAGGCCGTGGTATGCTGATGATGAGATGAGGACTGGCAGTTTCGACCGTTTGTTTATGATGACGCCAATCAGCAGGAGCCTGTAGTTATTGAACCGATGACACCGCAGGATGCCGCGTTGACAGACCGAGAACCCTTGTGGCAGACCTCCTGGGCCAGCGAATATCTGGCCGACGAAAATTACGAAAAATACGCAGCCAGAGTTGGAGATGAGCTGATTGCTCTGGCAGCATATGAGGTCCTTCCGACTGCGCTGGTCGTACACATTGTGTATATGGAGGCACAGCCTGAGTCAAATCCCACGCTCGACGGAGGAACCCCGAAGTACAGAGGGATAGGACGGCTGCTGATTGCCTATGGCATCAAGCTGTCCATTGACAGCGGTTTGACCGGCGATGTGGTGCTTGAAGCGAAGACGACGAGCTTGGCGAAGCATTATGAGGAAGACTTTGGGGCCGTTTTGCTTCCAACCTTTCAATCTTCTGTGCCAAGGTATTTGATTGCAGACGAAGCTGCCAAACGAATTTTCTTCACCTATCTGGATTGATTTTCTGCGAGGAGGTGCTTTGCATGGATATGAATAAAATCAGACCGGCGTCTGATGCGGCGTGGTATTGCCGCAAGGATGCGGAGGAAGAACGTTTTTATGAGATATTCTTTCAACTGTGCCGCAAGTACAGTGTGCGTTGGGCAAGCGCCACGCCGAAGGAGAAAATCTTTATTGAGGAAGTGACCCGCGTCACCTATGAGCGGGACAGAGCGCAGCGGCTTGGCTTGCCGCTGTCGGAGGTGCGCCCCTCGTTCGCGTCCTGAAAGCGCTTTGACCCACGCGGGAAAATGAGCGGACGGAAACAATGGAACAAACAGGCTGCGACCTCTTCCTTTTTGGACAAAAAAACGCCACAAAGCCTTGTACAGCAGGGGCTGGAAGGCTCTACGGTGGTTGGTGGCTCTTGGAGCTTATGAAATCAGCGAAGATGTAGTCACCGTTCATATCGCCTATATGGAACGCCAGGCACAAAGCAATCCGACGCTTTGTGAGACCCCGGAGTATCATGGCATTGGGCGAGTTTTGATTGCATACGGCATCTTTTTACTTTTTCCCATCGTCTAAGATGTATTGTAATCCTACAAAGATTTACAACCGGGAAATTCTAAGACCCTTGTCAAAACACCAGGACTATGCTATACTGCCAACGTAAGCTTGTATTGCTATCCTTTGGAAAGGAGGAAGTGACTAATGGAGAAAATCGTCCTCCAGTGGGATGTCCAAACCGTTGAGGATACGGCTCGTGTAACTGCGATGTACTGTTTCAAGAATTGCAGCGTAAACGAAAATTAATCCCACCTATTGAAAAGGAGGAGGTCACATGTGTGCCTTCTCCTTTTTATATCTATTTTAACTTTAGGGGTGTTACTATGCCAACTTTAGAGCTGGATCCCAATAAAAAATATACGATGCCACACCCGGTCATCACTGTAGCAATCGATAATAAATTCCTTGCAATCGCAAGAGAGACTGGGAATTGGGTGTTACTGGAGAATAACCGCCAACGGGAAATTTTTGATGCCCTTTCCGAAGGTCATCGTGTGGCGGAGCTTTTTGATTTGTTCTCTTCAGACGACAGGAGCAATATTATAAGAGTGCTGACAGAGTTGGAAGCAAAATGCTTTGAGTGCACTGACTACGATACCCACAACAGCATGGGATGTATGTTTATTTGACCAACCGATGCAACCAGCGATGCCAACATTGCTATATGTATGCTGGTACGGAGTTGGATCAGGAATTGTCAACTGATGAGATTCAGTCCCTGTTGAAAAACTTCTCTAAATGCGGCGGACAAGTGGTCACTTTCACTGGGGGAGAAGCAACACTTCGCCCTGATTTCATCGCCATTGTCCAATTTGCAAAAGAGATTGGCTTACAGGTCTGTGTTCTCAGTAATGGCCTTCTCTGGACAGCTGATCTGGTCAACCGTATAAAAACAGTTGTAGATGAAGTGCAGATTAGCATTGACGGATTTGACCGCGAGAGTTACCAACAGGTTCGCGGCACAGATTCCTTTGATAAGGCACTGTCTACTGTAGATAAGTTGGTTTGCGCAGGCATCCGTACAACGGTGGCAGTTTCGCCTTTGCTGGATACGTTGTTGGAACACGAACAGCAATACATTACCTTCGCAAAGGAGATGACCTCCAGATATAGCGGAAAGGCGTTTTTTGTAAAATTCAACACCGAACTGATGGAAGGACGCAATGTCGCCCCAACAGAGTCTGAGAATCGGCAGTACCGGGAAACCTCCCAGCGGATTAAAGACGCCTGCGTCCCCTTTGCAAAGGAAGAGGGATTTGCCGTTGACCATGCGGATAATACAATCTTTCACAACTGCGGCTACGGAGGAATTACCATTGCCGCAAATGGTGATGTCTATTTTTGCAGTATTACAGCTAAATGTGCAAAGCAAGCAAATATCCGCACAGAATCATTTGAGTCTATCTTTGCAAAATCCAAGAAGGCTATGGGACTGTCCGATATTTCCAATTTAACTCCCTGCAATGAGTGTCCGATCAAATTTTTGTGCGGAGGCGGTTGCCGGATTAAACACTTCCGTGAACTTGTGGAAACCTCTGTTGGAGACGAGGTTGATCACACTCGGTTTGTCCGCAACACATCCTGTACGCAGGAGCAAAAGGAGAAATTCTATCACTTGATGGTCAAAGCAAACTCACTTTTTTACCGATAGGCGGCTGATACGATGGATAACACATATATTTGGGAGATTGACATGGCACAGTTGGGGGCTGATACTGGCATTCAACTTGAGATTTTTTCGGGGCGCGATAAGTATACAAAGGCGGGCCTGTTTTCTGGACCGCTACGCCGCCAAGAGATTGACCCTCATTCAAAAGATGCCGCCATTCGTTTTCTTTTTTCTATGACTGGCGCGACTCAGACTGGCAAAAACACGTTCAGGTTGTCCGATACTGCTGTTTCAAGGCTGCTTCAATATTTTGAACAACGTCAGATGTCTGGCGTCTATTGCCGACTTCAAGATAAGAAAAGGCACCGTGTTAAGGTCTACATTGGGGATACAGGTACTCAGAAAGGCTTAATGCCCCTGATTTACGACTCAAAAAGTGGGGCGCTTGTCTATCCTTTGCCTAAATCCGCTGCCCCCCCCTCCCCTCATGCCTTGGAGAAGATTTGTTCCACAATCAAGCCTGTTCCGCATCTGTACCTAAATATGGAAGAAAACCAGATACGTGGCTTTCTAACTTTCACATACGATGGTACCGAGATTCAAGCAAACTCCAAGTTGGAAGAGATTAACCTCTCCTCCGGTATCCTTTTGCGCAATTTTCGCTATGAACGGGAGATTCAGCGACAGATATATGAGACTGGAGGAAATGCCGGCGTTAAGAACGAGATCACATTTCACAAAAAAATATTTTTTTCTGAGACGCTTCCCCTGCTCCTGAAAACGGAGATTGCCCTTTTCTGGGGCACACACAAAGAAAGAGTATCAAGAGCAGCTGTTTCATGCTCTATATCGTATGATATGGACTGGTTCTCTGTCTCTGGTTCGGTGATGGATGGTGCCGATACCTATGATTTATCCGAATTGCTTCGTGCCAGCCGTGGTAGGGCCTATACGCAATTAAAGGACGGAATTCTGTTTTTGCCTGAACCCCTTCATAAGATCGCTCGTTATACCACTGAGGGTGGGCAAACCTTAGTACCGCGCAAGGAGTTGTGGACGGTTCATCAGTTAGCGGAAGATCAAGCAATCAATCCGGAAGATTACCTCTCCCGTCTCTCAAATTTATCAGAGACTGTATCTGCACTCAGCCCAAAATGGGAAGCAATCTTACGTCCTTATCAAAAAAATGGCGTAAGGTGGGCGTTGAATCTGTACTACAACCATTTTGGCGGCTGTTTGGCCGATGACATGGGTCTGGGGAAAACAGTGCAGGCGATTGCAGTCCTCTGCTCCAGAAAAAAGCATACAAAACTGCCCGATTTAATTGTTGCACCCAAAATCGTCCTCTATAACTGGTTTAACGAGTTGGAGAGGTTTGCTCCAAATCTGAACCTTGTTTTAGCCTATGGAGATTTTGACTATCAGCGGTTAAAAGAAGAAAATGTAATTTACCTTACCACATATGACACACTATTTCGCCACAATGAGGCGTTCTCCGGCATAGGTTATGACACGGTTGTCATGGATGAGACGCAGGCGGTCAAAAACTATCACACGAAACGCTATCAAGCACTCAAAAGGCTTCAAGCGAGATTTATGTTAGCGCTGAGCGGTACACCTATTGAAAATAATATTGAGGAACTGTGGTCACTTTTTAACCTGCTGAATCCTGAAATGCTGGGCAGCCACAAATCTTTTATCAAAACATTTGCTACTGTCAGCACAGATGAACGATCAATGGGGCGACTGAAAAAAATCATCTCTCCATTTCTCCTCAGGCGAACAAAAGATGCTGTTCTAAATGATCTGCCACCAAAGGAGGAGAGCCGCATTTACTGCGAGATGGCAGAGGAGCAGCGAGTTCTGTATGATACGCTGTTGGCAAGTGCGCGCAGGGAGATGGAACGAAAACCATCAAGGTATCAAGTCAAGGATAATGCTACTATCCTGCAAGCACTGCTTTATCTACGAGAGACTTGCTCCGACCCAGCGCTCCTTCCGCCAAAATTACGGAGTGCCATTCCCTGCGATTCCTGTAAATTAGAACTTTTTCAGGAATACACCCATAGGATTATCCCTATTTCCGGAAAGGTGATTGTATACAGTTTATTCCCCCGAGTTTTAAGGAAAATGGAAGTCTGGTGTCAACGACAGGGATGGAAAACATTTTATATTGACGGAAAAACGAATAATCGCCAAAAAATTGTTGAAGATTTTGAACAGTCAGTACAAGGTGTATTCTTGATTAGCTTAAAAGCCGGAGGCTTGGGGCTGAATTTGACATCTTGTCAATATGTCCTGATTTACGATCCTTGGTGGAATTCTGCCGCAGAGCAGCAAGCCGCTGATCGAGTTTACCGAATTGGGCAGGAAAAGCCCGTATTTATCTACCATTTCCTGATTAAAGATACAATAGAAGAAAAGATTTATGAACTTCAACAGAAAAAAAACAGGTTATCCTCCGGTGTATTAGATGAGTTGAATCAGGTGGGAACACTGTCGATGGAAGAAATTATTGAATTGTTGTCGTAGTACTCCACCAAGATAGAAAATTGCAGTTGCCTTTGGGTGGGATTTCCACACGGCAATATTGTCGCCCTTGGGAGACACCAGCCCGTCCACCAGCGTCCTCCGCCTTACTCTGCGAAAATCCCACTCTAAATTCAATCTGTAATTCCTAACTTTATAGAGTAGTAGGGAGAGAAAGAGAAAATGAAGCGGTCTTCATGTACGAAAAAGATAGGTGAGTTTTTTATATGTTTAGTAGCAGTTGCAGTAGTTGCGGTAGCTGCTTACGTATTATGTCGCATACACGGTATAATTCAGCGTCAGGCGGAGATTGTAAGCTCCATTGTGAATGTAGAGGGGCGTTTGGACCTCCTGGAGGGGAACCGTGGTAATCTGGAAAAAGAAATAGAATCAAGTTTCAATCTGGCGGATCAAGTATCGGCATCCCTTGATATTATTGCTATTGGGATTGCTGTATTCACCATTTTCGGGGGCATATTGTCCGTCTTTAATATTGCTCGTTCTAAAGAACTGGAAGAGGCCATATCTAAGGCAGAAAAGGCAGTGGAAAATCAGAAAGAACTGATCGGTGCCCGCTTGCTACAAGATGGTTTGGTTTATGCATCCAGACGCCGACCGTATTATGCGGCTAAAGCGTTTGAAAAGGTAATCCAAGAGGCTCCAGACACCGTTGCCGCACTTACGGCAAGATATGAGATCCTTTCACTATACGCTGATACTAAAGGAGTCTCCTTAGACTCAGACCGTATCCAAATGGTTCAAGGGTGCTTTGATGAACTTATGTCTGCTTTGGATCTAATAGGCGGCAAAATTGACCATGAAATATGCCGCCATTTGCGTGGGGACGCCTACTTTACATTAGGCTGCACTTATGGGCAGTTTGTATCGACCCACAATCCTCCGGATCAATGTCATATTGAAGCATCAATAGGATATCTGAAAAAGGCAACCCAGTATAACAATGAGGATGTGGAATACCATAAGAATTTAGCCTATACATATGCCTTGGCTGGTAAAGCGGACTGGTGCAAAAGAGAATTGGAGTTTGCTATCGACTGTGCAGAGCAGGAGCCGCTTAACAAAGAGCATGTATCTCAAAAACGTTTGAGGGCGTTATTTTCCCCTATTTGGCATACCCTTCCAATTGAATTTCAGGAAATGCTGAACGAAATTTTTGTGGTGCTATAGTGAACCCCAATAAACAATTTAAAAATGTAACAGCACCCTATGCTACTTCCAACAAATTTCTGACAGAATGACAAAAATGATTCCTTAACAGGCCCAATGGTTTCTGAAAATTCATTGTTATATGAATACTTGAAATCCCTTGTGCCATAGTATTGTACGCAGAAATGAAAGCCAGAGGCGGACTGGAACGTGAGATAATCTTGGTTGGATGGCAACCTCCACTACAAGATTATTTCGAACGGGATTTGGAAAGCGATACGGTCACCTGTCTAATGGGACAGGCTCTTCTCTATGACGACTCGGAAAAGAGCGGCCATGAGAAAGACTCTTCTGACCGTCGGTACCGCAGGCTCGCCGCATGCCCAAAATGCGGCAACCGATGGCACCCTTGCCCAGATCAGGACGATCCTTCAAGAAGGGTGAGGCCAGAAAACAGGAAACATTTCAAAGAACAGCCTGTGGACTGATCACGCGCAGAACAAGTCTTTTTTTCCGACTAATCACGCTACCTTCAGGCGAAGGTTCGTGGGAGGAGGTCATAATTCTTCGGTTTTATCCAAACCAAACCAACAGCATCTGCGAAAGCGCAACACCTCCGTGGAGCATCCATATGGGACTGTAAAGAGATGGCGCGGGGCCAACCATCTGCTGACCAAGGGAAAAGTCAAGGTAGCGGATGAAACCGGGCTTTCTTTCCTTGCGTACAACTTTAGACGGGCGGTCAATCTTCAGGGAACAGACAAATTGCTGCAAATCATCGGAGCCGGGTAAGACCCCGCTTTTGTTACGGCTGCCTCTTAAACCGATCTATGCCCGCACGGTGTTCATTCTGCTGGTAATCACCAGTTTGAATACGCTTTTTTCTACGCTCCAAGTCTGGCGTTTTCGGACATTCTCCGAGAAAACTGCAATCTAAAATGTAGAGAGACAGAGGTAAAAATTAAGCGAACTACACAATGTCTTCTTGCGGCTGGGATTATAAATTTTTCTTTTCATTGAAGGCGGAGGTGCAATCCATCGCCTGAGATTTCTGTTGGATTGGAGATGTTTGATGCGGACCAACCTAACTTTGACCACTTTCTTAGACTGAGGCGCCGCGCCAATCCTGAATAAGTGCTGCAACGGTGTCTGACCCGATAAACAGCCACAGACAAACGTGGAGCACGTGGAAACACTGGATTCAAAGAGCGCCGGGAAGCAAAGAAAGCGGAGCAAAGGCGGCGATTAACCCTCAAAAATTGTCTAAAAAATGTTTGCTGACCTCTTTGTCTGCGGTGCATTTTTGGAACGGAAAAGCGAGGTTGTGTTGTCTCCAAAGTTGCCACTTCATTTTTTGCAAGTGTTGTGGTATACTGTATTGCAGAAAGGGGGCGCGGAATATGTCTGACCATATTTATACGCAGGACGAGATTTTTGCTGCGGTACGGCTACTGCTCGAAAAGTATCATGCAGA
>OHLR01000638.1_pt1 | contig 15068 bp, 9 predicted proteins | sample 1569141 | NCBI WGS metagenome assembly OHLR01 (sample SAMEA3879553, study PRJEB24766) | human gut metagenome | biome: human-associated habitat; feature: feces | place: USA | collected 1985/1987
CGCCGTCGATCATGGCAGCTTCCTTCAGATCCTTGCTGGCGTTAGAAAGGGATGCGGTGTACATGATGGATGCCCAGCCGGCACCCTGCCAGATGCCGCTGATGATGTAGATGGGGCGGAACGCTTCCGGCAGCGTCATGAAGTTGATGCTGGTGTGAAGCAGGCCGTTCACAGGACCGGTGACACTCAGCAGCACACGGACGATACCGCACAGCACGATGACCGAGATGAAGTTGGGCATATACAGCACCAGCTGCACCTTCTGCTTGATCTTCTTGCTCTCGATACGGTTGAGCAGGAATGCCAGCAGGATGGGGATCGGGAAGCCCCACAGCAGACCGTAGACGCTCAGCTTCAGGGTGTTGATCAGATAGCGCTGGAAGTCCGGCGAGGACATGAAGCGGGTAAAGTTTTTCAAGCCTACCCACTCGCTGCCCCAGATACCTTTGAAGGGATTGTACTTCTGGAACGCGATCAGCACACCGCCCATGGGAGCGTACTTGAACACCAGCGTCAGCACCACGGCAGGCAGCAGGAACAACAGGTAAAGCTGCCAATGCCGTTTGATGTAGACCCATGTGTTGTGCAGCTTGCGTTCTGCTGTTAGCACAGCCGTTTCCGGCGAGGCCGTCTTTGCTTTCATGAATCATTCTCCTCCTTTTTGATTTGCTTGCCGTTTGATTTACGTTTTACATTTGCACCTTTGAATTTTACGTTTTCTTCACTTCGCTTGTGCAAATGTAAAACTCTGTAATTCATTTATACCACGCAAACAAGCGAATGTCAATGATAATTCATGGGATACATAAAGAAATACTGTGCATTTGTACAGATGCACAAATCCGAAAGTGCGTAAATATGCAAAATGCTGATTTGCATTTTTGCATTTGACTAATTTGTGCATTTGCACTATACTGGAGTCGCAAAGAATAAGATCCGTCACCAGACTTTATCTATAAAAGAAAGAGGATGACTTATGGCAACCAAGGTCACCATTCAGGATATTGCAAACGAGCTGCAGCTTTCCCGCAACACAGTTTCAAAGGCCATCAACAACACCGGTGTGCTGGCAGATGCCACACGGGAAAAGATCCTGCGCAAAGCCGCCGAAATGGGCTATAAGCAGTTTGCCTATCTGCCGCTGTTTCAGGAAGACGATGCAAAAGCAGCAGAGCCTTTCATTCTGCCGAGTGACAAACGGGAGATCGCCATGCTGACGACCCAGTTTCTGAGCAGCTCTCACTTTTCCTCCATGATGCTGGATCGTTTCCAGGCGGAAATCGATCATCTGCACAGCGGCATGACCATCCATCGCATTTCTCCCATAGAGCTGAAAGAGAAAAAACTTCCATCTTCTCTCAATACCGAGCGCACAGCCGGCATCATCTGCTTTGAAGTATTCGACTATGACTACGCACAGATGCTGTGCGATCTGGATGTTCCGCTGCTGTTTGTAGACACCCCTGTGATGGATATGCGTCCTCCTCTTAAAGCTGACCGCCTTTATATGGAAAACCGCATTGAGATCCAGAATGTGGTGGCCCACATGGTCCAGCGCGGCAAAAAACGCATCAGCTTTGCGGGGGATAAAAACCACTGTCAGTCCTTCTTTGAGCGTTATATGGCTTATAAGGATGCAATGGAACACTTTGGTCTGACAGAAGGCCTGAGCACCTGTGCGATGCCATCTGGACAGCAGAACTATCCGGTATCCCTGTACGAAACCATACGTCGGTTCAAAACGATGCCGGATGCCTTTGTCTGCGCCAATGACTTTGTTGCCATGGATCTGGTCAAGGCATTGAATGAGCTGGGGTATTCGGTTCCCGATGATATCTGGGTCTGCGGCTTCGATGACAGTCAGGAGGCTTCCTACTTTGTCCCCCGTCTGACTTCGATCCATATCCATGAACAGATCATGGGCTACACCGCTGCCAATCTGCTTATGACCCGCATCGAAGAGCCATCGCTGAACTATCGCACCGTCTATACGGAAACCAACCTGATCCTGCGCGAATCCACAGGAGATTGAGCGAAAGGAGAACCCCCATGCGTGACCTGTGCAATACAGACAAGCCGCTGTTTGCTGTGCTGACGAAATTGACTTACAGTGCTTACCTGAACATCTTATGGCTCGTGTGCAGCCTGCCCATCGTTACCATAGGAGCTTCTACGACCGCCTTGTTCTACGTCACGCTCAAAATGGCGGAAGATCGGGACGATGGTCTGACCCGGATGTTTTTTAAGGCGTTCCGGGAAAATTTTAAGCCCGCCACAAAACTCTGGCTTATCCTGCTGGCAGTCGGCAGTTTTCTGGCTGTGGATGGCTTTGTGCTGCGCCGAATGTGGAGTGAAAACATTTTCTGGACGCTGCTCACTGCAACGCTTATTGGTGCGGCAGTTCTGTACGGCATCGTTCTGCTGTATGCCTTTCCTCTGCTGGCACGGTTTGAAAACACCACCTTCGGCATCCTGAAAACAGCGTTTCTCGTGGGTGTCCGGTATCTGTTTTGCACCCTGCTGATGGCGGCGATCTATGGCATCATGGGGTACGTCATAGTGTTTGTGTTCACGCCTGCATTCCTGCTGGGCATGGGCTTGTGTGCCATGCTCTGCTCCTTTCTGATGCTTCGGATCCTCTATCTGATCGGTGGAGACCCTGATGCAGTACACGAGGAATACGACCATGACAAAAACTGACCGGGATACGCTCCGCTCCCTCCATGGGCGCAAAAAGTGGGAGCACATCTGGGCATATTACAAGCTGCCCATTGCGATCATACTCATCGTTGTCTATATCCTCGGGTATGCAGCCTACCGCCATGTGACGAAAAAAGAGGATGTGCTTTACCTTGGTCTGGTAAATATCACTGCCGGGTCTGATCTGACGGAACAGCTTACCACCGGCTTTGCCGAGGCGCAGGGTCTGACCAAAAAGCAACAGGTCGATCTGCTGTCCGGCTTGCTGCTCAGCGAGAGCGAACACGCAGAGGAGCAGTATGTATATGCTTCGGAGATGAAGCTGCTGGGTGCAGTCAGTGCCCAGCGGTTAGATGTTGTTCTGATGGACGAATATGCACGGGATCAACTGTTGGCAGATGATTATTTTCTCGATCTGCGGACGTTGGATGCGTCTTTCCATACACTGTCAGGTTTGAACGCCGGTGGGACCGTGCTGGATATTTCGGACACGCCGTTTGTCAGGCAGGCAGGTTTTTCTGGCAAGGTCTATCTTGGGGTAGTGCAGAATGCACCGCACCCGGAGCGTGCAGCCGCTTACATTCATTATCTGTTCCAGCGGTAATCGTTGGGTTTCACATCAAGAATAAGGAGAAGTATCATGGACATTTTAACGATTTGATCGACCTTACCCAGACCGGCAAGGATGCGCGCGGCATCCCTCAGTTTGCCGCAAACCCCGGCGGTGCCCCGGCCAATCTGGCTGTGGCTGCATCCAGACTGGGCGCACAGACCGCCTTTATCGGCAAGGTGGGTGCGGACGCCTTTGGCCGCTACCTGAAAGAGGTTCTGGCAGAAAACAAGGTGGACGTTTCCGGCATGGCGGTGGATGCAGACCACCCCACCACCATGGCGGTGGTCTCGGTGGATGCCGCCGGCGAGCGGGATTTCAGCTTCTACCGCAGTGCCAATGCCGATGTGATGCTGTGCAAAGAGGATATTTCGGAGGGCGCTCTGAAAGCTGCGAAAATCGTCCACTTCGGCTCTGTCAGCCTGACCGCTGACCCCTCCCGCACCGCTACGCTGGATGCTGCTGCCCGTGCCAAAAAGCTGGGTGCTGTCATTACTTATGACCCCAACTATCGCGCAAACCTCTGGAAAGATAAAGAGGATGCCATCGCTCAGATGAAAGCCCCTCTGCCGCTGGTGGATATCCTGAAAGTGTCCGATGAAGAACTGCCCCTGCTCACCGGCACCACCGACTGCGAAAGCGGCACGGCACAGCTGGCACAGAACGGCATCCGGCTGATTTTTGTCACCTTGGGTGCAAACGGCGTGTTCTACCGTTTTGGGGAGAAAACTGGTCATGTGGCAGGCGTCCCCTGCAAGGTGGGCGACACCAACGGCGCAGGCGATACCTTCTTTGGGGCTGCTCTGTCCAAGCTCTGCAAGGAGGAGCTGGACACCCTGACGGTGGACAAACTGGAAAGCATTCTGGCCTTTGCCAATAAAGCTGCCAGCATCACCACCAGCCGCCACGGTGCGATCCCTGCCATGCCTGCATTGGAAGAAATCGAAAAATAACAGAACCGGCCACCAACCTGTAGCAAATCATACAGGCTGGTGGCTGGTTGGCGCTATGATACCCAAAGTATAACAGGAAAACCGCAGACAGTACGGATGAAAAATCGTGAAGCAAGATGAATTTTTTGGATTATCATAAATAGCACGACTTTTTGACCGGCAACACAAATTTTTGCACCCTTATTCCGTGGGATTCCCTCTATAATAAGAGCAGAGATCAAACGGAAAAAGGAGATGTGGATGATGCAAGCAACAAACCTGAAAACGAATCATCTGACCCAGCCTCTCGGCATAGATGCCGGGACGCTGTTTTTATCGTGGCAGTGCGCCGAAGGCGTGCGCCAGACTGCCTACGAAATTGAAGTGACCGCCGGAGCCGGAACGCTGTGGACGAGCGGAAAGGTTTTGGGCAGTGTGATGCACACCGAAACGCCCATCGCTGTACCGCCCAAGACGCAGGGACGGTGGCGTATCCGCCTGTGGGATGAAAATGACCAGCCCAGTGCATGGAGCACCGCTTCCTTCGAGACCGGGCTTGCACAGGCAGACTGGCAGGGCGTGTGGGTCTGCCCGGAGACAGAAGAGCCGGACATCGACTGCACCGATGCCATCAACGCCTTTGCAAAGCCCAACTGGGAGCAGAAGCAGGCGGCGCTGGAAGCCTCCGGCAAAGGGCAGGCGCAGCCTTATCAGCCCCACCGCCCGGCAAGTTATCTGCGCAAAACGTTCCCCGCTCCGGCGGGAGAAAGCAAGCGGCTGTACATTACCGCTAAGGGACTGTATGCGGCATGGCTGAACGGCAAGCGTGTCGGCGACATGGTGCTTGCCCCCGGCAGCTTTACCGCAGACAAGCACCTTGGGGCACAGACCTACGATGTGACAGCACTTGTCCGTGAGGGGGAAAACAAGCTGCTCATTGCATTGGGCGACGGCTGGTACCGCAGCACCTCCGGCGTGGATGGTGACCGTGACCTGTTCGGCAGCGAACTGGCTGTCCTGTTCCAGCTGGAAGTGAACGGCAAGGCGGTCTGCGTTTCGGATGACGACATGGAGACCACCCAGTGCGGCCCGATTCGCCAAAATGATCTGCAGCAGGGCGAAGTGTACGATGCCCGGCTGGAAGGGGAGCTTTCCGGCTGGCATGGCGTAAAGACCGAGCCGAACTCCCTGCCCATCACCGGTATGAACACCGTGCCCATCCGGGAGCAGGAAGCCTTTGCGGGCAGGCTGCTGCGCACCCCCAACGGCGAGACCGTGCTGGACTTTGGCCAGAACATGGCTGGCTATGTGGAGATGAAGCTGACCGCCCATGCCGGGCAGAAAATCAAGCTGCTGTGCGGCGAAGCACTGGACGAGAACGGCAACTTTACGCAGGAGAACTTTCAGGACCGGAACCGCCACAAGGAGGGTGGCACGGCGCAGATGCTGGAACTCGTCTGCAAAGAGGGCGAGAACCACTACAAGCCCAGCTTTACCATCATGGGCTTCCGGTACGCAAAGGTGGAAACGGACATCGACCTGACCGGCGCAGAGTTTACTGCCCACGCCGTCTATTCGGAGATGCCGGTCACCGGCAGCTTTGCGTGCGGCAATGCCGATGTGGATCAGCTGGTGAAAAACAGTGTGTGGAGCCAGAAGGGCAACTTCTGCGATATCCCCACCGACTGCCCCACCCGCGAGCGCGCTGGCTGGACTGGCGATATGGGGGTGTTCATCGAGACCGGCCTGACCCTGATGGACTGCTACCCGGTGGTGGAAAAATGGCTGGCCGAGTGCCGCCTGAACCAGTACCCGGATGGACGCATGGCAAACATTGCGCCGCCCACCAGCCGCCCCGGCTACATGACCCCCATGCTCTGCATGTCGGCAGGCTGGGGCGATGCCGCCATTCTGGTGCCCTACGCCCTTTATAAGCGCACCGGCGACCGCAAGATCCTTGCGGACAACTACGAGATGATGCAAAAGTGGTATGGTTTCCTGCTGGGCCGTGCCCAGCAGACCACCGAAGAACAGCAGACCGGGGCATACGCCAAGTACACGGTGCTGAACGGTCTGGACTACGGCGAGTGGTGTGAGCCGGGCATTACCCCCATGCAGGCGATGATGAACCCGCGCAAAAGCGTGGGTACGGCGTATCTGGCTTATTCCGGGCGACTTCTGGCGGAAATTGCGCAGGCGCTGGGCAAGGCAGAGGACGCAGCGCAGTACCGCGACACGGCAGAAAAGGCGGTAAAGGCATACCGCGCTGCCTTTACGGATAACGGAAAAATTACTTCGGACCGGCAGTGCGAATATGTCCGCGCCATTGCCTTTGCGCTGCTGGGCGAGGAGGAGAGCCAAGCCGCTGCGGATACCCTGAACCGGATGGTGGCGGAAAACGGCTACCACCTGAACACCGGCTTCCTTTCTACGCCCTTCCTCTGCGAGGTGCTGGCAAAGTACGGCTATGCCGACACCGCCTATAAGCTGCTGTTACAGGACACCGCTCCCAGCTGGCTCTATGAGGTCAAGCAGGGCGCTACCACCGTCTGGGAGACATGGACGGGCATTGACGCAAACGGCCACCCCAGCGAATCCCTGAACCATTATTCCTACGGCGCCATCTGCGGCTGGCTGTTCGGCGGCGTGTGCGGCATCCATCTGGCAGGGGAGACCCTGACCATCGCCCCCACCCCGAACCCGGCTCTGGGATGGGCAAAAGCAGTGTACGATTCCCCGGTGGGGCGCATTGAAAGCGGCTGGCAGTATGCAGGCGATGCCGTGACCTACACCATCACCGTGCCCTGCAACAGAACCGCAGAAGTCACCCTCCCGGATGGCAGAAGCCTGACCTTGCAGCCGGGCACCCACATTCTGTAACGCAAAAAGATCCCCCGCAAGACACAACGCCCCGTACCGGAAGGAGTAACCGGTGTGGGGCGTTGCTTTTATGGGGATAATGAAGAAGAAAATAATGAGAGAATGGCAGGTCAGAATTTTTGTGCAAGGTATTTTGCACTGAGCTGGAAGCTCTTGACAGGAGAGTTGTCCACCCAGTTGCGGTGGCTTTCCAGAATAACGGCATCCACATCCATGGCAAGGGCCTGCGCCATCAGGCTGTCCAGGTCCATGTTGCCGGTGCCCAGCTCCATGCTGTCGGTTTTCAGGATGGGCGTGATGGCGCTGCCGGTGATGCGGGTGCCCCGGTCGTTGATGTGCCACAGCTTCATGCGGGGACCAAGCCGCTGCATCCATGCCAGCGCGTTTGCACCGCCCTCGGTGAACCAGTAGCTGTCAAACTCAAAGTTGACAAAAGCGGGGTCGGTCTCTTCTAAGAGGATATCGTAGGCGCGCTTTTCCGCATTCACATGCCGCAGCTCGCAGTTGTGGTTGTGGTAGAGCAGATGGATGCCCTCGGCTGCCAAGGCTTCGCCGGCTTTGTTCAGCCGCTGCGCCAGTTCGTGCATGGCGGCTTCATCGCCGTAATCAAACCGGTACATCCCGGTGATGACCACATACTGTGTGCCGAAGCTCTTGGCTTCCTCGGCCACTGCGTGGGCGTCCCGTTCCAGAGAGCCAAGGTCGGTGTGCAGGCTGACCACCTTCAGACCGGCTTCCTGCACTAGCTTGTGCCAGTCCAAGTTGCCGCCCTTGCCCACCGGCATCCCGGCGGCTTTGGTCAGCAGCTTTACCACAAAGCCAATGGGGTGGATCATAAATCCACACAGTTCAATGCCGTCGTACCCGGCGGCTTTCATGGCAGCAAGGGTCTCTTTTGCCTGCTGCTCGTTGCTCAGTACAGTGCCCAGCATAAATTGCTGCACGGCTTTGATGGGCATGGTTTACCCCTCCAGTTTGAAAATCTTACCCGGCGTGATGCCGTTTTCGTTAAAGCTGTCCACACAGACATAGTATTCCTGCCCGGCGGTCAGGGTGGAAAGGGTCACTTCGTCTGCATCGTACACCAGCCAGCTCAGATAGAGCTTATCGGGCGCAACGCCGTAGCGGACATTGCAGCCCTGCGCGTTTTCGATGTGCTGCCAAGTGATCTTTGCATCCAGTGCATCTACGCGAGCCCCGGCGGCTTCGGCCTGTGCGGGCTTCGGGCCTTCGCCGTTGCCGAACACCCGCAGACCGCTGATGCGCAGCGCCTGTCCGTAGGGCAGTTCGCCGCCGGTGACCCGGACGTACCGGGCGCGGATGCCGTCGGCATATTCGTAGTAGCCGTTAGAGCACTCCCGGGCAATCGTTTCGCGGGTCGTCCAGTCTGCTCCGTTCACACTGGTCTCTACCGTGTAATGAGAGATCTGCGGCCGAGTCTCGATGTGGCGGGTCTTGCGGTCGTCGCCGTAGCTGTCGGCAGGGAAGTCCACCACCAGCTTCTCGTCCGCCATGTTTACCTGAATGGCACGGACATCACTCTCTTTGCCAAGGTCCACGCAGAGCCATTCGCCCGGCTCTGCACCGGCGGCGCTCCACCAGCTGCGGCAGTCCTCATTGACTGCCCATTCCGGGCTGCTGTTTTCTGCGGTGCTGGAGGCCGTGACCGGCTTTTTGTAGCTCAGCAGCATCCATTCCGGCTGCTGTCTGGCGGCATCAAAGCGGTCTGCCGGGATGCGGTGGGGGTAATCGGCAAAGTTCTGGTTGCAGTAAAGCACGCCGTCCTTGTCGAACCCGGCAGGGAACAGCCCCACCCGGCGCTCAAAGTCATAGTTGACGGAAATGCGCATGGTGGAGGCGTGCCACCAGTTGCCGTAGGTGTCGGCAATGGTACTGCCGTGGCCTGCGCCAGTGATGAATCCGCCGGGCTTTGCAGAGAACGGGTTGGATGCCTGCCGCACAAAGGGGCCCAGCGGAGAACGGGAGGTGTATACACCGTCGGCGTAAGTGTTGTACTGGGTGCCAGGGCAGGCGTACTGCAGATAGTAGGTGTCGCCGTGCTTTGTCATGAACGCACCCTCAATGTAGGGCTTGCCGATGGCGTTGAACATGGCAGTCAGGCTTTCGGCACTCAGGCCGGGGATATTTGCCATCTGCGGCGGCAGATTCAGCTTGCCGGTCTTGGGATCATAGAACTGCTTCATGGACTGGTACAGCACGCTGGCTTCCCGGTCCACGATGCCGTTGTTGCCGGGGCGTTCGTAGCCAAGGGTAGTTTCATTGCCGAAGATCAGCTCCTGCTTTTCACCGATGGGGGTCATGGTGTCCGGGTCCAGCTCCACGCCGTAGATGGGGGCAATATTGGAACAGCCCCAGTAGAAGTACACCCGGCCATCGTCATCGCAGAACAGATCCGGGTCCCAGAAAGCAAAGGGCGCAGAAACCTCGGTAAACGGCTCGGTCAGGGGGTCAGCGGTGCGCAGGATGGGGCAGTTGCGCCCCTTGCGGCTGGCGCAGAAGTAGAGGTAATTGCCCACCTGCCGCACATCCGGTGCGTAGTCATAGATCAGCAGGCCGGGGTCTGCATGGAAGTCCCAGTTCAGCAGATCCTCCGAATACCAGAAGCCTGCCGACATGGAAACAAAGAGATAATATTTGCCCTTGAAATAAACCAGCGTCGGGTCTGCACCCTCCCGGAAACCCGCCACGCGCGGGCCTTCCTTCATGTGCTGATAGCGGTAGCCCAGATCAAGGGGGTTGCAATAAGTCTGTCTCATCGAAACTCACTCCTTGGAAATACCCTGCAATACACGGTTCAGCTGCTTGATGTCCTCCTCGGAAGCGCCTGCCTGCATCAGCATGGATTCAATGGTCATCCGCTGCATGGCGCGCTCCATCATGGCCACCAGAGCCGGGTTATCCTTCACGGCGGCGGCCACATCGCCGCGGGCAGCGGCGGCCTTATCGGAGATCTGCTTCAGGATGGGGCCAGCCTTGGGGTCTGCCATGGCTTTGGCCATGTTGTCCTTCACCGACCAGCAGCTGGCATCCAGCTCCCCGTCAAACCAGTTGGTCACATTCTTGCGGTTGTCCATGGCGTAGTCCGGGTTGGGGGTGTCCACCTTGTTCACCAGAATTACGCTGCTGTGCTCGCCGGAGCGCGCCTCAATGCTGTGCTTGCCGGTAATGGGCAGCTGGAAGGCGAACACCTTGTCGCCCTGCTTAGTCTCCACCAGCTGACCGTCCTTGTACAGCGAGACCTCTGGCAGATTGGAGTAGACCTTGATCTCGGTCACATCCTCGGCGCGGTCCACATAGCGGCTGCCGCACAGGTGCACGAAGGGCTCCTTGCTCCAGTAGGCCTTGTAGAGATAAAAGGGGTCTTTTTTCAGCTTGCGGTCAAAGGTGACAAGACCCTTCTGGTTTTCGCCGTGCTTGCCGCCCTCGTCCCGGCCATCGGCGGCAAAGTCGAACATATTCCACACATGGGTCGCCCACAGCCAAGGACGGTCGGCGATCATCTTTGCAATATGCTCGTGGTAAACGCACTGATAGCTTTCGGTGTAGTCGCCCTTTTCCGGGTGGCTGCTCTGGTACTGGGGGTTGGCGTCTGCACCATACTCCGAAAAGCCGATGCAGCGGTCCGGGAAATCGGCATGGTATTTGTCAAAGAACTCGTCGTTCTGCTCCAGTTCACCCAGATACCAGCCGAAGTAGAGGTTGTAGCTGTTCACATCCGGGATCTCCAGAATGGGGCTGGTGGTCTCCAGCATGAACACGTTTGCCATGGTGGTCTTGCGGGTGGGGTCCAGCTTGTGCGCCAGCTCGTTCAGCAGACGGTGGTTTTCCAGCAGATCTTCATTGACAGCGGATGCGGCGGTAATCTCGTTGGACAGGCCCCAAACGGCAATGCAGGGGTGGTTGTAGTTCTGGACGATCAGCTCTTCCATCTGGGTCAGGGTGTTGGCACGGCCGTTGGTCATGTGCATGGTGATGTAGGGGATCTCTGCCCAGATGACAAGGCCCTTTTCGTCGCACAGGTCATAGAAATGCTGTGCGTGCTGATAGTGGGCCAGCCGGATGGTGTTGGCCCCGATCTCCAGAATGAGGGCCATGTCCTCTCCCATCATTTCGTTGGTCAGGGCAATGCCTGCGTCCTTGCGGTCCTGATGGCGGGAAACGCCACGCAGCGGGTAGCTGCGTCCATTCAGGAAAAAGCCCTTCTGGGGGTCAATCTCAAATTTCCGGCAGCCAAAGCGGGCAGATGCTTCCTCGCCGTTGTCCAGTTTCGCAGATACGGTATAGAGGAAGGGGTCATCAATACCATCCCACAGGTGGGCATGGTCCAGCGTGAAAACCGCCGTTGCGGTGCCGTTCTCTACCGGAGCAGTGAGGGCCTGTCCTTCCAGTGCAAAGGTTACGCTCTGTGCGCCCACCACGGCGGCTTCCACGGTGACCTTGGCGGTTTTAGCGGCAAGGTCGGTGACGATGGGGGTCACCTTCAGAGCCGGTGCGCCGTTTGCGGGCAAAGCGAAATGCTCTGCCGGAACGATGTGCAGAGTTACATCGCGGTAAATGCCGCCGTAGAAGGTGAAGTCTGCCTTCTGGGGGTACACGGTGTCGTTGTCGCGGTTGTCCACGCTGATGGCCAGCAGGTTCTCGTCTTTCAGGTGGTCGGTCAGGTCCACCCGGAAGGTGGAGTAGCCGCCCTTGTGCTCTGCCAACTTTTCCCCGTTCAGGTAGATGACGGCGGTCATAGCTGCGCCGTCCAGCTGCAGAACAGCCTTGCCGCCTGCCGGGATGGCGGGCTTTGCCAGAGCCAGCGTATACCAGCAGGTGCCGCGGTAGTAATCGTTGCCGCCGTCCTGACCGTCCACCGCATTCCAGGTGTGGGGCAGGGTGATGGCCTCACCCATAATGGCGGTGGGGATGCCGGTGTTCTCCTTGGTAAAATGCCAGTTGCTATGATTCAGCAGGATGGTCTTGCTCATGGTAAAAACTCCTTTGTGAAAGATAGATCAAATCAGCAAAAACCGAAAGAGAGTATGAGCCCTTTCGGTTTTTGCAGGGTGTTACTGCATATGTTCTGCAATTACTTCATGACGAAGGGCGTCTTTCTTATCTGCGATGCGCTTCTGGACGTTGACCATTTCCTCCTTGGTCAGGGGACAGCCCAGCATGGCCATCAGGGTAATGAGCCAGCCCAGCATCGGCAGACCGTATTTGATGGCAAGGGTCATCCAGAAGATGCCGGAGGTGTAGGCATCCGTGGGCTGGGGCATCGTGGTGGTGTAGCCCAGAATAGCCACGGCACCGGTGGCGATGACAGCAGCCACCGAGGTGATGAGTTTGTCGATCAGGCTGTAAGTGCCGGAGACCACAGCCGGGATGTAACGGCCGCTGCGGTCCAGCTCGTAGTCGATGGTGTCAGCCATATAAGAGGTGTTGGAGGTGGTGATGCACATATTGGAGCCGTTTTGCAGCAGGGTCAGCAGCACGTAAACGATCATGTTCCAACTGCCCATCACGCCGATCTGACGGGTATCTGTGAAGATGAAGAACAGGATCAGCACAGAGGTGATGGCCATGCTGATGCAGGTCCAGGTCACGATGCCCTTCTTGCTGCCTTTTTTGCCCACATACTTTGCGCCGAAGGCTGCAAAGAAGATAGAAGGCACCATGCTGATCACGCCAAGGGTGGTGGCAAGACCCATGTTGCCGATCAGGATGCCGTTCAGCATGGTGTTGATGATGGCCTGGCTGCCCACCTGCTGTGCCAGCTTGTCGGAAGCGTTGGAGGCGATGTAGCACTGCAGGGGCTTGTTGTGCTTGAGCACCTCAAGAATATCCGCAACCTTCAGCGGTTCGTGATTTTTACTGATGCTATCAAAGTTTTCGGGCTTGTCGTAAGCGGAGATGCCAGCGCAGACGATCAGGGTGCCGATGCCGGCAATGATCAGGACGATGGTGCAGACGGTGCTGAGGAAGTCCTGATTGAAGGTGCCGCCGCACTTGGGCAGGATGACGGTGTAGATCAGCATGCTCATGCCCATGGGCACGGCGTAGTTCAGGGCAGTGGACCAGACCCCGATGGTGGGACGCTGCCGGGGATCGTTGGTCATGATGGCAGGCAGGGTCTGGGCGGTCATGTTGGTGACGGTGTAGCCGATGATGTAAATAATGTAGGTCAGGGCAAACACCGGCAGGCCGAAGCCCTTGCTGGAGCACAGGTTGAACATGCACAGCAGGCCGACTGCTTCGATCAGGTAGCCGCTGATCAGCAGAACGCGCAGCTTGCCGAAACGGGTGTTGACGCGGTCGTAAACAAAGGCCAGCATCGGGTCGGTAAAGCCGTCCAGAATGCGGGCCAGCATCAGGATGAGACCCACGGTTGCGGTGGTGATGCCGTAGCCGATGCTGGCCGAATAACTGGCCATACCGATCAGAGAGTAGACGCTCATACCCACAAAGGCGTTGCAGGCATAACAGATGATCTGCCAGAGCTTTGCACGGCGGTACTGGACACCGTCTACCTCACTGGCGCTGGGTTTCTTTTGGAACATAATGATTTTCCTCCTTTTTGTGTGAACCGGTTTCCGCTTTTCCTGACACCAGAATAACAGAATGCAACAGATACTGCAGGATGAAAAACTTTGATTGAGGATAAAAATTCGTGCAGTTATACTCGCTCAACGAAAAATCTACCAATAACGTGAAAAATTATCCTTTTTGCGCCGCACAGACCTGTTACAATAGGCACAGAGAAAACACGGCTTCTGATAAAAAGGAGAATCATCATGCGAGCAGTATTGACTAAGGTTAAACACGCCTCCGTTACGATCGACGGAGAGCTCAAGGGCAAGATCGGCAGGGGCTTTTTGATCCTGCTGGGCGTTGCGCCTGACGACACGGAAGAAAAATGCCGCAAGATGGCGGACAAGCTCTGCTCGCTGCGCATTTTTGACGACGAGAACGACAAGATCAACCTCTCCCTCGACGATGTCGGCGGCGAGCTTCTTATCGTCTCGCAGTTCACGCTCTACGGCAACTGCCGCAAGGGCCGCCGTCCGGACTTTCTGGCCGCCGCCCGGCCGGAGGTAGCCATCCCCCTGTATGAAAAATTCGTGGCTCTGTGCCGGGAAAAGGGCTTCAACACTGAGACCGGCGAATTCGGTGCCGATATGCTGGTCCAATCCGTCAACGACGGCCCTCTGACCCTGATCGTAGACACCGACCAGCTCTCCAGCTGACCGATATGCTCCATCGGCGGAGTATATCCCGGCTCTGCTTGGCTGCTTTTTTCTCTATGCGATCCCCACGCTATCTTCTATACGACCATTCACATCCCAGCGATGCTTGATAAAGGAGAATATCCCATGAAAATTGATTCCATCCGGGTGGGCTTTATTTCCACCAACTGCTATCTGCTGTGCGACGAGGATGCCGGAGTCTGCGCCCTCATCGATCCAGGCGACAAGCCGGAGCAGGTGGCCGACATGGTCAGCCGCTCCGGCTGCCGTCTGGAGTACATCCTGCTGACCCACGGTCACTTTGACCACACCACCGCCGTCCGGCCTCTGCTGGAGAAATACCCCGACGTGCCGGTGTACATCCACGAGAAGGACGTCACCGACCAGCCGCCCAAGCACATGGATATGATGTTCTCCCGCCTGCCGGAGCACAACCAGCGCTACTACAAGGAAGGGGACACCCTGACGCTGGGCAGCCTCACCATCCGTGTCATGGAGACGCCGGGCCACACTCAGGGCTCCGTATGTCTGCTGGTAGGGGACGTGATGTTCTCCGGCGACACCCTGTTCCGTGGCTCCTGTGGCCGCACGGACTTCGCCGGCGGCGACCCCAAGGCCATGCTGGCCTCGCTGGACCGGCTGGCGGCGCTGCCCGGCAACTACAAGGTCTATCCCGGCCACGAGGGGGCCACGGAG
>OHLR01000647.1_pt1 | contig 14886 bp, 10 predicted proteins | sample 1569141 | NCBI WGS metagenome assembly OHLR01 (sample SAMEA3879553, study PRJEB24766) | human gut metagenome | biome: human-associated habitat; feature: feces | place: USA | collected 1985/1987
GAAGGCTGTGTTCAGTCCGGTTGTGCTCTTATCGGCGGTGAAACTGCAGAGCATCCGGGTCTTATGCCTGTTGATGAATATGATGTTGCAGGTTTCAGCGTTGGTATTGCAGACAAGCCGAAGATGATTGACGGTTCAAAGCTTTGTGAGGGTGATGTACTTTTAGGACTCCGTTCTTCGGGTGTTCACTCAAACGGTTTTTCGCTTGTCAGAAAAATCTTTGATATCAACGAGGAAACAATTAATGCCGAGTATCCTGAGCTTGACAAAACTCTCGGTGAAACATTGCTCACTCCAACAAAAATTTATGTAAAACCTCTTCTCGCTCTTATGGAAAAGGTTGATGTAAAGGCTGTTTCACACATTACGGGAGGCGGTTTCTATGAAAACATTCCCCGTATGCTTACAGACGGTCTTTCAGCCAAAATCAAAAAGGACAATATTCCTGTTCTTCCTATTTTCAAGCTTATGCAGAGAGTAGGTAATATCCCCGAGCACGATATGTTCAACACATTCAATATGGGTGTAGGTATGATAATCGCCGTTGCCAAGGAAGATGCATACAAGGCTCTTGAGGTTCTTGCGGCTAACGGTGAAAACGCTGTTGTACTCGGTGAAGTAATCAGCGGTAATGACGGAGTAGTGTTTGAATAATGAAAAAGATCGCAGTTCTTGTGTCGGGCGGCGGCACAAATCTTCAGGCACTTATTGACGCTCAGAACAGGGGAGAGATTAAAAACGGAAAAATCTCTCTTGTTGTGTCCTCAAATCCAAACGCTTATGCACTTGAAAGAGCAAAAAACAATTCGATTGCAACTGAGGTTATCAGAAGAAAAGACTACGCCGAATTTGATGAGTATGATTCTGCTGTGACCGAGCTTTTGAAATCCAAGGATGTTGACCTTGTTGTTCTTGCCGGATTTATGACAATTCTCGGAAAGCAGTTTATTTCTGCTTTTGAAAACAGAATAATCAATATCCATCCGTCGCTTATTCCGTCATTCTGCGGCGAGGGCTATTACGGACTCAGAGTTCATGAGGAGGCTCTTAACAGAGGCGTCAAGGTAACGGGTGCTACCGCACATTTTGTAAACGAAGTGTGCGACGGCGGTCCCATTATCATTCAGAAAGCCGTTGAAATTCAGAACGGTGACACACCCGAAATTCTTCAGAAAAGAGTTATGGAACAGGCTGAATGGAAGATTCTTCCAAGGGCGGTTTCGCTTTTCTGCGAAGATAAAATTATAGTAAAAGACAATAAAACCGAAATTCTTGACTAACGGAGGAAAAATATGAAACCTGTATCACTTTACAATGACATTGCTTCAACTTCATATCCGGGCAGAGGCATTGTAATCGGCAAAAGTGCAGACGGCTCAAAGGCTGTTATTGCATACTTCATTATGGGCAGAAGCGAAAACAGCAGAAACAGAGTGTTTGCAGAAACCGAGGACGGCATCAAAACTCAGGCTTTTGATCCGTCAAAGCTTGTTGATCCGTCACTTATCATCTATTCTCCAGTAAGAGTTCTCGGCAACAAAACTATCGTTACTAACGGTGACCAGACAGATACTGTTTATGATCTTATGAATGAAGGTCAGACATTTGAACAGTCACTCACAACAAGAGAATTTGAGCCTGACGGTCCTAACTACACTCCACGAATTTCTGGTATTGTTGAGTGTGAAAACGGCAAGATGAACTATGCAATGTCAATTCTCAAAAGTGCAGACGGCAATCCCGATTGCTGCGAAAGATACACATTTACATATGACAAGCCGATAAACGGTCTTGGCAGATTCATTCACACATATATGAGTGACGGCAATCCGCTTCCGAGCTTTGAGGGTGAACCTACACTCGTAGAAATCGGTAACGATGATATTGACACATTTGCCGAGAAAATCTGGAATTCTCTCAATGAGGATAACAAGGTTTCACTTTTTGTACGCTATATTGACATTGCTTCAAATAAGGCAGAGTCAAGAATTATCAATAAAAACAAGTAATTTATTTTTCGGAAAGGATGAATCCAATGAACGAACTTGCTTTAAAATACGGCTGTAACCCGAATCAGAAGCCTTCGAGAATTTTCATGCAGGACGGCAAAGATCTTCCTGTTGAGGTTCTCAACGGCAAACCCGGTTATATCAACTTTCTTGATGCATTTAACTCATGGCAGCTCGTAAAGGAACTCAAAGCGGCAACAGGTCTTCCTGCGGCTGCATCATTCAAGCATGTAAGTCCTGCCGGTGCGGCAGTTGCAACAGAGCTTTCTGACACACTCAAGAAAATCTACTTTGTAGATGACCTTGAACTTTCTCCGATTGCAAGCGCATATGCAATGGCAAGAGGTGCAGACAGAATGTCGTCATACGGTGACTGGGTGGCTCTTTCCGATACTTGCGATATTCAGACTGCAATCCTCCTCAAGAGAGAGGTTTCTGACGGTATTATTGCTCCTGACTATACTCCTGAGGCTCTTGAAGTCCTCAAGTCAAAAAAGAAAGGCAACTATAATGTCGTAAAAATCGACCCGAACTATGTTCCTGCTCCTATTGAGCATAAGGATGTTTTCGGCATTACATTTGAACAGGGCAGAAATGAACTCAAAATTGACGAAGAAATGCTCCTTCAGAACATTGTAACAGATAATAAGAATTTTACAGAGGAAGCTAAGCGTGACCTTCTTGTTGCTCTTATTACTCTTAAATATACTCAGTCTAATTCTGTTTGCTACGCAAAGGGCGGTCAGGCAATCGGTGTTGGCGCAGGTCAGCAGTCAAGAATTCACTGCACAAGACTTGCAGGCAATAAGGCTGATATCTGGTATCTCAGACAGCATCCGAAGGTTATGAACCTCCCGTTTGTTGACAACATCCGCCGTCCCGACAGAGATAACACTATTGATGTTTACATCTCTGATGATTATGAGGATGTGCTTGCTGACGGTATATGGCAGCAGTTTTTTAAAACTAAGCCCGAACCTCTTACAAAGGAAGAGAAAAAGGCTTGGCTTGCAACATTTGACGGTGTTTCACTCGGTTCTGACGCATTCTTCCCATTCGGTGACAACATTGAAAGAGCAAAGCGTTCAGGTGTTAAATTTGTTGCACAGCCCGGCGGTTCAATTCGTGATGATAATGTTATTGAAACCTGCAATAAGTACAATATGACAATGTCATTTACGGGTATTCGTCTTTTCCATCACTGATAGAGGTGCAGTTATGAAAATTTTAATGATTGGTTCGGGCGGCAGAGAGCACGCTTTAATTAAAAAGCTTCTTGAAAGTCCTAAATGCACAAAGCTTTATTGCGCTCCCGGCAACGGCGGTATTTCAAGAGATGCCGAGCTTGTTAATATCGGAGTTATGGATAAAGAAAATATGGTTAAGTTTGCAAAGGACAATGCAATTGACCTCGTTTTTGTAGCTCCTGATGATCCGCTTGCTGACGGTATGGTTGACGCTATGCAGGCGGCTGGAATCAGAGCATTCGGCCCTAATGCAAATGCCGCTATTATTGAGGCGTCAAAGGTTTTCTCAAAAAATCTCATGAAGAAATACGGCATACCTACTGCAAAGTATGAAGTATTCAATGACGCTCAGAAAGCAATTGACTATATAAAAAACGAAAATACCGCTCCCGTTGTTGTAAAAGCTGACGGTCTTGCACTCGGCAAGGGCGTAATTATTGCTCAATCTGTTGATGAGGCAATTGAAGCAGTCAAAGAAATTATGGAGGACAAGAAGTTTGGCGACTCAGGTAACAATATCGTTATAGAAGAGTTTCTTACAGGTCCCGAGGTTTCTGTTCTTGCATTTACAGATAGTAAGTGCGTAAAACCTATGGTCAGCTCAAAAGACCACAAGCGTGCTTTTGATAATGACGAAGGTCTTAACACAGGCGGTATGGGCACAATCAGCCCGAACCCGTATTATACAGATGAGATTGCCAAGGAATGTATGGATACAATCTTTATCCCTACAATTGAGGCGATGAATAAAGAGGGTAGACCTTTTAAGGGTTGTCTGTACTTTGGACTTATGATTACACCGAACGGTCCAAAGGTTATTGAATACAATGCCCGTTTCGGCGATCCTGAGGCTCAGGTTGTTCTTCCAAGACTTAAAACTGACCTTGTAGATATCTGTGAGGCTGTTATTGACGAAAAGCTTTCCGACCTTGACATTGAATGGGACAACGGTGCTGCGGCTTGTGTTGTTATGGCAAGCGGCGGATATCCTGTTTCATACAAAAAGGGTATAGAGATGTTCGGTCTTAATGATAACGGCGGTGTTGATGGCGCAATCGTTTATCATGCCGGCACTAAGTACGAAAACGGAAAGTTCTATACAAACGGCGGTCGAGTTCTCGGTGTTACTGCAACAGCGGATACACTTGATGAGGCACTTGAAAAGGCATATGCCGCAGTAGAAAAAATTTCCTTTGAAGGCGCTCATTACAGACACGATATCGGCAAAACTAAATAATATATTAAGAGCCACTCTTAACGAGCGGCTCTTTTTTTCAGCCTGCATTTTTAATCTGCAGTCTTAATTTGTCAGAAATCATGGCAATGAATTCGCTGTTTGTGGGCTTACCTCTGTCGTTGTGAATTGTATATCCGAAATATGAGTTCAGAACATCAATGTCACCTCGATCCCATGCAACCTCAATTGCGTGTCTTATAGCTCTTTCAACCCGTGAAGAAGTTGTTTCGTACTTTTTGGCAACCGACGGATAGAGCTGTTTTGTCACGGCATTGATAATTTCTGGATGCTCAACAGACATAATGATTGAATCACGCAGATAGTGATAGCCTTTGATGTGAGCCGGAACTCCTATTTCATGGAGAATATCGGTCACTTTCATTTCAATTCCGAAAGCGTCGATAACTCTGCCTTTGCCAAAATTGTTTTTCTTGCTCAAATCCGATAAATCGCTGATAATGGTGCTTAATTCGGAAATGTTATACGGCTTCAACACAAAATACGATGCGCCCGAATTCATAATTTCACGCTCAAGAACAGTGCTGTGGAATGACGAATATACCATAAACACAGGCACTTTCGTGCTTTCTCGTGTAATGCTTCTCATAACACCGATTGCGTCAAGCCTTGTCATAAATGAATCCATCAGTACAACATCAGGGTTTTCTCTTTTAATTTTATCGCACAATTCTTCTCCGTCTTTTGCACAGAAAATAACGGAAATATTCTTACTTTGTAAGATATTAAGATTTTCCTGCGTAAATTCAGAAGCGTCATCGGTTACGATTAGTTTTATTTTGTTGTTCATTGTGATTTCCCCCAGTAATTTTTGTTGTACTAATATTACCACAAAATGGTAAAGTTGGCAATACCTTCCATAAAACTTTTTTGAAAAATTGAGAAAAAAGTTTTATATTTTGCGTTACTAAATCAAAAATGAACAAACCATCATATATTTAGTGTTGATTATTGTAGCGATTTGCCATATATTGTGCAAATACACCGTAACCCTCTTTTGGATTATTCAGAAAAACATGGGTAACAGCGCCAATAATTTTGCCGTTTTGAACTATCGGACTGCCGCTCATACCCTGTACAATACCGCCGCAATTTTCGAGCAATCTGCTGTCGGTTATTTTTATGACAAAATTTTCATTTGATGTCATATCACGGTTGCATATTCTTTTGATTTCAATATCATATTCCTGTGGCGTATCTCCGACAGGCGTTGTTACCATAACAGCCTTTCCTGTTTTTACCTCATCGTCATTTGCAATCAGATATTTCTTGTTTCTTTTATAATTTTCACTCGTTAAATCTCCGAAAATTCCTAAAGGGGAGTTTACGCTCAAATTACCAAACTTAGCATCGGTAAAATATCCGCAGAAACTGCCGGCTTTACCGCAGACGCTTTTTTCAATGCCGCTGATTTCAGCCCGAACCGCTTCTCCCGATTTTAACGGTAACAAAGCAGCCGTGTCACAGTCGCATATTCCATGACCGAGTGCGGCAAAATAATTATTGCTGTCATCATAATAGGTTATAGTTCCGATGCCTGCACAGCTGTCACGAACCCACGCACCGAGGAGATATACTCCCACGGTATTTTTAATCGGCAAAACGGTTTTATTTTCGGTTTTGCCGTTTCTGTCAATTTCAACAGTAATTTCATTGCCGTTTGATTTTTCAATTTCAGACTTTAATTCTTCATTTGTGCTGATTTTTGTATTATTTACTTTCTTTATAATATCGTTTACTTTAAGTCCGCCGTCTTTTGCGGGGCAAACATATTTTTCACCGTCGTAGTAGCTTTCAAGCTTGATTATCATTGCTCCGTTAGCATAAAATTTAACTCCGAAAGCCTCACCGCCAATGTAAACCTCATTTTTATCATTAGCGGCATAAGGCGAAAAAGTCGAAACAGTAAATAATAATGTGAAAATCAGGGCAACTGATATGATTTCTTTAAATTTTCGCAAAAAATTCACCTTCTTTCCGTTGCCTTTATTATGATTTGCATTTATAATATAGATTAGTGCGTTGATGAAAATATTAAAAATGTTACTGGCAGAGGATTTTCCGAAAAGGCGATAAACAGCCGTGCATTGTAAATTATTTTCTGAAATTATATCATTTTCTTATTATGAGGTATATATGGAAAACATAAATTCTAACCTTGTCGGTCTTACCGATTCCGAAGTTCAAAAGCGTATAGATGAAGGAAAGGTAAATATTTCAACTAATATTAAAACCAAATCAATCAAAAGAATATTTTGTGATAACATTTTTACGCTTTTCAATCTTATAAATGTAATTTTGCTTGCGGCATTGATTTTTGTGGGTTCACACAAGAATATGCTTTTTATCGGTGTTGTTATCGCAAATATAATTATAGGTATAGTTCAGGAAATTCGTTCCAAAATAAGCGTTGACAAGCTGACTATTTTGTCTGAGAAAAAAATCAATGTTCTCAGAAACGGTAAAATTGCAGAAATAAGTAAAGATGAGATTGTCCTTGACGATATTCTTGTACTTTCAAGAGGAAGCCAGATCCCTGCCGACTGCATTGTATGCGACGGCAACTGCAGAGTCAACGAAAGTTTGCTTACAGGCGAATCAAATCTCATTGAAAAAAATGTCGGAGATGAACTGCTCTCGGGCAGTTTTATTGCGGCAGGAAAATGCTATGCTCAGGCTGTAAAGGTCGGAGCTGATTGCTATGCCGCAAAGATAAATAACGAAGCCAAATATATTAAAAAAGTAAATTCTCAGATTATGGAGTCATTCAATTTCATTATCAAAATCTGTACATTTGTACTTTTTCCGATTGGCATTGCATTTTTTATTCGACAATTCACCCTGCCCGATGCAACATTGCAGTCTGCTGTAATCAGCACTGTTGCGTCGCTTGTCGGTATGATTCCAAAGGGAATGATTCTTCTTACAAGTTCTGTTCTTGCAGTATCAATTATCAGGCTTTCATCTAAAAAGGTTCTTGTACAAGAAATGTATTGCATTGAAACACTTGCAAGAGTCGATGTGCTTTGTCTTGATAAAACGGGAACGCTTACAACAGACGAAATGACGGTAACAGGTGTTATTCCGTTTGGGGCTGATGAAAATAAAATCAAGAAAGCACTTTCTTCAATTGTAAAAGCGTCCGATGAACTGAATGCAACTTTGTATGCACTGCGTGACTATTCGGATTCCGTTTCACCGTATGAGTGCAGTAAATTCTGCGATTTTTCGTCTGAAACAAAATGGTCGGGCGGTACATTTGAAAACGGCAAGACCTACATAGTCGGTGCGACTGAATGTATTTTAAAAAGCAGAGAAAAGTATTCCGAGGTGTATTCTGAGATTGAAAAGATAAATCAAACCGTCAGAATCCTTGTTCTTGCTGAAAGCGATAGTGAACCGGACAAAGACTCATTGCCTGATGATTTAAAACCGCTTGCACTCATTCTTATCAAGGATAAACTTCGTGATAATGTAAATGAAACGGTAAAATATTTTAAGGAACAAGGGGTCACCTTAAAGGTAATTTCAGGCGACAGCGTTAAAACTGTTAAAAATATTGCAATTGATACAGGAATTGAGGGTGCAGAAAATGCAATCGATATGTCAACCGTAACAACAGATGAAGAGCTTGAAGATGCGGCAGAGCGTTGTAATGTGTTTGGCAGAGTAACTCCGGCTCAAAAGAAAAAGCTTGTGGTTGCCCTTAAAAAGCACGGACATTCGGTTGCTATGACAGGTGACGGAGTAAATGATGTTCTCGCACTCAAAGAGGCGGATTGCTCCGTAGCTATGGCGTCAGGCAGTGATGCCGCACGAAATGTGTCACAGCTTGTACTTGTTAATAATGACTTTGGCGCAATGCCGAGCGTTGTGGCAGAGGGCAGACGAACAATCAATAACCTTGAACGAAGCTCTGCACTCTATCTTGTTAAGACGATTTATTCGGTTATACTCTCAATTTTCTTCATATTCTTCCGCACAGGATATCCCTTTGAACCGATACAGCTTACGCTTGTCGGTGCATTAACGGTTGGATTGCCTTCATTTGTTCTCGCACTTCAACCGAATAAAGATATAGTAAAAGGTAATTTCACCGTAAATATAATAGCAAGATCACTCCCAACAGCTTTTTGTATTTCGGCAGATACAATATTACTCGCAATTTTAAAGTATATGACAGATATGCCACAGGCACAGTTTTCAACTCTCTGCGTATATCTTACTGCATTTTCATGTATGCTGCTTGTAATCAGATTATCAATCCCGTTCAATCCGCTCAGAGCCGTTATGGTCATCGGATGTTCCGCAGGAATAATAATCGGTTCAATCTTCTTCGGCGGATTGTTCTCACTTGCACCGCTTACATTTGAAAACATCATATTGCTTGTAATCTTTGCTGTAGGCACATTTGTTGTATTTAATGTACTCTACAATGTAGCACAGCACTATATAGAAAAATTCAAAAAGGAAAGTCATCTTAAACTGACTGCAAAAAGAAATGCAAATAAACAAAAACGCTGAAAAATTAATCAGACAACTGAATAATCAAGGTTATGAGGCTTTTATAGTAGGCGGTTGTGTTCGTGATTATCTTCTAGGATTGACTCCGCATGATACAGATATTTGTACAAACGCTTTGCCCGAGCAGACAAAAAAATGCTTTGAGGCTTATCATACTTTTGATACAGGTATCAAACACGGCACAATTTCCGTTGTATGCGGCGGTGAAGTCTATGAAATCACAACCTACCGTATTGACGGTGATTATTCCGATAACCGTCATCCGGACAGCGTAAGCTTTACACGAAACATAAATGAAGATTTGCAACGCCGTGACTTTACGGTAAATGCAATGGCATATAACGCTGAATACGGTCTTGTCGATCCATACGGCGGTAAAAATGATCTTAAAGATAAAATTATCCGTTGTGTCGGAAATCCCGATACACGCTTTAACGAGGATGCTCTGCGAATCTTGCGGGCATTACGCTTTGCCTCTGTTTACGGATTTTCAATTGAAGAGAACACATCAAAGTCTATATTTAAAAATGCAGACTTGCTAAAAAACATTGCAACAGAGCGTGTGACTTCGGAATTTTTAAAGCTCATCTGCGGTAAGGATGCCGTAAAAATTCTTGACGCTTACCGAGAAACGATTGCTGTTATTATCCCTGAAATTACCGTTATGTTCAATTTCAATCAGAACAACATTCATCATTCGTATGATTTATGGCAACATACCCTGACTGCACTCGGTACAATTGAGCCGAATCCCATACTTCGTATGACAATGCTTCTGCATGGCATCGGCAAGCCTTCTGTTAAAACCACCGACAACAGCGGTCAATCGCATTTTCAGGGACATCAGCTTGAAAGTAAAAAAATTGCAGACAGAATTCTGCACAGACTAAGATTACCGTCTGATTTTATTAACAAAACTCTTCTGCTTATTGAATATCATGATGTCCGTTTTAACGGCAGTAAAAAGCTTATGAAAAAGGTTATGAATGTACTCGGTACAGACCTTACAAAGCAGTTGTTAGAGGTCGAATATGCCGATATATCTGCCCAGTCTGAATATCAGCGAGAAGAAAAGCTCGGATATCTTAAAACGGCTAAAATACATCTTAATGAAATAATCAAAGATAACGAATGTTTTAAGATGAGTCAGCTTGATATCAACGGTAAAGATGTTTTAAACCTTGGCGTAAAAGAGGGAAGAGATGTCGGAAATATTCTCGATTATCTTCTAATGCTTGTAGTAGATGCAAATGTCCCAAACAAAAAATCAATACTCATATCAAAAGCCAAAGAATATATTTACGGTAATCAAATAAATAAGTAATTAAAAAAGAGGATTTCAGCGAAAACTGAAATCCTCTGATTTTTGTTTAAAATTAAAGAACCTTTGATAAAAATTCCTTTAAACGGTCGTCCTGCGGATTATTGAAGAACTCCTGCGGATTGTTCTTTTCTTTGATAACACCGTCGTCAATAAAAACAACATCGGTTGCAACTTCCTTTGCAAAGCCGATTTCGTGAGTAACAACAACCATTGTCATACCTGCCTTGGCAAGCTCTTTCATAACATCAAGAACTTCGCCGACCATTTCGGGGTCAAGTGCAGATGTCGGCTCGTCAAAAAGGAGAACATCGGGATTCATCGCAAGTGCTCTTACAATTGCAATACGCTGTTTCTGACCGCCTGAAAGCTGATTTGGATATGCGTTTGCCTTTTCGGCAAGTCCTACACGCTCCAAAAGATCCATAGCGTCTTTTTTAGCCTCATCTTTGCTCTTGCCAAGAAGCTTGACAGGAGCCATTGTAAGGTTGTCAATAACAGTCTTGTGGGGGAAAAGGTTAAACTGCTGGAACACCATTCCCATTTTTTGACGGTGAACATTTATATTAACCTTTGGATCCGTAATATCGGTACCCTCAAAGAAAATGTGACCGCCTGTCGGTTCTTCAAGTCTGTTAAGGCAACGGAGAAAAGTTGACTTACCCGAGCCTGAAGGACCGAGAACAACAACTACATCGCCTTTAAAAATGTCAATATCAATACCTTTAAGAACCTGAATATCCTTACCAAATGATTTTTCAAGTCCTCTTACGGAGATTAATGCGTTATCTTTCACTCTTTTTCAATCTCCTTTCAAATCTTCTGAGGATGTACGAAAGCACAAGTACAATTACAAGGTAAATCAATGCAACCGTAATAAGCGGGAAGAATGCCTCGTAAGTTCTTGAACGAATCATATTACCAATATATGTGATATCTGCAAGTGCAACATAACCTGCAACCGAAGTTTCTTTGAGAAGTGTAATAATTTCATTGCCGAGTGCAGGAAGAACATTTTTAATTGCCTGCGGAAGAACGACCATTGTCATTGTCTGTCTGTTGTTAAAACCGAGTGAACGGCTTGCCTCAGTCTGACCGATGTCAACAGCCATAATGCCCGAACGAACAATTTCTGCAACATAAGCGGCAGAGTTCATGCCAAATGCAATGATTGCGGCAAAGATACCGTTTCTTACAGATGCAAGAATAATGTAATACATAATCATCAACTGAACTACAACAGGTGTGCCTCTGATAACAGTAATGTAGATGTTGCAAATCACATTAAAGAATTTCAGAACACAATCACCGAAGCTCCTGCATTTTCTCTTGTCAAGCTGAATATCGTGAGTAGCTCTTACAAGAGCAATGACAAAACCGATAATAACACCGATAATACCTGCAAACAATGTGATTTCAAGGGTTACAAGCAAACCGCTTAAAAGCTGCTGCCATCTGTTATCTGTGATGAATGTGTTTTTAAAGCTTTCACCGAGATTGCCGAACAAACTGCCTGATGCACTGTCGTTTACGATAATAACCTGAGTTGTGTTTGCATATGAAGTTGAAAAGTCGATATTTTTTCTTCTTTCCGGTGTGTCGGTCATACCCGCCATACCGAAATCGTCTTTGCCGGTCTGAACAGCAGTGATAACAGAATCAAATTCCATATCATCAATAACAAGTTTTTTACCAAGCTTGTCACAGATTGCTGTAGCCATCATCGGATCAAGACCGACAATTTTACCGCCTTCAACATATTCATACGGTGGAAAAGCAGCGTTCGTAGCCATATGAAGTTCACCGTCATACTTGATATCCTTAGGTGATTCATAGGGTACGGTATCGGTATTACCCTCTATGTAATAGCTTTTGATTTTGTCCAGAACGCCCTCGTCTTTAAGCTCTGCAAGAGCTTTGTCGATTTTTTCGGTGAGTTCATGATTTTCCTTTGAAATGCAGATTGCATACTGCTCTTCCGCAAAAGGTTCATCAAGAATTTTTAGTCCTGCATTTGCTTTTACAAATTCCTTTGCCGGTTCACTGTCAATTACAACACAGTCGATTTTATTCTGTGTAAGAGCTACGATAGCGTCGGCACCCTTGCTGTAACGCATAACCTTGGTGCCGTCAGCCTCATAGTCAGATACAAAAGTATCGCCGGTTGTACCTGTCTGAACACCTACGGACGCTCCTTTGATATCATCGGCAGTCTTAATTTCCTTAACCGATGAATCACCGCATCCGGTGAACAGAAAAACAGTGGAGAACAGCATTGAAATCAGTACCAATAAAGTAACTGTCTTTTTCATTGTTTTCCTCTTTTTCTTTCTCTTAAAATATTTATTTGCAAATCTTTATCAGATTCTTGCAACGCCTGTCTCAACAGCGGCATTCTTAACAGCCTCAGCAACAGTTTTACCGATTCTCTTGTCAAATGCCTCGGGAAGAATATAATCTGCATTAAGTTCTTCGTCGCTCACGAGTGAAGCAATTGCAAAAGATGCGGCAACTTTCATTTCTTCGTTAATATCGCTTGCACGGCAGTCGAGAGCACCTCTGAAAATACCCGGAAAAGCGAGTACATTATTAATCTGGTTAGGAAAGTCACTTCTGCCTGTACCTACAACAGCCGCACCTGCCTTTTTAGCAATGTCAGGCATAATCTCGGGAGTCGGATTAGCCATAGCAAAAAGGATAGGATCCTTAGCCATTGACTTAACCATTTCTTCGCTTACGCAACCTGCGGCAGAAATTCCGAGGAATACATCAGCACCCTTCATTGCATCTGCAAGCGAACCTTCAAGGTGAGAAAGGTTAGTAATTTCAGCCATTTCCTGTTTAACAGCGTTAAGTCTCGGATCACCCTTGCAGATAATACCCTTACTGTCGCAAAGCGTAATGTCCTTTACACCCATATTAAGAAGGTGCTTTGCAATTGCAATACCTGCCGCACCTGCACCGTTCATAACAACCTTGATTTCGTCAAGCTTCTTGTGAACAAGCTTGAGTGAGTTGATAAGACCTGCGGCAACAATAACGGCAGTACCGTGCTGGTCATCGTGGAAAATCGGAATATCGCACTTCTCTTTGAGTTTCTTTTCAATTTCAAAGCATCTCGGAGCGGCAATATCCTCAAGATTGATTCCGCCGAATGAACCGCTGATAAGGTAAATTGCGTTTACAATTTCGTCAACATCCTTACTTCTTACGCAAATAGGAAATGCGTCAACATCGCCGAATTCCTTAAAAAGCGCACATTTGCCCTCCATAACAGGCATACCTGCCTCAGGACCTATGTCACCAAGACCGAGAACAGCTGTACCGTCGGTTACAACGGCAACAAGGTTGTTTCTTCTTGTGAGTTCAAAAGACTTGTCATAGTCCTTCTGAATTTCAAGACACGGTTCTGCAACACCCGGAGTATAGGCAAGAGAGAGGTCTTCAGCCGAGTTAATCGGAACTCTTGAAACAACTTCAATCTTACCGTTCCACTCATAGTGTTTTTTGAGTGATTCTTTTCTGATATCCATATCGGTAACTCCTTATAATTAATTCCCTTTCATTATACCCCTAAAAAGCCGTTATATCAAGTAAAAATCACAAAATTCATTTGACTTTTGTACAAAAAAGGTATAAAATAAATGTGCGAGTGTGTTGAACAGCTGCGAGCAGCTGCCGAAAGGTACTGTGCGAGGAAAGTCCGGGCTTCACAGAGCAATAATAACGGCTAACGGCCGCCGGAGGCGACTCCAGGGATAGTGCAACAGAAAATTACCGCCATTATATGGTAAGGATGGAAAGGTGAGGTAAGAGCTCACCGGAGGGCAGGAGACTGCTCTGCCGTGTAAACCCTATTTGAAGCAACACCGTGGTAGGACATTATACGCTTGCTCGGCGTGTCCTTAGGAGGTGGCATCGAGCAGATTCGGTAACGGTCTGCCAAGATAGATGGCTGTTCACGACAAAACCCGGCTTACAGACACAGTCGCATATTAAGGCACCTTTTATGGGTGCTTTAATATTATTGTCGAATTTTAGCAATTTGTACAAATATTATGCACATTTGCAATTAATTTAAAAATGCATTGCATTTATGCTGCTATTTATTGTACTTTGCTTTATGCTGAAATCTATTGAAATTGATTTAATTTGATTAGTTTCAGCTGACTGATTCGACACATAGTAGAGTTTTGAAATTAATTTGAAAGGTGTGTAAAAATTTGAAAACAAAATCAAAAATACTCAGCGCAATATTGAGCGTGAGCATCCTGTCGGCAAGCCTATCTGCCTTTGTATCCGGTTCACTCGGTGTTCAGGCGGCAGAAAGCTCGCCAACCGTATCGGCTAATAAGTACAAACTCAAAGATAATATTCAGGACGGTGTAATTTTACATTGTTTTGACTGGACTTATAACGATATTAAGGCTGAATTGCCTAAAATTGCAAAAGCCGGATTTACAAGTATACAGACTTCTCCGGCACAGCCAAACGGAACAGGTACTTGGTATTGGTTATATCAGCCAATTT
>OHLR01000654.1_pt1 | contig 14764 bp, 12 predicted proteins | sample 1569141 | NCBI WGS metagenome assembly OHLR01 (sample SAMEA3879553, study PRJEB24766) | human gut metagenome | biome: human-associated habitat; feature: feces | place: USA | collected 1985/1987
AGCCTTGGCAACCGTTACAATATCCGGCTTCACACCGTACTGCTGATAAGCAAACATCGAACCGGTTCTGCCCATGCCGCACTGAATTTCATCTAAAATTAAAAGGATACCCTTTTCGTCACAAAGCTTTCTGACACCTTCGATAAATTCCTGTGTTGCCGGATGAACTCCGCCTTCGCCCTGTACAGGCTCGATCATAATTGCGATCGTATTCTCTGTGCATGCATCCTTGAATGCTTTCAGGTCATTGTATGGTGCATAAGAGAATCCGTAAGTCATAGGTCCGAATCCAACCTGACATCCATTTCCCGGCTGACCTGTTGCTGACATTGCTCCAAATGTTCTTCCATGGAAACCATCCTTTGCTGTAACGATGTGATATCTGTTTGGGCCATATTTCTCAATACCATATTTACGCGCCATCTTGATCATTGCCTCGTTGGCCTCTGTTCCTGAGTTCTGATAAAAGATCTTGTCCATTCCAAGTGTCTTACATACTTTTTCAGCAAGCAGCGCCTGTGGAATGGTGTATGGATAGTTAAATGTGTGCATTATATCGTCCACCTGGTCTTTGACTGCTGCTACAACCTTCGGGTTTCTGTTTCCCGCATTGTTTACTGCGATTCCTGCATAAAAGTCAAGATATGGTGTTCCATTCTCATCATAGAGATACATCCCCTCGGCTGTCTCTGCAAGAAAATCGAAACGCTCATAAGTCTCGATCATGTATTTGCTTACTTTGCCTTTGATATCCTGTGCTGTTAATCCTGTGTCTTTTAATCTCATTGTCAAATCCTCCTGAATCTGCAGCTGTTTCACAGTTGCCTTAATCTCAACTAATTGTCAAATACATCGCGCGCTGAAAAATTTTTATAATAAACAAAAACAAAAAGAGCAAAGCTACTACGAAATGTAAGCACCTTTGCTCTTTGTTTTTGTCTATTATTTTGTACAAGCATACAATATCACGTTCATTATTGTCTGTCAACAACTTTTTTTGTTTTATTTTGTCTTATATTTCTCTGTTTATTTTTATATTTTTATATTAACATTCAGTTTATTTCTTGATTTGTGTGTTTATTTGTAATTTCTATTCAGTATATTGTATAATTCCGTTTATTATACTATATAACTATACGGATACAGCTAATTATTATAATGTACAAAAATGTAATTAAAATGAATGCCCGTGTTAGTATTGATGGCAATTCGACAGTAAGAATTGACTTAATGTACTGTTAAAAATATCCTCTTTGATGGGCACTATGTATTATTGATACATGATGCCTCCTTTAGTATCACAAAATATTTCTTGAGTTTATCTTTTGCTTATGTTATGCTAGCTGCACACAGATGATACATCTAATCATCTGTACAAAGTATCTAAATTCATTTCATCTATTTTTCGGAGCCATGATAGATCGGCAGTAATTCCCAAAAGTGATGATACGTAAACGGATAAATACTGTTTGAGAAAATGAAAAAATCCTCTTTATACACTGGAATCTGCTGAAAGTATATGTTAATCTTAGGATAGAAGCTATAGCATTTTCTTGCAAACAAGAAGTTTATCTGTAAAGGAAAGGAGAAGCTATAGTGACAAAAGACAAAAGAACACTCAAAGATTTAAACCTAATGGATAAGTTCTTATTTGATGAGGCAATGGAAGACAAGGATAATATGAAGACACTTCTTGATATTGTCCTTGGACAGGACACACATCTAAAATACCCGCCACAAACAGAAAAAGAGTTCAGAAATTCTAAAGAAAATCGCCAGATAAGACTCGATGTTTATGCAATTGATGAAGATGATGTTGTATATGACACAGAACCTCAAAAACAGAATACCAAAAATCTGCCTAAGAGAAGTAGATTATATCAAGGACTCATCGATTCCAATTTACTACCACCTGGAAGTATTGACTTTAACGCATTAAATACCGTTATCATCATAATGATTATGCCATTTGATTTATTCGGTTATGAATTATATCAGTACACGTTTCGAATGAAATGTGAAGAAATTTCAGAGTTAGAACTAGAGGATGGCGCAACCAGAATTTTTCTGAACAGTCATGGAAAACATCCAGAATTCGTCAATCCAGAGTTAATCGAACTTTTGGAGTATATGGAAAAATCAACAGATACTGTGGCAAAAAAGTGTGAAAGTAAACGGATTCATCAGATGCATGAACGTATCACCAAGCTTAAATCCAGCAAAGAAATGGAGATTAAATACATGCAAAAATGGGAAGAAAAAGAGATTGAACGACAAGAAGCATATGCAGAAGGTGAACGCGTTGGCGAAAAACGTGGACGCACTGAGGGTGAAACAAGAATCAATAAATTAACCAAGTATTTATTAGAGCAGGAAAGAACTGAAGATTTGAAAAAAGCAGTATCTGATGCTGCATATCAGGCAAAGTTATTAAAAGAACTGGGACTATAAATATATAGAAAAGTTCGTCAGTTAATTGATAAAAAGTCCTCTCTCATGATCTACTATTTGATCTGAGAAAGGACTTTTCTTATAAGTTACCTGTACCACTATCCGGTTACGCGATGCTTCCCCTACTCCTCAGAGAACTGATCCTTTCCTGCGGAACACAGAGGACATTCAAAATCTTCCGGTACATCTTCCCACTTTGTTCCAGGTGCGATACCGCCTTCCGGGTATCCCTGCTCTTCATCATATTCCCATCCACATAAATCACATACATATTTCATAATTCCATATCTCCTTTTCTTTTCATCTTTGTTTTTATAATTATTCCTGACCTTGCATCCATTCACTACACAACAAGATCAATGAATCATTACCACTAATTTTCAAAAATCGGTTCAAAATCGCTGACATCATGTCCGCAAATTGGACAGATATAATCTGCCGGAAGTTCACTGCCTTCATATACATAATTACAGATCTTACATCTCCATCCAACGATCTTCTTATCCTGAGGTATCTCTTTCTTCTTTGGTTTTACGCGATTCTGATAATCGGCGTAAGTAAGCGGTGCATTCTCATTCAGCAGTTTTGCATCTGTTACTTCTGCAATGAACAGAGTGTGTGTACCGAGATCCTGCTGTTCCAGAACCTTACCACTGATCACGGCGCATGCCTGATATCCCATATATGGAATATTATTCTGATCTACCGGTAACGTAAGATTTTTCATCTTATCCACATCTCTTCCTGACTGGAATCCGAAATGCTTAATCGTCTCAAAGGAACATTCTACATCCAACAGACTCAGTGCAAAAATTCCGCTTTCTTTGATCAGATCACAGGTATAATTACTGTTCAAAACAGAGATCGCAATTCGAACTGGGTCATTCGCTACCTGCATACATGTATTGGTAATACAGCCATTTACTTTCTCACCGGAACGCGTGGATAACATAAATACTCCATAAGACAAATTATAAAGCGCTTTTTTCTCCATGTGATAACCTCCTTTTTATTTTGATAATAATTACTATTATTATATTTTTAATATAGCTTATTTTCTCGCTATTGTCAACTGTAAATTTTATTTTGTCCAGTTTTCTTTAAATTTTATCCTGTTTTTATTTGAATTTTCAGACAATTCTTTTTATTTATGCTATACTAGCATTATAGTAACTCGTTAACAGCAGCATTTTGTAAAGGCAGGGATGATTATGAATTTAAACTATCTTGAAGAAACAATTAGAACATCTAAATATCTTGTTTGTCTCGCCGGAATGGAATTTATGAGAGAGCAAAATGTCGCATATCATCGAGACAGCGACGAATCCTATCGGATTGAAGAAAAGTATGGCTACTCTCCGGAAGAATTATTCAGTGCCCGTATGTTTAACACACATGCAGAATTATTCTATGAATATTATAGAAATGAAATTCTTTCCAAACATCTGGAGGCAGGAAAGGGAAATGAAGCACTTGCAAGATTAGAAGAGGCAGGATATTTAAAGACAATCATTACAAAAGGCATCTATAATATGCCTCAGAAAGCCGGCTGTAAAAATGTGATCAATATGTATGGAAATATTTATGAAAATAATGCGTGTCCACGTTGCGGAAAGATTTTCCCGATTGAATATATCAAAAACAGTGATAAAGTTCCTCTTTGTGATGTGTGTAAATCGACTGTGATTCATCCTGGAGTTTATTTACATGGTGAAATGCTCAGTAATACTGTCATTAGCCATGCTGTGGAAGAAGTTGCTAAAGCTGATACGATTCTCGTTCTCGGAATGAACCTGAATTCCAGTCTGTGCAAAGATATGCTTCCACATTTCACAGGCAAAGATTTGATCATAATCCATAAGGAAGCACATTACCTGGATGAGAAGGCAACCGCAGCTTACCATGGAGCAGTCAGTGAAATTCTTCCAGAAGTTGCAGAAAGCATACTGGATGCATAATTTTCCAATATTAATACATATTATTAAAATACGAATCTCCAGTAGAAATCAGTATTTTTATACTTGAACTTCTTCTGGAGATTCGTATTTTTTCTAGATAATATTCATATTTTACAGTTCACCACATTCCAGAATCTCTTTAATCTCCGGAATCGTCTTCTTCTGTTCTCTTAACCGACGAATCTGCGCAATCCTTTCTAAGCTCTCAACTCTGCGGTATCTTCTGGTCAGATTCTCTTCTGCCTGCTCGAACGGCAGCATTCCTTCCTCTGTATAAAATTTCAAAGTACTGTAACGCACTGCCGTAAGCCGCACAAGCTCTCCGATTGTCACATATTCTGCCTGCTCTATTACTTCCATGCTTCTCTGTCTTGACATCTGCTCACCTTTTCTACTGTCTACATAATTAGTATTTCAGTACTTTCTTCCTACTGCCAGTATGCCGGTACCAGGTTGACTCCCTGAATCGGTACTTTATATGCTGTTTTCGTCATTGGGAAGATACGGTAATATATATTGCCTATTTTTAGTAAAGTCTCACTGCCTACTCTGATCTCCTCTACCGCAAAGCCTTTTTTCTTCAGATATTCTACAGCCGCAGCTCTTCTATCTGCCACGTTAGTTCCAAAAATAACCATATCAATAAATACGGATTTTCTTCTGTCAAGGTAAGGAAATACAAGATTAACACCTTCTAAATATGGATTCTTAAGCAGTTTGCTCTTAGTCTTCACAAACCGATTCATAAATCCTTCAAAAACATTATGAAATTCTGCTTCCCATAATGCACGGTACTTCTCATCCTGAACGGCAGCTTCTGTCATACGCTCTTCTACACGGTTCTGCTCTGATACAGAAAATAAGTCATGGATACAGCCACTTTCACGGAGAAGCCATAAGAGAACCGCATCTTCCAGACTAATTGGACCATCCTCTAGAATCTCTGCACGAAGTCCTTCTTTTATTCTGATATAACTTGTCTCATCACTAAGGTACGCCTTTAGTTCAACACCGGATGTATCATAATTCATATCACAGCCCAAAATATCCGGTACTTCCTTTAGAAGTTCTTCTGCTTCCAAAACAGCAGCCACTTCTTTCTCAATCTGAGTCTCCTCTTTTTTCTTTAATGTTTTTGCCATCTGTACCGCTTTCTGCAGTTCTGCAGAAAATTCTGAAAATGAATCTGCATCTGCTTTTCCTAATTCTGTCTCCAACACCCGCGCAGCCGAAACAGCTCTCAATACAGCACTTTTTGCCACGCTTGAATGAATACTCTCCTGTCCGTCCAACGCAAGTAATGCATATTGCTGAGATAATGTAAGATCTTTCATACCTGTCTTCCTCTCTTTCCTCTTATTTCCTGATCGCCATTTTTATTTTTGCTTACTACTTACTACTTACTACTTACTACTTAGAAAATATCATGCAGTACGCAAACTGTCAAGTTGTTACTATTACTTCTACTGACTTTACCTATTAACACAATAATTCAAGAATGCCAAACTGACCTTTAAGACATTTTCAAGTCTTCAACTATTGAAACGTACACCATATAATGCTATTATTAATAATTGGCACTTTGAATGAATTTTTAGTAATAACAGGAGAATATATGAACCAAAAAACAGCTTCTGCCCCTGCAGCAGAAAACAAAATGGGAACCATGCCGATCGGCAGACTCTTGTTCAACATGTCCTTACCGATGATGGTTTCCATGCTAGTGCAGGCACTTTATAATATTGTAGACAGCATCTTTGTAGCAAAACTGTCAGAGAATGCTCTTACTGCAGTTTCTCTTGCCTTCCCGTTACAGATGCTGCTCATCGCAGTTGCAACCGGTACCGGCGTTGGTATGAATGCACTTCTTTCCAGAGCACTCGGAGCAAAAAAAACTGACGAGGCAAATAAGATTCAAATAAGATTGCATCTAACGCAGCTTTTCTTTATATCATAAGTTATATTGTATTCCTTATCCTTGGCTTTACAATTGTAAAACCGTTCTATGCAAGCCAGATTGGAAATGCAGACGTTGAGATCATGGAAATGGGAATTGATTATCTGAGCACTGTTATGATCTTCTCTATGGGACTGCTGGCACAGATTTGCTTTGAACGACTGCTCACTTCCACAGGAAGAACCATTTTCAGTATGACTTCCCAGTTATGTGGTGCAATTACGAATATCATCCTTGACCCGATCCTAATCTTTGGTCTGATTGGTTTCCCGAAGATGGGGGTTACAGGTGCTGCCGTGGCTACGGTCATCGGACAGTGTGTCGGAGCACTTGTTTCATTTACATGTAATCATAAATTCAACCCGGATGTAAGGCTTCAGTTCCGTGGTTTCCGGCCGGACGGAAGAATTATCAGAACAATTTATGCAATCGGTATTCCATCTATTATCATGCAGTCGATTGGTTCTGTTATGACATACTCCATGAACCGTATCCTGATCACATTTTCATCTACTGCAACTGCCGTATTCGGAGTGTATTTCAAACTGCAGAGCTTTTTCTTCATGCCTGTCTTCGGTTTGAATAACGGTATCACTCCGATCATTGCATTCAACTACGGTGCGCAGAACAGAAAACGTATGGTCAAGACGATCAAACTCAGTATGGCAACAGCATTTTGCATTATGCTCTTCGGATTCCTTTGCTTTGAATTAGTTCCACAGGTACTTCTTGGAATGTTCAACGCATCTGCTGATATGCTTACGATTGGAGTCCCTGCGCTTCGTATCATCGGTATCCATTACTTACTTGCATGGTTCGGCATCATCTGCGGTACTGTATTCCAGGCGCTTGGAAAGGCTGTGTTCAGTATGATCGTATCCATCATGCGTCAGCTTGTAGTACTGATTCCGGCTGCATATGTACTGGCAAAATTTGGTGGGCTTCATGCAGTATGGTGGGCTTTCCTGACTGCTGAGATCATGTCACTGATTGTCTCACTTATCTTTCTGTTCAGGACTAATCGAACGATTATTTCCAAGATCCCGGATGGAAGTGATATTCTATAAAAGGAAAAAGTTATGAAATTCAAGAAAAAATTATGGATCTCTTTAATCCTGTTCATCCTGTTTGGCACTGTCTTTTCAGGTTGGATTTTTCATCAAAATACGACCCGTGAATATTTAGTTTTTGACAATACAACCCAGCTTGTGACAACCGAACGATCCGAAGATAATATTCGAATTGAAGATGTCATTCTTCCGGATTCTTTTCAGAATCAACAATCCATTTTGTTCAAGACAACCCATACCCGGGCTGAGGTATTGCTTGATGGAGAGAAAATCTATGAATTTGGAAATGATACTGACACATTAAGATTCATGAAGTCTCCCGGCCCTTGCTGGCATATTGTCGATCTTCCAAAAAACAGTGATGGAAAACACTTGCAAGTCAGGATTATTCCTGTATATTCAGACTACTACGGAAATTCTTTCCATCTTTTTGGAGGGACAAAAGGAGACTGTACCCTGAAGATCCTGAGCAACAGTCTCTGTTCATTGGTTCTAGGCTGCGAAATCTTATCATTAGGAATCATCTGCCTGATTTTATGCTTTTCTATAATGAGGAAAAATGATAAATATTCGTCAGATGAATCCTACATGATTTTCCTGAACCTTGGTGTTTTTTCTCTTTTGATCACACTTTGGACTTTAAAGCAATGTGGTTTTCTGCAATTTTTAATTCCAGATCCAAGAGCACTTTATTTTATAGACTACTTTACTTTTTTCCTGTTTCCAGTACCTTTTAACTTTATTCTGTATGATATCTGTAAAAGCAAATATCGTAAAGGAGCTGTACACCTGTCCATTCTCTATCTGTGCAATATGGCAGCGGCAGTATTGCTTCAATGTACAGGCGTCATCGATATCTTCCGCATTCTTCCGGTAACTCATCTGATCATGCTGGTGAATGTAATTTATACCGTAATATTGATTCGTTATGAATCTATAAAACTACAAAATGAAGCTGCCAGACATTTTAAATATCCAATGTATCTGGTCATGGCATTTGGTGTTGCAGAACTTATTGCTTACTATATCCAGCATTTCCAGCAAACATCCATCTTCCTCCCATTTGGAACGATGCTGTTTACCCTTTTGCTGGTCTGGATCCAGGTATCACGTTTTTATGATCACTATCTCCAGAAACAAAAGCTGGTTTACCTACAGAAACTTGCGGACACGGATCTGCTTACAGATACCATGAATCGAAATGCCTATGAAAAGAAAGTGAATCGTCTTAACGTGCAGAAAGACAAACTTCATACTACCGGTCTTATTCTTTTTGACCTGGATAATCTGAAAATAATTAATGACCGGTTTGGACATGAGAAAGGCGATGAAGCTCTGCAGTTATGTTCTCAGTGCATTAAACAATTCTTTCCTGATAAAGAAAATCTTTTCCGCATTGGTGGAGATGAATTTGCATATTTCTACAATAAGAATAAGGAAAATAATATTGGAGACAAAATTGCTCAATTAAATCAAACTTTAGAATCAACAGAGCATACCTTTAACTATCCATTAAGTATTTCCTCCGGATATGCCTGTTTTCTTCCGGAAATGGACAGCACTTTTAAAGACCTTGCAAAACGAAGTGATCTCATGCTGTACCGCATAAAACGAAAACGGAAACTTGCATATACAGGCAGCTCAGAACTTCTGACCAGCAACACACTTATTAATACAGGAACATCTGCCGAGGAAAAGCAGCAGGAAAAAATCTTCAGCCACACAAAAAATTATCAGGATTTTTCGCTTAAAGAATTATGTAATATCATCGATCTGCTCAGCCCAAGCACAGATGGTTTCCTGTATATGCTGGATTTCAGAACCGACTTTTTCTATATTGCTCCACAAGCTCTGGATCGTTTTTGTCTGCCTGGAAATGAATTCCATAATATGACAAAAGAACTTAAAGAATTCGTATACAAAAAAGATTATCCGCTTCTGAAAGCTGAACTAGATAATCTGCTCAACACAGACCGGAACACACACAATATGGATTACCGCTGGCTGGATCTTAACAGGGAACCAGTCTGGATCAACTGCCGTGGCTATATCATACGTGGCGATCAGCAAGAGCCGATCTATCTGATCGGATGTATCAATGAAATTGGTAACCGGCAGAAAGCTGATAATATTACCGGACTTCTCGGAGAGACTTCTTTGGAAAAATATTTCAAAGATTCGGTTTCTACACTTAATAAAGGCTTCTTGATTCATGTCGGAATTGACGGTTTTAAAATGATCAATGAAAACTATGGATGGAATTACGGAGACTACATTCTTCGAGAAACAGCGTCCTGCATCTTATCCTGTATCTCGGATAGCCAAAAGGTCTACAAGATAGCATCAGATGAATTTATTATATTAGATACAACATCCTCTGATATGACAACAGCATCTAACCTTTATGACCACATATGCAAGCATATTAATCAGTTTATTGAAGAAAACAACTTTGCTGCGGTATTTACTATTTCTGCCGGTATCCTGCCGCTTCCGGATCTGTCACAGACCGGTTATGCAGAACTTATAAAGCGAACTGACTTTTCGCTGACCATGGCTAAGCAGCATGGAAGAAACTGCTGTTATATATTCCAGGAAGAAGAGTACCAGAATTTCTTACGTATCCGCGAGATCACAAATGAGCTTCATTCAGCAGTAAATCATGGTTTCCGTGGATTCTCAATAATCTTCCAGCCAGTCATGGATATCCGACAGGATAAACTGACCGGAGCAGAGGTGCTGATACGCTTTGCTTCTAAAAAATTTGGACCGATCTCACCTGCTGAGTTCATACCACTTTTAGAGACAAGTGGACTGATTATTCCAACCGGACGCTGGTTCATGCGAGAAGCAATAACTGCCTGCCGGAAAATCCGGATGCAAATTCCTGATTTCAAAGTTAATATTAATGTATCTCAGGTGCAGATCACAAAATCAGATATTATTACAGACCTTATCAGCGAGATGAACGCTTCTGGTCTTCCACCTGCTGCAATTGCAATCGAACTGACAGAAAGTATTCTGCTCGAAAAAAATGAAAAGGCGCAAAACTTCCTGAAAGAATTAAAACAGGCCGGCTTGCAGTTAGCATTGGATGACTTTGGAACCGGTTATTCCAACTTTCATTATCTGAGTGAACTTCACCCTGATATTGTTAAGATTGATCGTGGTTTTACTTCCAAGGCAATCACGGACAAAAAGGAATATTATCTGTTAAATCAGTTTAGTAACATGATTCATAATCTCGGTCTGAAACTTTGTATTGAAGGTATTGAGACAGAAGACGAATTACAGAAGATGAAACTTCTGAAACCGGATTACTGCCAGGGATTCTACTGGGGACAGCCGTGTCTTTATGATGAGTTCAGGAAATATTTTGTGGATGTGAAAAGATAATTGCATCATTAAAAAAGAGAAGCCAATTCCCAGGCATTTGGGAAATTGCTTCTCTTTTTTCACTATTAAAATTGCCCCGGTATTCTGTATCCGGACACCTCTCCTAGAATTTTCCGCCACCGCCTCCGGCAGTGCTTCCGGAAGATGTTGTATGCGTACTGCTTCCGCCGCCACCACTGGAAGAATCATTTTTCTCTTTTTTTGTTTTTGTCATTGTATTATACAGGAATATGTCTCTGCTCTCAGTAAGATTCATACTTCCAGCTTTCACATAATTATTAGCTGCTGCCTGGAAACGTACTGTTTTCAACTTTGATTTCATAGTGCCAACAACAATCAATGAAAGGACGATACCAGCTACTAATGAAATCGGAATCCAGATCCATGACATTGGTTTTTGTGGTTCATTATCGATATCATAAGGTTCTCCGGTTTTTGCCTGCGTAATAAAATCATCACACTCATCAGCAAATATATCAAATGCTGTCGCAAAATCACCATCAGACAAATCCCCCGTCATCTCTTCTCCTATGTACTGGATACCTGCATCCGTAAATGCTGTAATAGCATATCCGTAGGTTGCCATATACCAATCATGATCTTCCATGCTGATCAGAAGTATTGTTCCATCCTTGTCCGGTCCATAACCATAATTATGAGACTCGTAGAATCGTTCCGCATAATCAGATACCGTCAGTCCATCCAGTGTATCGGTTGTGGCAACCGTCACATCTACCTTCTGTCGCGTACTGATCTCATCTAACTTACTGGTTAACAGCTCCCTCTCATCTGTAGACAGAAGCTCCGCATTGTCGATGACACGAGGATATTCATTCGCAAATCCTTCTGTTTCCTCCGCAAAAGCCGGAACTGCAAGACCTAGACAGAGGATGAGGATCGTCATAAACGATAAAATTCTTTTCTTCATTTCCCCACCTCCCTAAAACAGTCCGATCAGGTGCAAAAGCCATGCAGCACCATACGTTACAACTGAGAATACAGCTGCCAGCATCACTGTCCAGCGTGCTGCTGCACCTTTATCTACCGGCAGATCACCGACAAACTTTCCTGTCTGTCCATTCATTGCAAAGGTGTATTTATTTCCGTTCCATGTCGTATTCAGAAGCCATACCGGATACAGTGCATACTTTGCTTTTCCGCCATGAAATTGTACACTGCTATTGTCTGTTGTTACTGTAGCATAACCTTTTACCGTCTCAGCAAAAGCTTCCTCTGTAGAATGTTTTACACGTTTATTAGCACGTTCAATACTTTGTTCAGCAGTTACGTCATACTTATCTGCCAGATATCCTGCGAGATAAGCAGTCTGGAAATCCACCGCACCTGAAATATTGAATGGCTCGATAGATTCCATCAGATCATCTGCCATCTTTGTGGATCCATCTACCGGAACATTCTCAAAACCAATACTTCCACCCCGGTGAACCATAAAATGACTTGTCTCAGTATAATCATAATCACTGTCACTCCACATGCGTACCTTTGTTGCCCGATAGCTGACTGTGGCATCTACATTTGTATCAAAAAGCCAGAATGGAACGTAAATACCTTTGATTTCATCAATATGATTCTGATCCTTGAAGATCTTTGGCAGAAGGCGTTTTCCGGTCAGATGTTTCTTCAATCCTTCTTTTGCTGCCTTTTTATCTGATTTGAACGGGATCACCAGATCCGGTTTTAATGCTCCCGCAAATTGTCCCATCATTATGATCGGATTATCACAGAATGGGCAGGATGTTGCTGCCATGTTGGCGTCTCCGACAATCTCGCCTCCACAGGATTTACACACATACGTGCGTAAACCATCTGTTTCACCTTCCTGCCATTCACTGCCTGCGGAAGTATCCCACTCCATGTCATCTGTCTGTTCATTCTGCAGCTCTGCATCATAACCTTTGAGTGCATCCATCTCGAACTCAGTATCACAGTACGGACACTTCATCTTCTGAATCTTACTGTCAAAGGCGATCGCACCGCCACAGCAAGGACATTTAAATTCCTGCAAGCCTGCCATAACTCATTCTCCTTTCTTCCGTGCCGGGCTTCCGGCAGTTATTTTCCAACCGCTGTTCATCCATTACTGTCTGTCGTTCTCGTCGAAGATATCTCCACACTCCGGACAGAATCTCGGCGGATTCTTCGGATCTTCCGGTTCCCATCCGCACTTATCACAACGGTAAAGCGGCGCTCCTGCCGGCTTCTTCGCTCCACAGTTCGTACAGAATTTGCCTTTGTTTACTGCGCCACAGGAACACGTCCAGCCTTCGTCCTCTGCCGGTCTCTTTGTTCCACAGTTCGGACAGAAGTTGCCTGTCACCGTAGCTCCGCAAGAGCATTTCCATGCGCCCGGTTCTGGTTTCGGTTCCGGTTTCTTTGCTCCACAGTTCGGACAGAAATTACCTGTTACTGTAGTACCACATGCACATTTCCATCCGCCTGCTGCCGGAGCTGCCTGCGGTACCGGTGTCGGCTGTGGTGTCGGAGCCGCCTGCTGAGCCTGCTGTTGCTGTCCCATAGCGAAAAGATTCTGTGCATTCATTCCACCACCTGCAGCGTTCATTGCCATACCCATGCCCATGAATCCTGTCATAGCTCCTGCCTCGTTGCCTGCTGCGGTCTTCATTGCATCTGCCTGAGCACCGACAAGTGTAGCTGCTGCCATTGTAGGATCACGCATGATTGCTGTACGCTGTGCCTGTTTGATCATTTCTGCATCCTCGTCCGGAAGAGTAACTGATCCAAGAGCAATACTGACAACCTTCAGTCCACGAAGAGCGCCCCACTTCTCTGAAAGTGCAGTATTCATGGCATTTTCAAGATCTGTGTTGTGTGTTACGATCTGGTTTGGACGAAGTTCCATCTCTGACAAACGACCAAATGCCGGCTGCAGGGCTGAGATAAATTCTGTCTTAAGAGTACTGTCAAGTTCTTCACGGGAATACTCCTGTTCTACATTTCCACATACATTTGAATAGAACAACAACGGATCAACAATCTTATAAGAATATACACCTGAACAACGGATTGATACGTCAATATCCAATCCGATCTTGGAGTCTACTACACGGAACGGAACCGGATTCGCTGTACCGAAACGGTTTTCCAGAATTTCCTTTGTATTAAAGTAATAAATTCTCTGATCCTTACCTGTATCTCCACCATAAGTAAAACGCTTGCCTACGGTTTTAAATGTCTCTTTAATGCTCTCACCGAGATTACCCGAGAAAATAGATGGTTCTGTTGAGGTATCATATGTAAATTCACCAGGCTCTGCACAAACTTCTACAACCTTGCCCTGTTCTACAATGATCATACACTGTCCATCAGCCACGGCAATACCGGAACCGTTAGAAATGATATTGTCATTTCCTTTTGTATTAGAAGAACGACCTGTCGTTCTCTTCTGTCCCTTTGTAACAAGCACTTCTTTCGGCATAGATTCGCAATAGAAAAACTCCTTCCATTGATCCGCTAATGTTCCACCAATTGCACCCATACCTGCTTTAATAAGTCCCATACTGACTCCTCCTTTTTCAACTTATGATCTGTCTACATTTTAAAATTCTACAGACAAATCACGGTTTGTTTCCTGCTGCCTTTTTACATCGCATAAATCTGATCCATCAGATATTCAGCTGTCATAGATCCATAGAAAAACTGATCAATAAAACCATTCTTCTTTGCATCCCGAATCTCTATCGCTGCCTGTCGTTCCGTATTGGAATCTACAATGAGAGCAATTTTACAGTGGGGACACATTTTCTTTACTTCATCACGAAGCTTCAATCTCTCACAGAGGTTCCACGGGATATAACCTGTCACTTCCATTATAAGAACAAATGGTTTGTACACCTGACACAATTCAACCGTATCCTTCGGAGACTCCGTACGAATCACATCGATCTCATAAT
>OHLR01000662.1_pt1 | contig 14674 bp, 18 predicted proteins | sample 1569141 | NCBI WGS metagenome assembly OHLR01 (sample SAMEA3879553, study PRJEB24766) | human gut metagenome | biome: human-associated habitat; feature: feces | place: USA | collected 1985/1987
AGTTGCTAAGGTTTTAAGAGGTAAGAACAAACCTCAGTTCACACCACACGTTGACACAGGTGATTATGTAATCGTTGTTAACGCTGACAAGATCAAAGTTACAGGAAAGAAAATGGATCAGAAGATCTACTACAATCACTCTGATTATGTAGGTGGAATGAAAGAGACTACATTAAAAGAAATGTTAGCAAAACATCCTGAAAGAGTTATCGAGTACGCTGTAAAAGGCATGCTTCCAAAAGGACCTTTAGGAAGACAGATGATTAAGAAACTTCACGTATATGCAGGTGCAGAGCATAATCATGCAGCTCAGCAGCCAAAAGCATTAGAGATCAAGTATTAATTTTTGAAGGAGGAAGAAGCAGTGGCTACAGCAAAATATTACGGAACTGGTAGAAGAAAACACAGTGTTGCCAGAGTATATTTAGTACCTGGAACAGGAAAGATCACAATCAATAAAAGAGATATCGACGAGTATCTTGGACTTGAAACTCTGAAGGTTGTTGTTCGCCAGCCGCTCGTGGCTACAGAGACAGCTGACAAGTTCGACGTAATCGTTAATGTATGTGGTGGTGGATACACAGACCGGTTCTCAAGTCAGCAGGTTACCTGACTCGTGACCCACGTATGAAAGAGCGTAAGAAACCAGGTCTCAAAGCAGCTCGTAGAGCACCACAGTTCTCAAAGAGATAATTATCTCGCAAGAGAATTACAATTCAAAGAGATTACAAACCTCAGAACTTCGGTTCTGGGGTTTTTCTTTACTCTTAAATCTTGATGAAATGTCTAGAAATGTGGTGAAACTTATTCGGTTTGCAATACGTTTGCAACAAAAATATCTAAAAATATAGGTAAGCGTTAAATATAGGACACTTTTCGGTGATAGACACTGTAGAGCGTAAACTTCTTTATGTTCTTTGTTCTAGGGCAAAAAAGAACTTGTATTTATTTAGTGAATATGGACGAACTACAAAGAATGGTTTGGAGTATTCCTCAACAGATGAACTATCATTAATTGCGGATATGATGTGAAATCGAAAATAAATGATAAAACTGAAAAGATACCTATGGGGCTGTCGCTTTGATATGCTCCCTCCTACTCGATTATTGTGACGGGCCAAAGTCCGAGTTTGCTCGGGATGGATGAAATGCTGCAAGAATGGAAAGGCTCAGACCAGTTTATTATTGTCAAGGGTACCTGGTTTGAAAAATTGATGGCGGAATAATAAGATGCTGTGATAGAATGAAGAAAATGATTGGATGTGCAAACTGGAAGTTTCGCATGAGATGTTAGAAGAAGTGATTACGGAATACTGTAATGCAATTTTCAGCAGTGGAGGGAAACTAAAGGATGAAGAATGAAATTGTATTATTTACAGATGGTGATGTTAATATAGAAGTTCAAATCAATCCTGAGCAGGAGACAGTTTGGCTGACGCAAAAACAAATGGAAGTGTTGTTTGATGTTAAGCACGCTACAGTAAGCGAACATATTTCAAATATTCTTGCTTCAGGAGAACTGGATGAGACTTCTGTCGGTTTTTCCGACAGAAGTACAGGGGGACGAAAACCCAAAATTTATAATTTGGATATGATTTTGTCTGTCGGATATCGAGTTAATTCTAAAAGAGGTATAGCTTTCAGAAAATGGGCAAATAATGTCCTTAAACAGTTTATTTTGCAAGGCTATGCAATCAATGAAAAGCGTCTTCAGGCGCTTAAGAAAACAGTTGATATTCAGTCAAGGATGCTTGCAGATGCACTTGATATAGAGGAGAAAGATGTGCTCAGAGCTGTGAATGAATACACAGATGCATTGATTCTTCTGGATCAATATGACCACCAGACATTAAGTAAACCAGAGGGAAGTACTCCAGTATACCGCATTACTTATGAAGAGTGTGTTCAGATGGTTGGTCAGATGAAAGATTCTTTTGAAACAGATGTATTTGGTGTAGAGAAAGAGGATGGTAAGGTACAAGGAATTATTGCCGCAGTTTACCAGAGTGTATTTGGACAGGATGCGTATCCATCCTTGGAAGAGAAAGCGGCGAATTTATTGTATTTTATGATAAAAGATCATCCATATGCAGATGGTTGTAAAAGAATTGCCGCATCACTGTTCCTGGAATTTTTAGACAAGAACAATGCGTTTTTGATTTCCAAGGCAAGCCGTTACGACATTAAGGGAGGGATTTGCATGAAAAGAAATTACTGGGCGTTATTAGTTTTTGTGTTAATAATAGTATTGCAGTGGATCGGATTAGGATTTTACGGTCAAATAAGGTTTATTTTTTTGATAATTATATTAGTTCTAATTGTTTTATTGGCAATATTATTACGGAAATAGTAAAAGTGAGTAGCGAGGTGATTGTATGAAAAAGTTAATTGCATCAGTTTTGACATTAGCTTGTATTCTTACTTTGGTAAGGTGTGGAAAATCAGATAGTGGTGACTACCCTGCAACTATAATGGTAAATGGTACTAACTACTATTCCACTGATCATGCTGTTCCTGTTGAAGTGGACGAGAGTGTTATTCAATATACTACTTCTTATGCAGAAAACGGCATACCTCAAAAAGATGGCGAAGCCAATTTCAACAGAGATTTAGGAACACCTTATGCAGTTATTGAGGATGACAGGGTAGTTGTCCTTATAGATAACGAGTGGATAGAGTTCAAAGCGAAGTAAGATAACTTCAAGTCTGATGAAGAGCGCGAAGCGTGAAAGAAAATACAGAAAGAGGCTAGATACTATCATAAATACCTGGTCGTGAAGAAAGGTGCTTAGTTGAATCAGCTCTCATAATGCACCTTACGTTCCAATATCTCATGCGAAACGAAATGCTGGAAAGAATCAGAAAAAATGTCCGATGCAATGGTCAGCAGAGAAAAATGCCGGATTTTCACAGGCAGAACCATGGATTAAAGTTCAGAAAAATTACAAAACAATCAATACAGAAGTAGAAGAGAAACAGTCAGATTCTATCCTGAATTTCTATAAAAAATTGATTCAGTTAAGAAAAAAACTGCCGGTTATTGCAAATGGAACCATTCAGTTTTTAGATAAAGAAAGCGAAGGCGTGATCGGCTATGTAAGAGAATTAGAAGGAACAAAACTTGTTGTGCTGTGCAATTTATGTGAGGAAGAAAATAAAGTTGTATGGCAGAGTGAGTGGGATTCATATGAATTGTTGCTTGGGAATTACTCTGATGGAAAAGTAGATGGAACGTTGAGACCATACGAGTGCAAGGTGATGCGTTCCATCTAGAGAGTATAAATTATGTAGAGAAAGAATCGATTGAGGTTAGGATAAGAAATTCAACTTCAACTGAAATTAAACTGTATGAAGCGATTCCTGCGTGTTCTTCCCCTTGCAAAGAATAAATAACATGATTAAGAGAACAAGTGGAAAGATAAGACCTATCCCCATTCCAACACGGATATTATTATCAGAATTCTGGGTAACATAACCTACAATACCAGGTCCAATGCTGCCTCCCAAATCGCCGGCCATGGCGAGCAATGCAAACATTGCGGTTCCACCGGCCGGCATTTTTTTACCATATTTTCCAAGAATCAGGCGACTTATTCCCATTGTGCCATAGCCAATTCAGATGCTCTTGAGCAAATCATCAGGCAGATTGCCAGCCATTTCCAACTATTCATCCCGAACAGGAAGACAAGTCAACTAAAAGCTGTGTGAAGAAAAAGAATGTAGATATTAAAGCAATGTTACCCAATGAAATATCATAATCATTGTGAAATTTTAAAAATAATAGTGGTGCGAAATTTGCGGATATCGCCTGAGTGACGAATCCCAGATAACATGCCACTTTTGTTTTTTGATAATCTGGCATAACAGAAAACTCCTTTGTTCTTTTTATACCGTATTATATATTAGATAACAAGAAAAAACATTGACTTATATTGCATAAATATTGTATTATATCGTAAATTTTAAATGTAGATTATTTTTGTAGAGTATTTAAAAAGAGTTATAAAATGACTCCAACAGAATATCGGAAAAGTAAAAATTCAACAGTACAATAAAGTTAAAACAGAAGAGGAGAATGACATTATGATAATTAGAAAATATACAGAAAAAGATATTTCCGAGATGGTTCACATCTGGAATGAAGTAGTAGAAGATGGTGAAGCATTTCCACAGGAAGAGTTCCTGGATGATAAGACAGGGGCAGAATTCTTTGCATCACAGACTTATTGTGGTGTTGCAGATAACGATGGGGAAATTGTAGGACTTTACATTTTGCATCCGAATAACATCGGCCGCTGTGGCCACCTTGCAAATGCAAGTTATGCAGTGGATTCAACTTGCCGTGGAAAGCATATCGGTGAGAAACTCGTGAGTGACTGCCTTGTACAGGCAAAGCTGCATGATTTCAAAATCCTGCAGTTCAATGCAGTGGTAGAAAATAATGTTCACGCACGTCACTTGTACGAGAGATTAGGATTTGTGCAGATTGGAACTGTACCGAATGGATTCCGTATGAAAGATGGGACATATCAGAATATTTGTTTGTATTATAAGGAAGTGTAATAATAAACAAATATTGACAATATAAAGATACGAGGAAAATGAAATGAACATACAGATTTTTGGAACTAAGAAATGCAATGACACCAAGAAAGCTGAACGGTTCTTCAAAGAACGTGGAATCAAATTCCAGTTCATTGATATGAAAGAAAAAGGTATGAGTAAGGGTGAATTCAATTCAGTTGCTCAGGTGAATGGTGGATTAGAAAATATGATCAACTGGGAAGGAAAAGACAAAGATCTTCTTGCTTTCATTAAGTATATTGCAGATGAAGATAAGCTTGAAAAGGTGCTTGAAAATCCGCAGGTAATAAAAACTCCGGTTGTCAGAAATGGAAAGCAATCCACATTAGGGTATCAGCCGGATGTCTGGAAAACGTGGAAATAAGAAAGGTAAAGGATAAATTATCATGATTTATACAGTAAAGAGAATCGATGAAGATTTAGATTTTGGTTGCGAAGAACGAGCTGAAGGAAGTCCAGTCATGGCAGTGGTTACACTTATAGATTCATCTAGAGAAGAATTGAGAGTGAAAGTAGAGGATGCCCTGCTTTATAAAAACAATATCAATGAAGGAGACAAGGTTTGTTTCGATAAAAATGATCCGGATTCTGTTATTAGCCATATATAGATGGAAAGTGTGGAAATGACGATGTAAATATTTGTTGATGCAGACGCCTGTCCAGTGGTTAGCATAGTTAAAAAATGCAAAAAAGCAGTTGCAGATCTGGGGCGTATTCTTTTAGTGCATAAGCATCAAAATAGTGTTATAATCACAAAAGCGCCTGGGAAAATGGACGCAGAAAATTATATTTATCACAAGGAGGCAATCACGATGGATTTCTACAAGAGAGCACTTGAATTAAAAGACGAAACAGTAGCAGACAGAAGATACATTCATCAGAATGCAGAGACAGGACTTGAGCTTCCGAAGACGAAAGCTTATGTGATGGATAAGTTGAAAGAGTATGGTCTGGATCCGGTTGAATGCGGAGAGGGAGTTACGGCAACGCTTGGAAATGGCGGTAGGGTTCTTCTCCTGCGTGCAGATATGGATGGACTTCCGATGCCGGAGAAAAGTGGTGAAGCATTTGCCTGTCCAACAGGAAAAACAGCACATACTTGTGGACATGATTTTCATGCAGCAATGCTTTTGAGTGCGGCAAGAATCTTAAAAGAACAGGAAAGCAAGTTGAAAGGAACTGTGAAATTCATGTTCCAGCCGGCGGAAGAGACATTTCAGGGAAGTAAGAATATGATTGAGCATGGGATTCTTGAGAATCCGAAGGTAGATGCAGCACTTGCGTATCATGTATCTCCGGGAAAGATGCCGGTCGGACTTTTTATGTATAATGATAAAGGCACAATGATGTATTCTGTTGATGGATTTAAAATCACGGTCAAAGGGAAAGGTTCTCACGGAGCCTATCCTCATGCGGGTGTGGATCCGATTAATATCGGAGTACACATTCATCTTGCATTGCAGGAGTTGATTGCAAGAGAGACTGACCCGGCGCACGCATGCGTTCTGACAATTGGACAGTTTAAGGCCGGCGAGGCGGCAAATATTATCCCAGAGACAGCAGTTCTTCAGGGAACGATCCGTACAAATAATACGAAAGAGCGCGAACTTCTTGTTCGTCGAATGAAAGAAGTGGCAGAGAAGACCGCAGATGTATATAATGGAAGTGTGGAAATCGAGATGATCTCCGAAGTTCCGCCGCTGATCTGCAATCCGGCATTGACGGACGAAATGATTGGATATATGAAAGAGATGGATATTCCGGGCCTTACTCCAGTTCCGGATGTGAGTGCAAGTGCATCGGAAGATTTTGCAGTGATCGCAGAGAAAGTTCCGAGTACATTTATGTATCTCTCAGCAGGTTATACGGATGAGCGGGGAACTTATCCGGCACACAATCCGAAGGTACAGTTTAATGAAGATGTCTGCCCGATCGGTGTGGCATGTCTGGCACAGTGTGCGGTGAAATGGCTGGAGAGTCATCAGGAATAAGAATACGATTGGAGAGCGATATGAGCATATTAAATGTAGAACACCTGACACATGGATTTGGAGACCGTGCAATCTTCAATGATGTGTCATTCCGACTTTTGAAAGGAGAGCACATTGGTCTTGTCGGGGCCAACGGAGAAGGAAAATCCACCTTTATGAGCATTGTTACAGGGAAAATGTTACCGGATGAAGGTAAGGTTGAGTGGTCAAAGAATGTGCATGCAGGTTATCTGGATCAGCATGCAGTTCTTGAGAAAGGAATGACGATCCGTCAGGCTCTGAAATCCGCATTTGATCCACTCCTTCAGAAGGAGCAGAGAATGAATGAAATCTGTGATATGCTTGGAACAGCAGATGAGGAAGAAATGAATGCGTTGATGGAAGAACTTGGTACGATCCAGGATGAACTGACACTGCATGATTTCTATACGATTGATGCGAAGGTAGAAGAGGTTGCGCGTGCACTTGGATTACTTGATCTTGGATTGGACAGAGATGTGACAGACTTAAGTGGTGGACAGAGAACGAAAGTGCTTCTTGCGAAACTTCTCCTTGAGAAGCCGGATATCCTGCTTCTTGACGAGCCGACAAACTATCTGGATGAGGAGCATATTGCATGGCTGAAGCGTTATCTTCTGGACTACGAGAATGCATTTATCCTTATTTCACATGATATTCCGTTCTTAAATGAAGTCGTGAATATTATTTATCATATGGAAAATCAGGAATTGAACCGTTATGTGGGTGATTATGATCATTTCCAGGAAGTTTATGCGGTGAAGAAAGCACAGTTGGAAGCGGCTTACCGGCGTCAGCAGCAGGAAATCAGCGAGCTGAAGGATTTCGTTGCAAGAAATAAAGCTCGTGTGTCTACAAGAAATATGGCGATGTCCCGTCAGAAAAAGCTGGATAAGATGGATGTGATCGAGCTTGCGGCAGAAAGACCAAAGCCGGAATTCCATTTCAAATATGGAAGAACTCCTGGTAAGATGCTTTTTGAGACGAAGGATCTTGTGACAGGATATGATGAACCATTATCTAAACCGTTGAATTTCTCTATGGAACGTGGACAGAAAATCGCACTTGTTGGAACAAATGGAATTGGAAAAACCACATTGCTAAAGAGTATTCTTGGATTGATTCCTTCTTTATCAGGAAGTGTTGAACTTGGTGATAACCTTGAACTTGGTTATTTTGAGCAGGAAGTAAAAGGAGAAAACCGTAATAGTTGTATTGAGGAATTGTGGCAGGAATTTCCTTCTTATACACAGTATCAGGTGCGTTCCGCGCTTGCAAAATGCGGACTTACAACGAAGCATATCGAAAGTCAGGTGCGTGTACTCAGCGGTGGAGAGCAGGCAAAGGTGCGTCTCTGTAAGTTGTTAAACAGAGATACGAATTTCCTTCTCCTTGACGAGCCGACGAATCATCTTGATGTGGATGCAAAGGATTCTCTCAAGCAGGCATTACAGGAGTACAAGGGAAGTATCCTTCTGATCTGCCACGAACCTGAATTTTATCAGGACGTGGTTGATGAAGTGTGGGATATGAGCCAGTGGACAACAAAAGTATTCTAAAAATTGCACAAATAGAGCTGCATGTGAATTATGCAATAATCACGAAAATGTTTGAAAATTTAAAAATCTCTTAAAATAATACTGAAAAAATGTTATACTACACACGTAGAGTCTGTTATAAAAAGGGCAGTACATTGTGGACAACAACAGTGTAAATAAAAAGAACAGGAGGTTTTGAAAATGCTCAGCAGAGGAGACGCAGTTGTATATAAGTGCAGAGGAGTGTACAAGGTAGAAGAAGTAGGAAAACTGGATTTTTCATTTGTGGATGGCAAGAAAGATTATTATACATTACAATCCATAGACAATCAGAGAGATAAGGCGTATGTTCCGATTGATGACGATAAGAACATCCGTCGTCCGGTGAGTGAGCAGAAAGCGAAGGAACTGCTGGATAATCTTGCAGAGGTTGGTATACTGAATGTAAAGAATGAAAAGTACAGAGAACAGGAATACAAGGATTGTATTTCAAGCTTCTGTCCTGAGAACTGGGTCAAAGTGCTGAAGACATTGTATAGCCGAACGAAACGAAGAGGCAGCATGACAAGCATGGATAAGAAATATCAGATGCTTCTGGAACATGCGCTTTCGAGTGAAATGAATTATGTTCTTGGAATTCCGGCAGGTGAGATGACAGAATTGATCAAAAAGAGTGAATAGTTACTAAAATTTAATAGAAAGAGGTCCGAAGCTACGGAAAATCAGGATTTTTCATTCAATAGCTGCCGGGCCTGGACTTGCGAAAAAAGCATGTGCATGATATACTTCTCCTGAATCTATTATTTTAGGAGAAGTTTTTCGTTTTTTTCTAGTAGATTGTCAAGAAAGCGAACGTACCGAAAGGAGAACAACAATGAAGATGCTGTCGATTGAGCAGGAACTTAAGAGTAACTCTTATCCAGGAAGAGGAATTATTATTGGTAAAAGCCCGGATGGAAAGAAGGCTGTCACTGCCTATTTTATTATGGGACGCAGTGAGAACAGTAGAAACCGCGTGTTTGTAGAGGACGGAGAGGGAATCCGTACACAGGCATTTGATCCATCGAAGCTTACAGACCCAAGTCTGATTATTTACGCACCGGTCAGAGTATTGGGTAATAAAACGATCGTAACAAACGGGGATCAGACAGATACGATTTATGAAGGAATGGATAAGCAGCTTACTTTTGAGCAGTCTCTTCGTTCTAGAGAATTCGAGCCGGATGGTCCGAACTACACACCACGTATTTCTGGTGTGATGCATATTGAGAATGGCAATTTCAATTATGCAATGTCAATCCTGAAGAGCAATAACGGAAACCCGGACAGTTGCAACAGATATACTTTTGCATACGAGAATCCGGCAGCTGGTGAAGCTCATTTTATTCACACTTATATGCATGATGGCAACCCGCTTCCAAGCTTTGAGGGAGAACCGAAGCTGGTAGAGGTGCTGGACAACATGGAAGAGTTTGCAGACCTTCTGTGGAACAGCCTGAATGAGGAAAATAAAGTGTCATTATTTGTCCGTTACATTGATATCGAGACAGGTAACTATGAGACAAAGATCGTGAATAAGAACAAATAAGGAGCGTAAAGACAGATGAAAGAATTAGAATTGAAATACGGATGTAACCCGAATCAGAAACCTTCAAGAATTTACATGAACGACGACAGAGAGCTTCCAATCAAGGTGCTCAGCGGACGTCCAGGATATATTAACTTCCTGGATGCGTTCAATGGATGGCAGCTGGTATCAGAACTGAAGAAAGCAACAGGACTTCCGGCTGCAACTTCATTCAAGCATGTATCACCAGCCGGAGCAGCTGTTGGTCTTCCACTGTCAGAGACACTGGCGAAGATTTACTGGGTAGATGATCTTGGAGAGCTCTCTCCACTTGCATGTGCTTATGCAAGAGCGCGTGGCGCAGACCGTATGTCTTCTTTCGGTGACTTTATTTCTCTGTCTGACGTCTGTGACGTTGATACAGCGCGCCTGATCAAGAGAGAGGTATCTGATGGAGTGATCGCACCGGGATATGATCCGGAGGCACTTGAACTTCTGAAACAGAAGAAAAAAGGAAATTACAATATTATTCAGATCGATCCGGATTATGTGCCTGCACCGTTAGAGCACAAGGAAGTATTCGGAATTACATTTGAGCAGGGAAGAAATGAACTGAATATCGATAAAGATTTCTTCTCAAACGTTGTGACAGATGTGAAAGAGATCCCGGATGCAGCGAAGATCGATCTTGCTATTTCCATGATTACACTGAAATATACACAGTCTAACTCTGTATGTTATGTAAAAGATGGACAGGCAATCGGAATCGGTGCCGGACAGCAGTCAAGAATCCACTGTACACGTCTTGCCGGACAGAAGGCAGATAACTGGTGGTTACGTCAGAATCCGAAGGTACTTGGACTTCAGTTCAAGGATGGAATCGGACGTGCAGACAGAGATAATGCGATCGATCTTTACATCGGAGAGGAATATATGGATGTTCTCGCAGATGGTGTCTGGGAGAATACATTTAAGGTGAAACCGGAAGTATTTACAAGAGAAGAGAAGAGAGCATGGCTGGACCAGCTGACAGGTGTTGCGCTTGGTTCCGATGCATTCTTCCCATTCGGTGATAATATTGAGCGTGCACATAAGAGTGGTGTAACTTATATTGCACAGCCAGGTGGATCTGTGCGTGATGATAATGTAATTGCTACATGTAACAAATACGGCATGGCAATGGCATTTACAGGAATCCGTCTGTTCCATCATTAGAAACTTAAGATAAGATGATAAAAGAACCGGGACTTTTGGTGAAGAACCGGCGGTATAGAAAGGCTGAAATATTATGGTGATAGAGACAAGAAGCCCGGAAGAGACATTTGCAGTCGGTAAAAGTCTTGGTGAAAAAGCATTCCCAGGTCAGGTGTTAACCCTGACAGGGGATCTTGGAGTTGGGAAAACGGTCTTTACTCAGGGACTCGCAGAAGGACTTGGGATTGAAGAACCGGTGAATAGTCCGACATTTACCATCGTTCAGGTTTATGAAGAAGGGCGTCTGCCCTTCTATCATTTTGATGTCTACAGAATCGGTGACATTGAAGAGATGGACGAGGTGGGATTTGAAGAATACGTGATGGGAGAAGGTGTCTCACTGATCGAGTGGGCGAATCTGATTGAAGAGATTCTTCCGGAACGTCGGACAAATATTCTGATCGAGAAGGATCTGACACAGGGATTTGATTATCGTCGGGTCACAATCGAGGAACAATAACGATAAAAAATTAGAAGAATGGAACAAAGAGAAGGCTGTTGATACAGAGAACATTCTTACAGCAGCTAACAGAGGAAGGAAGCAAGACCATGAGAGTATTGGCGATAGACAGCTCAGGACTGACAGCAACGGTTGCAGTCGTTGAGGATGAACAGACAATTGCGGAGTATACCGTGAATTATAAGAAGACACATTCGCAGACACTTCTGCCGATGATTGATGAGGTAAAGAAGATGATCGATCTGGATCTGTCCAGCATTGATGCCATTGCTGTGTCAGGAGGACCGGGCTCTTTTACCGGGCTTAGAATCGGATCTGCTACTGCGAAAGGGCTGGGACTTGCTCTTGGAAAACCTCTGATCCATGTTCCGACAGTGGATGCACTGGCCTATAATGTTTATGGATGTGGCGACTTGATCTGCCCGATCATGGATGCCAGAAGAAAACAGGTTTATACAGGACTGTATTCATTTTCACATGAAGTGAAAGATGGAACACATCTGACAGAGGCTGCATTTCATGTGGAAGAACAGCAGATGGCGATTGCAGTAGAAGAGTTGATCAGTAAGCTGAATGCGTATAAACGTCCGGTTGTATTTTTGGGAGACGGAGTACCAGTGTATCGTCAGATGCTTGAAGAGGGACTTGAAGTCCCGTATTCATTTGCCCCATCATACATGAACCGTCAGAGAGCGGCTGTAGTAGGAGCACTTGGTATTGCGTATTATTATGCAGGAAAATATGAGACAGCAGAGGCGCATAAGCCGGATTATCTGCGTGTGTCTCAGGCAGAGCGCGAACGTGCGCAGCGTGAAAAGGAAGCAAAGACAGAAGTGCGTGAGATGACGATTGAAGACGGTGCTGTAGTTGCTGAGATTGAGCACCAGTCATTTTCTGATGCCTGGAGCGAGAGGGCGATTCTAGAGACGCTGGAACAGAACAATAGTGTCTGCTTTGTTGCGGAAAAAGCAGGGAAAAGAGTAGGATATCTGCTTGGCTATACTGCAGTTGATGAAGTGGAGATTGCAAGAATTGCAGTGATTGATGAGATGAAACGTCAGGGGGTTGGTCATGCATTAATGCTAGCTTTGAAGGCGTGGAGTAAAGAACATCAGATTGCAAAGGTTCTGCTGGATGTAAGAGAAAGTAATCAGGCAGCAGGAGCATTTTATGCGAGAGAAGGATTCGTAAACGATGGAGTCCGCAAAGCATTCTATCAGGATCCGAAGGAAGATGCAGTACTGATGAGTCTGGAAATAGATAAATAACCAGCAGTTTCCAGTGGAAATTGCGAAAACTGTTTTGTATAATTGAGGCGTAACAAAGGAAGAAAACAGGAATATTCCGTTTTTGTAAATTACAATGATGAGTAACAACATAATTGCTGCTCACAGGAGGAAAACGTATGCGCCAGTATCAGTTGAAAGAAACAAAAGAAATTACGAAAATTATTTGTAACCGGTGTGGAAAAGAAACAAAAGTTGTGAGTGGGATTCCGAAAAGAGAGATGCTTCATGTAGAGCATACCTGGGGCTATTTTTCTGGAAAAGATGGAGAAAGCTGCAGTTTTGATCTGTGCGAGGAGTGTTTTGATGAAATTACAAAGGGGTTCCTCATTCCAACCGAATGTAAAGATGAATGAAAGAGTCTGGTTTGCAGTTTCGGGCAAACCGTAATGGACCAGAAGATAGAGGAATATTATGTTAGATGTATGTTTGCTTGGAAGTGGTGGGATGATGCCGCTTCCTTATCGTTTCCTTACTTCCTTAATGACAAGGTTTAACGGAAGCAGTCTGATGATTGACTGCGGAGAAGGAACACAGGTAGCTGTAAAAGAGAAGGGCTGGAGTTTTAAACCAATCGATGTGATCTGTTTTACTCATTACCATGGGGATCATATCAGTGGACTTCCGGGCATGCTTCTGACGATGGGAAATGCCGAGCGGACAGAGCCTTTGACAATGATCGGACCGAGGGGACTGGAGCACGTGGTCAATTCACTTCGGATCATTGCACCGGAGCTTCCGTTTGAAATCAAATTCATTGAGCTGGAGCAGCCGGAGGAAGTCATTGAGATCTGCGGTTTGCGGATTCGGGCATTCCGTGTGAATCATCGTGTGACCTGTTATGGGTATAATATCGAGCTTGATCGCGCCGGCAAATTCGATGCTGCACGTGCTAGGGCGTTAGGACTTCCAGTACAGTATTGGAGTCTGCTGCAAAAAGGCGAGACAGTTGATTATGAAGGAAATGTCTATACAAGCGATATGGTTATGGGAAGCCCACGGAAGGGTTTGAAAGTCACGTATTGTACTGATACCCGCCCGGTAGATGCAATCGCGGAGTGCGCGAAAGATGCGGACTTATTTATCTGCGAGGGCATGTATGGCGAGGAGGAGAAGCTTTCAAAGGCAAAGGAGCATAAGCACATGATGATGCGGGAGGCTGCGGAGCTTGCGAAGGAAGCACAGGTACATGAAATGTGGCTGACACATTACAGTCCGGCGACGAATCGCCCGAAGGAATTCGAGGCGATGGTACAGTCGATATTTCCACAGGGATATATCGCGAAGGATCGCACAGAAAAGTTTTTGAATTTTGAAGAGGATTGATGCTGTATGGCAAAAAATAAGAAAAAAGAAGTGACAATCAAAGGCATTATCATAGCGGTGTTACTTGTCGTGCTGGTGCTGTGGTACTTCAATCATCTGAGCAACCGTTCTTCGATTCAGCGAAGCACGTCGCAAAAGACCGAAGTGGAAGCGCTGATGGAGTATGATATGGCGGCGGAATATCCGAAGACGCCGCGGGATGTGGCGAAGCTGCATAACCGCTATTTTAAGGTGTTTTATGGACAGAAACTGGCAGATGATGAACTGGATGCCATGAATAAAAAGGTGCGGCAGTTATATTGTACGGATCTGCTCGTGGCGAATCCGGAGAGTGACAGTCTGGCGAATCTGCAGAAGGACATCGAGGCAGTAAAGGAACAGGGATATACATACAAGATGTGTGAACTTCCAGAAGCAAGTCAGGTGCAGTATTTCACAAAAGATGGAAAAGATATGGCGTCGCTGGAAGTGTGTATTACGATCAACACCGGAGACAATCTAGGCTATTTTTACCGTCAGTATGCGATGGTAAAGGAAAATGACCAGTGGAAGATCTATGGCTGGACAGAATCCCAGTTACCGAGCGGCTCTGCAACGACACAGGCAGTGGAATAGGAAGCAAAAAGAAAAAGAGGAAACATTATGAGTAC
>OHLR01000663.1_pt1 | contig 14660 bp, 20 predicted proteins | sample 1569141 | NCBI WGS metagenome assembly OHLR01 (sample SAMEA3879553, study PRJEB24766) | human gut metagenome | biome: human-associated habitat; feature: feces | place: USA | collected 1985/1987
AGGACCCGGTGCGTTCCGCCATCGGTCAGGGCAGTAACAGTTATACTACGGTAGGTCTGGCCAGATATGTTACCACGATTGCCAACAGCGGAACCTGTTATAACCTCACATTGATCGATAAAGTAACCGACTACGAGGGAAATGTCATTTTGGACAATCATGCAGAAGTGAAAAATCAGGTGCAGCTTGCCAGCTCCACGTGGGACGCCGTCCATCAGGGTATGCGAAACGTGGTTGCGTATTCGGCTGGTTCCGACGAATTGATCAACCGGATCAATGTTCATGTCGCCGGAAAAACCGGAACCGCGCAGGAGAGTGAAGACAAGCCGGATCACGCGTTATTTGTATCCTACGCACCATATGAAAGTCCGGAAGTATCCGTAACCTGTGTTATCCAAAATGGTTATTCCTCCGCCAATGCCAGAGAATTGGCTGGATTCATCTATGCATACATGTATGATCCAGATAAATTAGTTGGTGCCGAAATGAGCGGCAACGCAACGCCGTCCCAAGATTAGTCAAAGAGAGGTGGAGTATGATTAGTCCCGTTATGATGAAAGGTAACAAAGCGGGGATTCGACTGATTATATCGCCGGATGCTACCATAAGTCAGGTGGTTACCTGTCTTTCTGATAAGCTTCAAACAACCGGAAGATATTATGCGAACATCAAACCGATTACCGTTACCTTTGAAGGTAAGGATCTGACAGAGGACGAAAAACAGCAAATCATCGATACACTAAACGACAAAGGCATTCGCATCGGACGCAGACCGCGTTCCATCGAAAAGCCTAAGAAGAAATCAATTTACTCCGATAAAAACGGTCTATTTTATATAGGCAACTTAAAGAACGGACAATCCATACAGGCAGCCGCCAGCATCGTGATTGTCGGAGATGTGGAATCAGGTGCCAGCGTTGAATCCGAGGGCAATATCATTATCATCGGAGCACTCCACGGTGCTGCAACCTCCGGGTGCAAAGGGAAACCTGATACGTTCGTATATAGCCTGAAATAGACTGGAGGATTTATCATGAGTGAAGTGATCGTTGTTACATCAGGAAAAGGCGGTGTCGGAAAGACTACGACAACCGCAAATATAGGATACGCCCTTGCCAGACATGGATTTGAAGTTCTGCTGATTGATACCGATATCGGACTTCGGAATCTGGATGTTGTCATGGGGCTTGAAAACAGAATTGTTTATAATCTGGTCGATGTCGTAGAAGGAAATTGCCGCCATCAACAGGCAATCATCCGTGACAAGCAGTGTGATACGCTATCTCTGCTCCCGGCAGCCCAGACGCGCGACAAAAGCGCCGTCTCTCCAGAGCAGATGATCAAACTCATCAATCAGCTCAAGCCAGATTATGATTACATAATTATCGATTGTCCGGCAGGCATCGAACAGGGATTTAAAAATGCTATTGCTGCTGCAAAACGTGCGATCGTCGTGACCACACCAGAGGTTTCTGCTATCAGGGACGCTGACAGAATTGTAGGACTCCTTGACGCTCACGGACTTCAGAATCATGAAGATTTAATTGTAAACAGAATCAGAATGGATATGGTAAACAGAGGCGAGATGATGTCTATTGATGATGTTAATGATATTTTACAGCTTAATGTTATTGGAGCTGTTCCAGATGATGAAAATATCGTTGTGGCAACTAATAAGGGACAGCCACTTGTAGGAGATGATTCTCTTGCAGGACAGGCATACATGAATATCTGCCGTAGAATTACCGGTGAGGAGATTCCATTCCTTGATCTTAATGGTAAGGGAGGTTTCTTTAAGAAGCTTTCTTCACTTTTTAAGAGTGATAAGAAGAATTAATATGTATTATAATAAGTCACATATGGCTTATTCAGGGAGGGATTAAATATGGGATTACTTGATTTATTTAAGAAAAAAGGTTCAAGTGATGTAGCTAAGGACAGATTAAAGCTTTTGCTTGTTTCTGATAGAGCTAATTGTTCACCAGAGGTTATGGAAATGATTAAGAATGATATTATTAAAGTCATTTCAAAGTATATGGAAATTGATACAGATGGTCTTGATATTCAGATTACATCAACGGAATCTGATACTAACAATGGCTCTGTACCAGCAATTTTTGCTAATATTCCAATTAAGGATATGAGAAACAGCGAAAAGTAATAAGGGTTTTATTATGTTAAAAAAATATAAATTGCGTTCATACAACTTTATATTGGTATTTATTCTGATTGTAACATCAGTATTTGCTCTTTCTGTGGTTAATAGTGCCAACAGTGCATATACAATGAAACAGGGTGCTGGTATGGTTGTGTCATTCATAATAATGTTTATTGTATCATTTATTGATTACAACTGGATTCTTAAGTATTTCTGGATATGGTATGGTGTGGTTACAGTAATGCTTATAGGTGTTCTTACAGTGTTTGGTCATGGATCACACGGTGCTACAAGGTGGTTTAAGATAGGACCTATACAGTTACAGCCATCAGAATTCTTAAAACTTGCACTTATATTACTGGTCGCAAAGCTTGTTGCTGCTAATAAAGAGAGGCTTAATTCAATTAAGTTTCTTGCATTAATAGCGTGTTTAACATTATTTCCAATATTGTTAGTTGCTATGCAGCCTAACCTTTCAACGACAATACTTTTATGTCTTATTATTATTGCAATGCTTTATTGTGCCGGGGTAAGTTATAAGATATTTGGAATTGCGATATTAATTGCAGTTCCGGTTATATCAGCATTTTTGATATATGTTGTATCAGTTGAACATCCAATCCTTATAGAAGATTATCAGCGAAAGCGTATTGTTGACTTTATTGAAGGTAATAAGTCAGAAGAAGTAGATATGACTGATGCTGGAACATATCAGCAGGCATATGCTGTTCAGGCTATTGGTTCTGGTCAGCTTTATGGTAAAGGTCTTAATAATAATGATACATCTTCTTTAAAGAATGCCGGATATATTGCAGAAGCCCAGAATGACTTTATATTTGCAGTAATAGGAGAAGAATTAGGCTTTACTGGTAGTTGTATTACAATTTTTTTATTGTTTCTGATTGTTCTGGAGTGTATAATAACAGCTGTGAGAGCAAGAAATTTTGAAGGAAGGCTGATATGTTGTGGTGTAGCAATATATATTGGATTTCAGACATTTATTAATATAGGTGTTGTTTCATGGATACTTCCTAATACTGGAGTTCCATTACCTTTCTTTAGTTGTGGTATCACATCTTTACTTACATTATTCATAGCTATGGGCATTGTACTCAATGTAAGTCTGCAAAGAAATGTTGAAAGAGATGATGATATGTTTGCAGATGATTTCAGAGGATAGCTTTTATACATTTTAATTTATACATTAGGGGGAAGCTTAAATGAACATTGGTTTAATAGCACATGATTCTAAGAAAAAATTAATGCAGAATTTCTGTATAGCATATAAGGGTATTCTTAATAAGAATCAGCTTTTTGCTACAGGTACAACAGGGAGGCTTATTGAAGAAGTTACTAATTTATCGATACATAAGTTTCTTGCCGGACATCTTGGTGGTGACCAGCAGTTATGTGCACAGATTGAACATAACCAAATAGATCTTGTTATTTTTCTTAGAGAGGCAGAGAATCCTTTAGCACATGAACCGGATTCTGATAATATATGCAAACTTTGCGATATGTATAATATTCCATTGGCCACTAATCTTGCAACAGCAGAATTGCTTGTTAAATCTCTTGAGAGAGGCGATATGGAATGGCGTGAAATTTATCAGTAGAATAATTAAAATAATAAAAGGTGATATTCTGCCACATAATAGTGGAAGAGTATCATCTTTTATTTATTGTCAATCTTTTCTTAACTTGACAATGTTTCTTGCAGAACGCTTGTTTTCTTCTACAATCTCTGCATAATGCTTCCGTGTAGTATTAACATCTTTATGTCCTAAAACATCAGCAACAAGATATATATCCTGGCTTTCCTGATATAGATTAGTACCATAAGTACTTCGAAGCTTATGTGGGGTAATATGCTTTACAGTTGTAACAGTCTGGGCATATTTCTTAACAAGAAGTTCAACGGATCGCACACATAGGCGCTTCTTTTTGGCTGATATGAATAGTGCATTCTCATGTCCTTCATCAGGCGTTAAATTCTTTCTTTCTTCAAGATAATTAAGAAGTGCTTCACGGACTTCGTCACCAAAGTATACAAAGCTTTCAGAGCCACCTTTTCTTATAACTCTGATTCTGTCATTATCAAAATCTACATCATTAATATCTAATCCAACACATTCTGATACACGGATACCAGTTCCGAGCATAAGTGTAAGGAGAGCCAGATCACGTGTTTTAAGCTTTTCATGGCTTTGGAGCTGTGTTTTGGTAAGTTTATTGCCAGATTCCACATTATCAAGAAATTCAGCTACTTCATTAGGCTCCATTCTTATAATAGCTTTTTCATGAATTTTAGGCATATCAACTTTTATAGTCGGATTCAAACTGATTATTTCATAACGGCAGTAATATTCATAAAAACGTCTTAGAGCACATAATTTACGCTTGGCAGCACTTTCTGAGTTCGTTATATCACGACCGTTCTTCTTATATAACTTTACATGTCGTAAGTATCTAGTTATATCTGTACCATCTATTTTTTCTAAATCCTGTGGTTTAAAGTCTTTCATTGCATATGAACTGAACTTAGGTATGCATTCAATGAGAAATTCAAAGAAACCTTTAATATCCATTGCATAGGCAACCTTAGTTCTTGGCTGCTTATTAAATTCAAGACTATCAAAATACTGTGTACAGAAATCCGGTAATATATCAAGTAATTCATTAAGCTTTTTCTTGTACTTGATGTTTTGTTGTTCGGTGTAGGTTTTTTCAGCCATTAAGAATACCTCCATATATAAAAAATACTAATCACTTCGTTAAACCTGACTTTAGCGAAGTGATTACTGCATGGATAATTATATTCTGCAATCTCTTATTTTGCAACTAATTTCCCCTGATAGAGCTTCTTAGTGACTATATTGATGTGAAATGCTTTCTGGTATGATTTAATCTTGTTAAGTTCATTATCAGTTATAATAGATATACATGTTCCTGCATTGCCATTACGTCCACAGCGTCCGCATCTGTGAATATATTCCTTATTGTCCTCAGGAAGATTTACATTGATTACTGTATCAATATTATCAATCTGAAGTCCTCTGGCTGCTATATCTGTTGCAATAAGAAGCTGAATCTTTCCACTTCTGAAATTCTCTATTGCAGCTTTCTTGGCTGAATTATCTTTATTACCGGCAATTGAAGCTACATTGTAATGATGATATTCAAGCTTCTGAAGGGATTCTTCCAGATCATACTTGGAATTAACAAATATAATTGCTTTCTCTGGTTTAACAGCTTTAATAATCTTTCTTAAAGTTTCAATTCGTTCCCTTCTGTCAGAAATAACGCTTATATGCTTGATTGTAGAAGGAATCTGACTTGTATTACCAGTATTACTGTTAATATCAATGAATATTGGTTTGAAACACAAAGTATTAGTCCTTGTCTTCTTATCTACGCTTGCAGAGAATAAAAGAACCTGTGTGAACTTCATTAAAGACTTTCTAATTGCTTCTACATCCTGAATAAATGTCTTATCAAAGAGCTTGTCTGCCTCATCTAGAACAAGAGTCTTAACCTCATGTACTTTAATCTTCTTGTTACTTATAAGCTGATGTATGCGGTTAGGTGTTCCGATAATTATTGCAGGCTTATTAGATTTAATAGAATCAATCTGTCTTGATATATTCACATCTCCTATTAATGCAACAGATGAAAATGTATTATCCATATGTGCAAAGATATCTTTAAGCGTATTATTGACCTGTATTGCAAGCTCTGCTGTTGGAACAAGAACAACGGCCTGAATATTATGAGTATTACTCTTTAATCTGTTAATAATCGGGATAAGATATGCAAGTGTCTTACCTGTTCCGGTTGATGAACAAGCTATAATATCGCGGTTGTCCATTATATGCTTATACGTCTGACGCTGTATTTCGGTCATATCGACGATTTTATTATCTGAAAGATAATCTGATACACCCTGAGAGATAGTCTCTATATCGCTAAATTTCATGGTTAATCTCCTTATAAATAAATTATTAAATATTAAGTTATATCTACAGCCATTTCGCTATCAATAAATTTTAACAAAAATGCAGTGAAAAGTCCAATATTAAGTAGCTTTTCACTGCATGCGGGAAATGTATATGCAATTAGATATTATCTTATCTCAGTTGAATAATAATATATTACAAGATTCTTACCTGAATGGATTGTGTCAGATGATAAATCATTCATCTGCATTATATTGTTAATATATGAAGCTGTATCTTCATCCCCATTATTATATCTGTCAGCAAGTGACCATAATGTATCATTATCTTCTACAGATACTGTTGTGTAATACTTATATGTTCGTGTTCTGTTCGAGTCATCAGAAGCCTTGACAATAATGCCTCCAATAGAAACGGCGAATATAAGAATTGAACATATAATAACCATTCTTAATGACTTGACAGTCATCTGTCTGTTTCTTCTGCGTCTGTCGCTTCTTTTCTTAGCTGCTGCTCTTCTATATGTGTATTCTGAATTATTCATACGTAAAACCTCCAATCAAACAAGTGTTCTGCTGTTATGAGTTGATTATATAATCAGAACATGCGTTTGTCAATAAAAAATCGAACAAATTTTCCGAACATTTTTTCAGAAATTATGTTTGCACATAATGTATAAATGTGGTAAAATTATTTAAAAGAATTTAATGGAGGTTCGTAATATGGCATATGGCAGAATAACTCAGAAACAGTCTGAGATTCTTGAATATATTAAATCACAGATTCTTAACAAAGGATATCCACCATCAGTAAGGGATATATGTCAGGCAGTTAATCTTAAGTCTACATCATCTGTTCACGCACATCTTGAGTCTTTGGAGAAGAATGGATATATAAGAAGAGACCCGACTAAGTCGCGTACAATAGAGATAATTGATGATAACTTTAATCTTTCAAGGAGAGAGGTTGTTAATATCCCGTTATTAGGTCAGGTTGCCGCAGGACAGCCACTTCTTGCCGTTGAGAATATAACAGAGTACTTTCCTATTCCATCTGAATACATGCCAGGTGGAGAAGTATTCATGTTAAAGGTCAAGGGTGACAGCATGATTAATATGGGAATCTACGAAGGCGATCAGATAATAGTAAGAAAGCAGAATACAGCTTCTAATGGAGAAGTAATTGTTGCACTTGTAGATGATTCCGCAACAGTCAAGCGTTTTTACAAGGAGAACGGACACATAAGACTCCAGCCAGAGAACGATTTCATGGACCCAATCATCGTAGACGACTGCGAGATACTAGGAAAAGTAATCGGTTTAATAAGATTAGGTATCAACTAATAAGAATTATTATTATTGATTGAAAAAATCCAGCCATAGATATATAAGAAATCCGATAACCAGCCGTGAGAGCTTGGTGAGCTGCCCAAGCAGCAAAACAAGCTCTCACGGCGTCCGGATTTAAATATATCTATAGCTGGATATATTTTTATTATCCCACAATTAACAACCGTAATGCACTGCATCCTCCCGGTGGCATACGAAGCCGTAGGTATATAGATAATCAGAACCGTTTGAGGACGCCGGCACTTGGCAAGCTGCTGCAGGCAGCGAACCTAGTACCGCTGCGTCCGAGACCGAGCGAAAGCGGGTTCTTATTATCTATATACCTACGGCAGAGTCCCTTACGGGAAGCCAGCCTAAACATTACAGGCTGTTAATATCAACCTCTTTACCATCACGCCATATACGTTCAATATTATAGAACGCTCTGTCATCCTCAGAGAATACATGAACAATAACATCCTTGTAATCAAGAAGAATCCATGAAGCTGTATTATAACCCTCAACCTTAGGATCATCATATCCAGCCTTGAACATTTCTTCTTCTACATTATCTACCATAGCCTGAATCTGGTTAGTATTGCTACCACTAGCAATAACGAAATAATCTGCAATAACAGATACATTGCTGATATCAATAACTCTGATATCTTCAGCCTTCTTATCCTGTAAGGCATCTATGATAACCTTTAACATATCCTTAGAATCTGCCATATCTTAATTCTCTCTTTCTTTAATAATCCCTTTGTAGTATTCGTAGGTATCAACGGTCTGTGTATCGATATTACGACCAGTTTTTCTTATATACGAAAGGGTGTCGTCTAATATTACATAAGCCGCCATATCAATATCAGTGAATGCCATATGTCTTATGTCATCAAGATTGGCAGCTTTATTTCTGTAGGGTTCAATATAATCTGCAATGAATACAATCTTTTCTAATAAAGTCATTGCAGGCTTTCCTGTTGTATGCCACTGGATGGCAGAACATATTTCATCATCTTCAACATTGTACTTGTGTGCTGCATAATATGCACCAAGCTTGGAATGAAGCAGATAAGGACTTTCAAACTCAATATCTGATATTGGAAGTCCAAATTGTTCACATTCAGCAATCTTTACATCATCAGGAACACATTTGGCACAATCATGAAGAAGACCTGCAATATACGCCTTGTTCATATCTGCACCATGACACATGGCAAGACAGGCACTTGTATTAGCAACACCAAGTGTATGCTGATATCGCATGTTGTCTGTACGGAGTGCGTCTTTTACCTGTGTTCTTAATTGTTCAATATATTTGTTATCCATAATAAAACCTCTTAAACATAAAGTTTTCTGGACTTTATATACTCTTCTACTTCTTCGCCGACATCTTCTTTTACTGACAGACCCATTGCAACCTTCTTTCGTATATCAGTTGAACTGTAAGGAAGTTTTGGAACATCAATAAAATCAATAACCGCACCATATTTATCAGCAAGAAAATGTTTCTGATCTATAAGTACACTGGCTGAATTATTGTCCCTGTTAGCACATAAAAGATGACAATGGCTGCATATATACTCAGGATGATACCAGTCCTGAATATAAAGAAGCGAATCTGCACCTATTATAAAATATATTTTCTTATATGAATCATATATCTGTGCAAGTGTATCGGCTGTGTAGGTATTACCGGGACGGTCAGTTTCAATAGTAGAAAGTGACATGTAATCAAAAGGTTTAATTGCAAGCTTTACCATATTACAACGGTCAGTTGCACTTACAATGGGAGAATTATCTTTGTAAGCAGGTGTGCCTGAAGGCATGAATAATATTTCATCAATATCAGACTGCTCGTAGGCACATCTGGCAATACCTGTGTGTCCTTTGTGGATTGGATTAAATGTCCCACCCATAATACCTATTATTTTGTCTGAATTAATCATGGTAAAATGATTTTTTTGTTGTCCTTAGATTCCTTGTAAAGAACGATTTTCTTTCCGATTACCTGAACAACCTGAGACTGTGTTCTCTCTGCAAGTGTCTCTGCGATTTCTCTCGGATCATCCATGCAGTTCTTCAGAACACTGATCTTGATCAGCTCACGTGCTTCCAGTGCCTCGGCAATTGCCTCCGTAAGCCCCGGATTCATGCTTGCCTTTCCAACCTGGAAAATCGGATCCATTGTCATCGCAAGTCCTTTTAAATAGGCTCTCTGTTTTGTAGTCATAATATTCTCCTTATTTATAATAATCAAACTGAAGTCCGTACATTCTAACTGTGTCACCTTCCTGGATGCCAGCTCTCTCAAGATCTGCAAGAATACCTGAATCTTTCAGGAACTTCTGGAAGAATGCAAATCCCTTCTCTGAATCAAGATTCGTATATCCAAGCATTTTCTCAATCTTCGGACCTTCAACTACATACATTCCATCTGCCTGTTCTACCGTATAAGGAAGATCTTCATAGATCAGTTCATCATCCGGGAAGTATTCCTGCTCGAATACTACCGGTTTCTGATCCAGCTTCTGAAGCTCGTTACTTACGTAGTAGAGAAGATCGGAGATTCCTTTTCCTGTAGCTCCGGAGATAGGAAATACTTTGATTCCCTTTGGCTCAAACTCATCTTTCAAGCGCTGAACCGGATCATCTTCCGGATCATAGATCAGATCCGTCTTGTTTGCTGCGATTACCTGCGGACGTTCCGCAATTTCCGGATTGTAAGCAGCAAGCTCTGCATTGATCTTATGAATATCATCAACCGGATCACGTCCTTCTGTTCCGGCTGCATCAACAACATGGATCATTAACTTTGTTCTCTCGATATGGCGAAGGAACTCATGTCCAAGACCAACACCTTCGGATGCACCCTCGATTAGTCCCGGGATATCAGCCATAACGAATCCCTTTGCTCCATCCAAATCAACAACACCGAGATTCGGATTCAATGTTGTGAAATGATAGTTTGCAATTTTCGGTTCCGCATTTGTAACACGGGAAAGCAATGTAGATTTACCAACGTTCGGGAAACCGATCAGACCTACATCTGCGATCACCTTCAATTCCAGATTCACTTCCAGCTCTCTTGCCGGCTGTCCCGGCTGTGCATACTTCGGAACCTGCATGGTAGAAGTAGCAAAATGCTGATTTCCAAGTCCGCCTCGACCGCCTTTTAAGACAACCTGACGTCTGTTCTCTCCGGACATATCAGCGATAACTTTTCCTGTAACAGATTCTTTAATTACTGTGCCCTCCGGCACACGAAGAACAAGGTCTTTTCCGTCCTTACCGTGACAGCGGCGCTTTCCGCCCTGTTCCCCATCTTCGGCAGCAAATTTTCTCTTATGTCTGTAGTCAACAAGAGTATTCAGCCCTTCATCTACTTCGAAGATCAGGTCTCCGCCGTGTCCACCGTCTCCACCGTCCGGTCCGCCGTTTGGTACATACAGTTCTCTGCGGAAGCTGCAGTGACCGTCTCCGCCTTTACCGGAACGGATCAATATCTTAGCTCTGTCTGCAAACATATTATTCTCCTCTTAATTTGTATCAACAACTGTTTCTGTATCTTTATTCACATCATATATGCGTAAATTTCTTCATCATCTGACAATAAAAGATTTCTTTGAAAGAAAAAGCCTCAGACCTTAAAAAACGTCTGAGGCTTCCTTTTGCCATGTATGCGAGTGAAAAGATTCCGTCGGAACTTTCCAGCCAAAACTGATTACTCAGCTACTGGATAGATAGAAACCTGTTTCTTATCTCTTCCTTTTCTTTCAAATCTTACTACACCGTCTACAAGTGCAAACAGAGTGTCATCTCCACCGCGTCCTACGTTAAGTCCTGGATGGATCTTTGTTCCACGCTGTCTGTAAAGAATGTTACCAGCTTTTACAAACTGTCCGTCTGCTCTTTTAGCGCCCAGTCTCTTTGCCTCGGAGTCACGACCGTTCTTTGTAGAACCAACTCCTTTTTTATGAGCGAAAAACTGAAGATTCATTTTCATCATGGTAATTACACCTCCTTGAAAATTATGTCGATATATTTCTCGTAGTCATTGCTGTCTTCTATCTCTTCCAGACCAAGAATCATGGAATCCAGCAATAATGTGGCATCATGTGATGGTATTCCGTCAAAACGGAACTCAATACTTCCGGTATCTTCATCCGAAACGCAGCTTGTCTCATCATCTGTAAAACGCTCAATTGAATTCAGCGCATTGATCACGAGAGCGGATACTCCGGCACAGACAATGTCTTCACCGGCTTCTGCATATCCCGCATGACCCTCCATATCAAACCCAGCATATTCCTGCCGTTCGGTCTTATAAATGGTTACCTTAATCATCAGAAACAGATTAAGCGTTGATCTTTTCGATCTTTACTTCTGTGTACTGCTGTCTGTGACCGTTTTTCTTATGGTATCCAGATTTTCTCTTATACTTGTAAACGATAACTTTCTTAGCTTTACCGTCACCGATTACAGAAGCTGTAACTGTTGCACCTTCAACGTTGTTAACTGCAAGTACCTGGTCAAATGTATAAGTCTCACCAGCTTCTACCCCAAGTTTCTCTACTCTAATGATATCGCCTTCAGCTACTTTGTACTGTTTACCACCTGTTGCTATAATTGCGTACATATGGCACCTCCTATTATCATTACTCGCCAACTATGGTGTCTGAAATCAGAACTTAAATACCTCGTTGTGCGGCATACTCATATATATTAACTTGCAAATTTAGATTTGTCAATAGGGTTCATCTAATTTTTTTATTTTTTCATCCGGACTTCTATCTTGCCCCCTTTTTCCTCGAATAGTACAGGCGTGATTTTTTCCAATTCTTTTAATACCGTGGTCAAATTGACGCTATCGGTCGTTATCGTATACGTATATCGCAAAGCGGCAGAATCCTTCACGTCAAAGGATATATCATAAGTTCGAGCCAATGTTTTCATTACGTCCGATAAAGGGGCGCTCTTAAATACGAGCACATTACGTCTCCATGCCGAATACATCTTGACATCGTGGGAACGGAGTACCTCACAACGTCCGGAAGCCTTGTTATAAACCGCTTTTTCTCCCGGGCGTAATTGATAAGATTTGAAGGATCTTGATTTCAACTCGATAGATCCTGTCTCTAAAGCGACGAATATAGCTTCTTCCTCCGGATAGGCTTTCACATCAAAGGTAGTACCCAACACTTTTATATCCATATAAGAAAGATCCACGATAAAAGGCCGATTCTTGTTCTTGGCGACCTCGAACCAAGCCTCTCCTTCCAAATAAACCTTACGTTCGGAGAGACCGAATTTTTTCGGATAACGAATACGGCTTCCCGAATTCAAATGGACCTTACTTCCATCTTGAAAAAGCAGCTGCATGCGTTCCCCATTAGGTACGTACACCTCGTCATACCCACCATCCGCCAACAAATCCACTTGTGAGTTTATGCGTATGAAAAGTCCTATAATTAAAGCAATCGGTATAAAGACCGCAGCCGCATACGCTATAAAACGGCGTATTTTTTGTCGGCGGAGTTGCCGCATAATATTCTGATACATTACGGCTGAGGGTATCGGATGGTCGATCCATGCCTCTTCCTCCCCCATATGAATCGTTTTCTCATCCTGATCGATACGCTCAGCAAGCCATGCCTGTCCTTCCGGGGTCTTAAACCAACGAACAACCTCACAAGACTCCTCGGAAGTAGCCTCATTATTTAGCGTTTTCTCTATGATCGATAGATCGGGTATTTTCATATTCATTTTCTTTTATCAATTGACACGCAAAGCCATCAATAGGATGAGTTCCACAAATATAAAAGAAATAAAAATAGTCTCTCGAAATGTGCCCGCAGTATTTTTATCGCTTGCGCATAATGTGTTTTTACCGTGGGGACCGAGATATTCATCTTATCGGCGATTTCTTGATTAGAAAGATTCCCTTTCAGCTTATACAGACAGACTTGGCGTTTCTGCTCCGGCAAGTGATCGATCGCTTGGTAAAAATGAGACATCATATCTTGTTCCTCTATCTTTATAAGCAGTTCATCCTCATATTCCGGCGCTGATTGTACGATCTCATAATTTTTCTCTACGGCGCTATTATTATTCCGGATCTCATTTAATACGTGATTCTTTAGCATTGTATAGAGATAGTTCCTTAAATTCACGTTCACCATCAGTAGGGAACGTGCCTCCCACAATTTCAGAAAAACTTGCTGTACGGCATCTTCCGAAGAATATGTACTTTTCAAATATTTATAGGCCAACACATACAATAATTTATGATACCGCTCATAAATAACAGTAAACGCATCCTCGCTCCCCTGCCTCAATGAGGTGAGCAGATCTTCATCGCTCCGTATGGATTTCTGAAAAAAAGACATTCGAGAAGACTATATAATATACGATTCGCTATTTAACAGACGTTCCGCTTCCTCCTTCATGACATCCGGCACCTGTGTAACCGCACCTTCACTGATCGATCGGATAAATTCCGGATACTCTTTACGGTAAACATCCAACATCCGGTTCGCAAAAACAAACATCATCGTATATTGGATATTCGCCAGCCGATCACACATTTTTATAAAAGAAGCGAATTTAGTCTGCCGTATTCCTTGATAATACAGGTCATTCGCCCGTTCTCCCCGGTTTCGTCCTTTTTCATTCGTTAAGGCGTATACGATTTCCGGAACTTGGTCTTCCAAGTGCTGTCTCACGCCTTCTGGCAAGACAAAGCCTCCCCCCTTGAACTCTTTCAGGAATTTCACGACATCATTATAGGTCATCCGTGCATCTTCTATCGTATCATGCAGAAAAGCAGAGGCATACAAAATCAGTATATCCGCCTCGGTCTCAGCTACCAGATATCCGTAGCGAGAGACATACGATACCGTCATTTTCAGATGAAATCCATAAGGCAACACATGATCATATTTCTGATTCACATCATCATGTATACGAAAAGCAGCCTTCTCCATACTGCAGATCCAAGGATAATAACGCTTTACTAGAGCGATAAATGATTGTTTTTCCATTCTTTCTATACTAAAGATTAATCTTTACGCATGGCAATAATACACAGTTCCGAAACCGCTGTTTCCGAAACGGCGGTTTCTACAATGCGAAGATATATAAATAATCGAATTAAATCACTCTATATCAAATTATTTAATACGGACTCCCACACGTGCAAGTGAAACATACCGT
>OHLR01000679.1_pt1 | contig 14374 bp, 9 predicted proteins | sample 1569141 | NCBI WGS metagenome assembly OHLR01 (sample SAMEA3879553, study PRJEB24766) | human gut metagenome | biome: human-associated habitat; feature: feces | place: USA | collected 1985/1987
ATCTATATTTATTTGGAGCTTGTTTTCATTTTATATATGTCTTTATGATTATTGGAAAATATTATAGTTTGTATGTGGCAGGTCCTATGGCTACGACTACGAATCAAGATGATTATGTCCGTACTACCCGAAACATGAATTCCATAGGATATGGAGCTGCGGGAACTTATTTCATTCTACCCGGTTTGCAGGCGAAATTGTCATACGAAAAAGCATATCGTCTGCCTACTATTGAAGAAATGTTTGGAGATGAGGATTTGGAAATGGGAGATATCAGTATAAAACCGGAGAGTAGTGATAATTTGAATTTTAATTTGAGCTATAACAGAACATTTGGCAGGCATTCCGTATATATGGAAGGTGGAGTGATTTATCGGAATACAAAAGATTATATTCAGCGTAATATTGCGGATTTGAGTGGTGGTAAATATGCTGCGAAATATATTAATTACGGTAAAGTATTGACGAAAGGATATACTGTTTCTGCTCGTTACGGTTTTGGTAATTGGGTGAGTATAGGAGGTAATTTTACCAAAATGGATGTACGCGATAATATGAAAACATCTATTTCCAGCAGTGCGGAAAATCTGGCTTATAAAGAACGGATGCCGAATCTGCCCTATATGTTTGCTGATTCGGATGTTACTTTTTATTGGCGGGATTTAGGAAGGAAAGGCAATATGTTGACCGTGTCTTATGATAATCAATATCTGCATAACTTTACTTATTATTCTTCCCGAATAGGCTCAAATAAGGGGGATTATGTGGTACCTGATCAATTCTCGCACAATATATCCTTTTCTTATAGTTTGCAAAAAGGACGATATAACGTATCATTGGAATGTCGTAACTTCACAGATGAGAAGTTATATGATAATTTTAGTCTTCAGAAGGCCGGTAGGGCTTTTTATGGTAAACTGCGTGTTTGTTTCGGTAATTAAAGAATTGGAAAAAGGAGTTTATAATTAATTGGATTTAAAATTAAATAGAAGAATAAAATGAAGAAAGATTTCTTTTTGAACGGATTTGCTGCTATTGCCATAGTAGGAATGGCGTTGAGTGCATGTACGGATAATGAGCCGGATTACGGTTCGGGTACCGAGGCTAAAGGTGAGTATGTTATTGCATCGTCGGTCACAGCGTCTGGAAATACAACGAATGTGCTGCTTACTTCTGAAACGTTGGATAAAGGTACTGTTTCTACAGTGAATAATGGTCTTGTGAATGATGGTGCAACTCAATGGGTGTTTTACAAGAATCAATATCTTTATGCGCTGACTTATAATCAAGGGAATGCAGGTACGACCCGTTCTTATATCATGGATTCAAATAATGAAGTAAAGGCTCGTTCGGGGGAGTTTGCCGTAAAGAGATTTACTACTTACGGTATTTATGATAAATATATCATGACCTCGTCTACCGGTGACGGACCCACAGCGTATGCTGATGAGAATGGATATTTACCAAAGATGTTTTTGCTTTCTTATTTGGACGTATCTGCTGAAACATTTACAACGAATGATACTCAAAATAAGGCTTATATGTCCGAAAACTTCTTGGGAAATGGAGAATATGTAACATTGGCCGGCATATTGGAACGAAATAATAAACTGTATAGCGCTGCTATTCCAATGGGGTTAAGTCAATATGGTTCGGCTACTGACGGGGGAAAGTGGATACTTCCCGGCAATGAGGATTTGGTAAAGACAGAAGATGGTGGTTCCAACAGCAGCAGTTATAAAAAAGGTGAATTGCAATGGACGCAATATCCCAATAAATGCTGGGTGGCTATTTTTGATGATGAAACGCTGACAAATAAAAAAATCATAGAAACAGATAAGATCAGTTATGCTTGCGGGCGTTTTAAATCACAGTATTATCAAACGATTTGGGCGGCAGATAATGGTGATATTTATGTATTTTCTCCTAGTTATGCCAAAACAATGGCTGATAAACGGCAACAGACTACCTTGGATGCCGGAGTAGTACGTATAAAGGCAGGAACAGAAGAGTTTGATCCTGATTATTATTATAGTATCGAAGCGCAGACCGGAGGTAAATCTTTCATTCGTTGTTGGCATATTACGGGAGATTATTTCTTGTTGTTGATGTATGATCGTTCCTTGACTGAAACTGGTTTCACAGCTAATCAGTTAGCGATATATAAAGGAGAAACCGGAAAACTGACTTATGTAACTGGTTTGCCTTCTGCCGATTTGATCTCCGGCTTTGGCAATACTCCGTATGTGGAGAATGGATATGCCTATATGGCTGTAACTACAACAGAAGGATATCCGTCTATTTATAAAATAGATCCGGTTGGTGCGGTAGCGACAAAGGGTGTTTCTATAGAAGCGACACAAATCAGTGGCGTCGGTAAACTGCAACCTCAGAACTGAGTATTGTAATAATATAATGGGAGTCTGCGGGCAGTATGTGCTTATGCAGACTCTTTTTATGAATCGTATCGAAGATTTTATGAAGAAAATATTTCGCCAAATACATCTTTGGCTTTCTGTTCCTTTCGGGTTAATCATTTCCTTGATTTGCTTCTCGGGAGCCATGTTGGTTTTTGAAAATGAAGTGATGGAACTGGTCAGGCATGAACTTTATTATGTAAAAAAGGTAGAGGCAGTTTCACTTCCTGTTGATCGATTATTGGAAGAGGTAGAACTCATGTTACCCGACAGTGTGTCTGTCACAGGAATCAATGTTTTCTCTGACCCGGAACGTGCTTGGCAGGTGAATTTGTCCAAGCCTCGTCGTGCTTTCATGTATGTGGATCAATATACTGGTGAGATTAAAGGTAAATATGAACGTCCTGCATTTTTTGTGACTATGTTCAGGCTGCATCGCTGGCTGTTGGACAGTATGAAAGCGGATGGCGGAGTCTTCTGGGGAAAAATGATTGTAGGTGTCAGCACCCTGTTGTTTGCCGTGGTTTTGATATCGGGTATCGTTATCTGGTGGCCTCGTACACGAAAAGCCTTGAAAAATAGTTTAAGAATATCTGTCGGCAGGGGCTTTAGAAGATTTTGGTATGACCTGCATGTTGCAGGTGGTATGTATGCGCTGTTTTTTTTGTTGGCTATGGCCCTTACCGGGCTAACATGGTCTTTTGGATGGTATCGGACAGGTTTCTATAAAGTGTTTGGCGTGGAAGTACAGCAGGGAGGTGCTCATGGTGGGGTGACCCAGCGTGGGGGGAAAGGCGGCAACCAATCCGGAAAGAATGTTTCTCATTCTTCGTCCTATGTTTGTTGGCAACAAGTTTATGAACAATTAGCCCTGAATAATCCCGGCTACAAACAGATAACCTTATCAGATGGGGCAGCAAATGTCTCTTTCAATACCTTCGGTAATCAACGTGCTTCCGACCGTTATAAATTCAATCCTCATACAGGTAAGATTGATGAGGTAGTTTTATATAAAGATGCTGAGAAGGTTGGAAAGATTCGCGGATGGATCTATTCTGTACATGTTGGTAGTTGGGGCGGTATGCTTACCCGTTTACTGACGTTTATAGCAGCTTTGATAGGAGCCACCTTGCCATTGACAGGATACTATTTATGGATAAAACGTATTTGGAGAAAGAAAGTAAGAGTAAGTTGAATATCTTTGTTATAAGATTAGGGGGCGAAAAGAATTTTATCATATGACCTGTTGTCGTGAATGACAGGTCATATGATATTGTTACAGGATTTTTTAGAACCACTTTATCTTTCTGAAAATAACAAAAGCCAACGCAGACAATGTGATGGATGCCAAAATAATAAAACTAAAAGCATGTGGTAATGCATCTACATGTACATCTACATTCATTCCATAGAAACTAGCTATTAATGTGGGTACCATCAGAATGATGGAAATACTGGTCATGCGTTTCATGATGGTGTTCACATTGTTGGATATGATGGAAGCAAATGCGTCCATGGTTCCGGTTAAGATATCACTGTAGATATTAACCGTGTTATATGCTTGTTTTAATTCAATAACTACATCTTCTACCAAATCGCGGTTTTGATAATCTTTTTCCTGGAAGATACTTTGCAATTTACCTACCATCACCTCATTTCCACGAATGGACGTATTGAAATAAACCAATGTTTTTTGTAGTTTCATCAATCTGAGCAGGTCCTCATTACGTATGCTCCTTTCCAATTCTTTTTCTGCGGCAGCTACATCATTGTTTATTTGTTTCAGATATTTCAAGAACCATACGGCAGATGAGTAAATTAACCGTAAAATCAATTCAAATTTATTAGGCACAATGATTCCTTTACGTCGGGTGTGGTCAATAAAATCAGGAATCATTTCAGTGGAGTGATAACACACGGTAACAATGATTTCATTGTTTGTAATGATACCGATGGGGATAGTGATATAAGGGATGCTTCCCTGTTGTTGCAGGGGGATTCGGATAATGGTCAGTAGCCAGTTTTCTTCCGTATCCGTTCGCGGACGTTCATCCATATCGGCGATGTCCTCTAAAAAAGCTTCGGGAACTTTTAATTCTTTAGTCAGAAACTCAAAATCACTTTGGTCGGGGCATTCTACATTCACCCAGCAGTTTGGCATCCATTGTGGCTTTTCTACAAAGCCATTCTCACAATAAAGATATTTTCTCATCTTATTGCCTCCTTTCGTTCGTTTATATCCGTTCAGAGGCATTCAGAGTAGTGATTGCCCTGTCGGATCAGTTAATACTATTGCACGTTCGTGGTATTGAATCGTCCATTTTTATTGATTGTTTTTTGTTTAAAGCGGTACAAAAGTACATAAAACCTTTAAAGGACAGACAGAAGTCAGGAGGCTTTTATATTTTTTTTAAGAATATCACCGGAAAGCAATCAGTGCCCGAGCAATGATGGTTTTGTCGCCATAGCACAGTTCTAACGTACTGTGTTTACCGATTAAGTTCCCTGGCGGAAACTATTGTTGTTAAAACATTTAGCATCCTTTTAATTACATGCAAAATTCACTTAAAAAATCGTTTGTCCAATACCTATTTATGATGAATCTTGTTCTATATAATCCTAATAATTAGGTATTGTGGAAGGTGCTGAAGTCGGTTACCTTTGCAAATGTAATAATTACAATTTAAAAATCAGTTTTAATTTAAAAATAAAAAGAGTATGGAACCAATTATTAATTCACAAGTTCCTGAATTTAAAGTTCAGGCATTCCATAATGGAGAGTTTAAAACCGTAACTAATAAAGATATTGAAGGTAAATGGGCTATTTTCTTCTTCTATCCTGCTGACTTTACGTTTGTATGCCCTACCGAACTTGTAGATATTGCTGAAAAGTATAATCAGTTCAAAGAAATGGGAGTGGAAGTATATTCTGTAAGCACCGATTCACATTTCGTTCATAAAGCATGGCATGATGCGTCTGAAAGTATCCGCAAAATCACTTATCCGATGTTGGCAGATCCTACAGGTGCTTTGTCGCGTGCATTTGGTGTGATGATTGAAGAAGACGGTATGGCTTATCGTGGTACTTTTGTAGTGAATCCCGAAGGCAAGATCAAATTAGCTGAAATTCAGGACAACAGCATCGGGCGTAATGCTGATGAACTTCTTCGTAAGGTAGAAGCTGCCCAGTTTGTAGCCACTCATGATGGTGAGGTTTGTCCTGCTAAATGGAAGAAAGGTGCTGAGACCTTGAAACCGAGTATTGATTTGGTAGGTAAAATTTAAAGTATAGAACTCATGTTAGATAGTGCGATAAAAGATCAGTTAAAAGGTCTTTTTGCCCAATTGGAAGCGCACTATACTTTTGACATCTTTGTCCACCCTCAGCACGAAAGTCGTGCCGAGTTGGTGGACTCGTTGGAAGAAGTGGCTTCCTGTTCGGATAAACTTTCCTGTCGGTTGCAGGATAGTGAAGGGCTGAAGTTTATCCTTTTAAAAGAAGGAAAGGATACGGGAATCACATTTCGTGCCGTACCTGGTGGTCATGAATTTACTTCTTTGTTGATGGCTGTTCTGAATGCTGACGGCAAAGGAAAGAATTTTCCGGACGAGTTTATTACCAGACGTATCAAGGCATTACAGGGGCCGATTAGTTTGACCACCTATTTGTCTCTCACCTGTACCAATTGTCCCGATGTGGTTCAAGCTTTGAATATGATGGTACTTCTGAATGGTCAGATACGCCATGAGGCAGTAGATGGATCTATAAATGAAGAAGAAGTAGAACGGATGAAAGTACAGGCCGTTCCTACTGTATTTGCTGATGGTGAACAGATTCATGTGGGGCGTAGCAGTATGGGGGATCTGTTGGAGAAGCTGGAAGCCCGTTACGGTTCGGTGGAATTGGAAGCTGTTGAGACAAAAGAATATGATGTACTGGTAGCCGGTGCTGGTCCTGCCGGTGCGACAGCTGCTATCTACTCGGCTCGTAAAGGGTTGAAAGTAGCAATAATAGCCGAGCGTATTGGTGGACAAGTCAATGAAACGATGGGGATTGAGAACTTGATATCTGTGCCTCAGACTACCGGTAAACAGTTGGCCCAGGATCTGAAAAAACATTTGGCGGAATATCATATTGATATTTTAGAAAATCGCCGGATAGAGAAAGTGGAAGTGGCAGAGGGCATGAAAGTGTTGTCTGTGAAAGGTGGAGAAACGTATAAGGCTCCCGTATTGATCATTGCTACCGGGGCGAATTGGAGAAAATTGAATGTTCCCGGTGAAGAAAAATACATCGGTCATGGAGTTGCTTTCTGTCCTCATTGTGACGGACCATTTTATAAAGATAAGGAAGTAGCAGTCATAGGTGGTGGAAACTCCGGGGTTGAGGCTGCTATTGATTTGGCGGGAGTCTGTTCCAAAGTGACTGTATTCGAATTCATGGATACTTTGAAAGCGGATACTGTTTTGCAGGAGAAAGCTAAAAGCCTGCCCAATGTGGATATTATTACTAATACTCAAACGGTAGAGGTGTTAGGAAACGGTGATAAAGTGGTGGGGCTTATAAAGAAAGACCGTTCATCCGAAAAAGAAGAGATCTTTGCCTTGGATGGTATTTTTGTCCAAATAGGTTTGACTGCCAATAGCACTTTGTTTAAAGAATTGCTGGAAACGAACCGCATGGGTGAAATTCTGACTGATAAAAATGGCCGGACCTCTGTAAAAGGTATCTATGCTGCCGGAGATGTAACGGATGTTTCCTATAAACAGATAGTTATAGCAATGGGGGAAGGCGCCAAGGCTGCTTTAGCTGCATTCGAAGACCGGATGCGCGGAACGATTTATTAGTGATAAGTGGTTGGTGGTGAATAGTGGGTGCATATCGCAGTATTTACCACTAATCTTATCACTAAAAAATGCACTCTTTGTATGTATATTGGTGAGAATATGCTTTCTTTGTAGGTGAATCACCGTTTACAGCATTGATATGGCAGAATCGAGACGTACTTCATTGAAAGATTTGGCACAGATATTAGGTGTATCCATACCTACAGTATCCCGTGCCTTGAAAAATAGTCCCGAAATCAGTCGGGAACTTTGTATTAAAGCTCAAAAATTGGCAAAAGAGATGAATTATCACCCCAATCCTTTTGCTATGAGTCTCCGGAAAAATACTCCCCGTACCATTGGAGTAATTGTACCTGATATTGTTACTCATTTCTTTGCGTCTATTTTAAGTGGTATAGAAGATACCGCTATAGCAAACGGCTATTTTGTTATCATCACGACTTCCCATGAGTCATACGACCATGAGAAAAGAAATATTGAGAATTTGGTCAATATGCATGTGGAAGGTATTATAGGTTGTTTATCTCAAGAAACAACAGATTATGCCCATTGGTTGAGTTTGGATGATATGAATATGCCGCTTGTTCTATTTGATCGTGTTTGCATGCCTGACCGTTTTTCTACGGTAGTGGCTGATGGAGTATATTCTGCTCAGATGGCGACACAGCACTTGTTGGATCATGGAAGCAAACGGATTGCTTTTATCGGTGGTGCAAACCATCTGGATATAGTAAGAAAGAGAAAACATGGTTACCTTGAAGCGTTAAGGGAAAATAAGATACCTATTGAGAAAGATTTGGTTGTGTGTCGGAAAATTGATTTTGAAGAAGGGAAAATAGCTACAGAAATTTTATTATCGCTTCCGGAGCCTCCCGATGCAATTCTTGCCATGAATGATACATTGGCATTTGCCGCTATGGAAGTGATTAGAAATCATAATCTTCGTATTCCTCAGGATATAGCGCTTATTGGGTATACAGATGAGCAACATGCCAATTATGTAGTGCCTCGCCTTTCGGCCGTCTCGCATCAGACTTATAAGATGGGGGAAGCCGCATGTCAGATGTTGATTGATAAGATTAAGGGAGATAAAAAAATCAGGCAAATCATTATTCCTACTTGTTTGCAGGTGAGGGAAAGCAGTATAAAAAGGAAGGATTGAGAACCGAAATGTATTTTAAGAAGAGAATAAGGCTGAACTCTTCACAAAGAGCCAACCTTATTTCTTTATATATTGGAGTATTATTGAGTGACCAACGTAATAATGGAACGTGCCGGGATCACAACTTTTTCATGGTTTTTGATGCTTCCTACCGGTAGAAGATTCTCTCCATCTTTATCCGAAGTACGATAGATTGTCCAGTTTTTTATAATTCCGTTACGCTGATAGAAAGTAAACTCTTTATCTTCCGCTGCATAATTAATCATAACGAAAACCTCCTTTCCGTCTGTATTTTGGTATGCTGAACACATTAGTCCGGTTACATCCGTATCGCCTTCAGGAATGATTTTCCCTTGGTTGTCTTTGGCTATAATTGCTTTCCGAACAGCTCCCGGGCGTATAAATCTACTGTAGTTTCCCAAAGCCCACATTAATTTGGAGTCTTTCACCTCACCATTCAGAAAAGTCGGATCACTATACTCACGGATTAATCCGTCTTTATAATCTCCACCGATAGATCGCCACCATTGCCAACTGCGAGCACCTGCATATACAATGTCATGATGAATGATCCGTGCTACATATAATGCTGTCTTCATGGTGAAGTCATATCCTCCGCCTCCGCCGATTTCTTCGTCATTGCCCATGATACAGGTTTCTGTCTGCCAGAAATCCACCTTATACTTGTCTAAAGTATCTTTTAATTGACAACGGATATCGTGTAAATTATTCAGAGGAGTATTAGTCCAATAACTATGCCCTACCATCAGCCGGGGAACATTGGGAGTATCACCCAGATAGGTGGCTGTACTGTCCGGATTAAAGAAAGACTGGATTTGATACCCCCGTTCCCAATTAGTCATGTGAGTATCGAACATACAACGATAGTCAGAGGACTCATTGACTAGAATCTGTGTGTCAATTTGGTTATTTACGAACTCTTTACTGATGAGGCGTATGGCACGGGCTATTTCGCGGTTGGTAGCCGGTGTACCTTCTTGTTTGGGGCCAATCCAGTTCCAATGCCCATCGGGTTCATTGAATGGACAGAGGTAATTGAACTTGATTCCATCGTGTTTCTCCACCCCTTTTATGACATTGGCAAGAAAACGGGCAAAATTCTTATAATGCTCTTCCTTTAAGTTTAAGGTTCCTCCACGGCCTGTGTTGGTGGCAAGACCGTTTTGTGTGAAATATACGGGAGGTGAATTAAGAAATGCCAAAAATTTGTTTACACCCCGTTCTTTTGCCAGACGCAGGAAGTTGCGCTGCCCTTGTTGTTTATTCCAATTATAGTTACCATCTGCCTGAAGGAAACATTCGGTGCGCATCCAGGGAGAGGCTATCTGGCTGGCTTCTCCTTGTTCCGCACTTCCGGCTCCTACATTGAAACGCCATAAAGACAAGCCGATTCCTTTAGGTTGTCCGTTTTCATGGTTTTCCGTACTGAACAGCCAGTCGGCTACTTGGTTTTGTTTTTCTTGCGGCCATAAGCCGATAAATTGCATGCTCCAACAGTCTGATGCTCCGAAATAGTCCATGGTTTGACAGGGTTGGTCTGTTTCTATTTCAAAGTGAATGGCAGGATGTTGAGCAAACAGGTTTGCTGTTGCAAATAAAGAGAATAATAATGCTTTGTATTTCATAAAGTTGAGGGATTATTTCAGATTATAAATGACAGTTGTAACACTTTCCGAAGGCACAATTACTTGTTGGTCTGCCGTGACGTGTACCTCTTGCAAATTTTTGTTATTTGTTGTTGTATAAGTAGTGATGGAGCTTATTTCACTTACCCATTCTTTATGAATTTCGTTTAGCCGGACTCCTTTTTCTGATAGATTGGTATAAACAGCAACAATTTTATCTTTTTTCGGTGAAATCCATGCTGACCCGAAGAAACTGGATGATTCATTCATGTTAAGCATGATACGGCGATAACCCGGTCGGATGAATAGGCTGTAGTTACCTAATACCCAAAGTGTGGGAGTAGCTTTATAAGTGCCTTCTTTCTCTATATCCCCATAAACTCCATCGGAGGGTTCCAGTGAAATCAGTAAGAAGCGGTTTTTGTGTCCCCAGCGGGGGATATCCATTGAGGTCCAGTAACTCCAGGAGGAAACTCCTGCTATAGTTAGGTCATTGTGTATTACTTTTGACATATAAAGTGCAATGTCCATTTCGGTTGCTTGGTCATAGCCTATAAACTCGGAAGAGCTGTATCCGTCGCCTAACATACTCCACTCACTTTGCCATATTTCTACATCATATTGTTGGGCTGCTTGGGCCAGTTGTTTCCGGACATTACGCATACCATCCCATGTGCCATCTGTCCAGTAGCTGTGGCCGCAGATAAGTTTCTTTACATGAGTCAGGTTGCCTATATAGGTGGAAGTTCCAGGTGTGAAAAATGCTGAAAGTACGTTACTATGGGCGGCATCATTCTTAAATTTGTAGAGATATTCATAATCTCCAGATTCCCCTGGAAGAATATCAATAGAAAGACCGGCAGAAGTGATGGCGGTATCCAATTCACGTATAAGTCTGGCTACTTCATCATTAGTCCATCCGCTGCCTTCCTGGCCGCTGTCCCAATTATATTGGGGTTCGTTAACTGGTGAGATATGTGTCACTGGATATCCTTCGTTTACATAGTATTTTGCTACATCTGACATGTATCTGGCAAAGTCCGTATAACATTCATCCTTCAAATTAGAAACTCCTCCGCTATTGGAGAATCCTTTTCCGTTGGAGGTATATTGTACAGGAGGGGTATTGCTGAAAAGTACTATACTCTGACAACCAAACTCTTTGGCGCGCTGCAAGAAGTAGCGCTGCCCTTTACAGCGTGTCCAGTCTAATGTTAAGTCATCAGTCAGATAAGATTCTGCTCTGCGTGATTTGTCTTCTATTCCACTTGCTTCACCTTGTTCTGCACTGCCACCACCTAGATTCACACGCCACATGGAGAGTCCTATACCTTTAGGTTGTCCTGATTGTATTTCAGAAGAGAATAGCAGTTCACTGATTTTGTCACGATTCGTTATCCAGCTTTTTCCTACGAAGGCAGGTGCCCAACAATCTGATGCGCCAAATCCTGTCAGAGTCTGAAAAGATTGTCCGGCATCTATGGTTACTGTTTTTTCTACGTTTATGCTGCTGTCCGGTTGCCCCGATGTATCCGGTGTTTGGGGAGAATCGTCACTGCAGGCTACAGTAGAAAAGAACAGTGGAAGAGTAAAAATATATTTTAGTTTCATTGTTTTAGATGGATTAAAAAATAGTCGCGGATAATCCTAGCAAACTATCCGCGACAGAATATAAAGACCTATTGAATGTTTAATTCCTGTAACAATCTGTTCTTTTTGGAAAATGATTAATTCCAGCCCGGATTTTGGGTGATAGAACCATTAGACATTGTAATCTCATATAAAGGTATCGGGAATACCATATCCCGGTTTTCGTTGAAGCTGATTCCTTTATCACTTGCCTCACCTTGATTTTCCCATTCGTAAATGTCGCGGGTAGCGGGATCTGTATTGTATTTTACAAATGTACCGTTTGCTCCCATCAGGTTACAAATCATTTTCTTGCCATTGTCATCTGTCCAACGGCGGATATCATAGATTCTGTTTTGTTCCCATGCCAGTTCCAAACGACGTTCTAGCCGGATAGCTTTGCGAAGCTCGTTCCCACTGGATGTGACAGCAGGTAATTTTACACGATTCCGTACCTCATTAAGGTAGGTACGTGCTGTACCATCTTCGCCCAATTCGTTGCAGGCTTCAGCATACATCAACAATACATCTGTATAGCGCATATAGGGAAAATTAATACCTGTATTACCTGCACTTTCCGGATTACCACTTGTTGACCATAATTTGGACCACTTGTTATTGTACACCGTATAAGAAACACTGATTGTAGGTTCGCCATTATAAAGATATCCCCACAAGCCATTGAGATAATCGCGACGAGCATCTTCTGGATCAAACATAAAGCGATAGAATGCACTCAATGCAGCGCTACTCTTAGCTTCACCCCAAATATTATCGCCACTCGTAGAACCTTCATAGAGTTCGCTTTTCGGTCCATGTACATAACCAACATTACCGGAAGTCTCTTTTGCAAAAGGAATTTCAAAGATAGGATCATCATTACTGTTCACCACATAGTTACATTCATTTACAAACACCCGATAATAAGGCAAAGACAATGTGTGGGTAGCTGAAGAAATTACTGAGTCACAATATGCTAAAGCCGTTTTATAAAGATCTTTGTAGTTGGCAGGACGTTCCATTTTACCGAAATTAGCTGGATTATCAGTATCCGGACGCAAAGAGTAACCACCCGCATGCATTGCCATACGTGCAATCATAGACCAACAAAACTCCTTAGAGGCACGTTCTACGCCATTCGACAAATTAGCAGCAAACTTCATGTAGGGAGCAATACTCTTCAAGTCCTCGATCAAAGTTTTGTAAACTTCATCACGGCTGACAATAGGCATTACATAATTCTCTACCACAGAAGCGGGCTCAAATGTGAAAGGAATATCACCAAAATAAGTCACCAAATCATGAAAGAACATGGCACGTATCACTTTAGCTTCACCCATCATCTGCATGATTTCTGCATCTTCTGTGCTATATAGCGGACTTCTCTCTAAATAATATACAAAATTATTAGCATACTCAACACCTGAATAGGCAGCATTCCAGAACTTCTCTACATCACTGGCAGTACTATTTCCATCGAAACGACGAAAACTGTTATTTGTAGCCACATCACTGGTATTCGTCGTAAACTCTACATCACTGTTGAAAACAAACTTAGTGAAATAAGCGTCACCGTAAAAATCACCACTCATCAGCTTTGCATATACCCCGTTAAGGGCGCGGTTAATCTCTGTCTTTTCGCCGAAAACCCCTTCACTATCATACTTCGATACAGAGTCAACATCCAAGAAGTCACTGCAAGCTGTAAAACCCAACGAAGCCAAAGCGGCGAAAAATAAATATTTTAATTTCATATTTCTCTAATTTTTAATGTTAGAATGTAATGTTGGTACCAAATACGAAGCTACGGCTACGTGGGTAACGATTGTAGTCCATAGAAGGAGTCAAACCTGATTGTACATCTACTTCGGGGTCGTAACCAGAATAACCAGTCAGGATAAAAAGATTGGAAGCACTGGCATAGAAACGAACCTTCGACATCCCCCACTTCTTAGTCAGGTTACTAGGCAATGTATAACCGATTGTTACGTCTTGCAAACGGAGGAATGAACCATCTTCTACAAAGTAAGAGTGAGTTACCTTATCTTCCACATCTGCCGGATTCCACAAAGACTTACCGGCATTCATCGTAATATATTCGTTAACCGAGCCATCAATGTTAGTATTTTTATACAGGCATTCACCATCCGCACGTACATAAGTCCAGCGATTCTTTTGTGTAAAGTCTGCCAATACGTTGTAGAAATTATTAGTATTACTGATAGATGAAGAAAGCATGTAATTAGTAGCATTATAAACATCAAAGTCAACCATGTAGTTAAAGTTGGCAGTAAAGTCAAAATTCTTCCATTGACCACTCAAACCGAAACCACCTTGGAACTTTGGAGTTGTGTTACCAATCACAGTACGGTCATTTTCTGTTATCTGACCGTCCCCATCCAAATCTTTGAACTTAATCTTGCCCGGCAATGTTGCTGCACCCGAATTAGAATCCTGATAGATAGTGTTAATAACAGTACCTTCATTCGGAACAGCCAAGAAGTTCTGAGTAGGATCGAAATAGAATTCATCCGGACTATAGAGACCATCATAGACAAAACCGTAAATCAGACCAACTTGATCACCCACTCTCAAGCAATAGTTATCATAATCAGGTTTCCAACGGTCATCCAAAATCCAAAGTATATCATCGGTATCATTCAGTTTATCAA
>OHLR01000689.1_pt1 | contig 14057 bp, 14 predicted proteins | sample 1569141 | NCBI WGS metagenome assembly OHLR01 (sample SAMEA3879553, study PRJEB24766) | human gut metagenome | biome: human-associated habitat; feature: feces | place: USA | collected 1985/1987
GCCAACTCCCTGATGGAGAAAGAAATCCCCGTCCGCATGACGAACTTTGCCGCCGTTCTCAATGACCTGTCCGGCAGCTTTGAGGGCAGAAATGCGTACATGGCCCGCCTGTGCCGCTATCCGCTGCTGATTCTGGACGATTTCGGTATGGAGCGCGGCACGGAATACGCTCTGGAACAGGTCTACAACGTGATAGACAGTCGCTACCGCAGCGGCAAGCCTTTGATTGTTACCACCAATCTGAGCCTTGATGAATTGCAGCATCCGCAGGACACGCCCCACGCCCGTATCTATGACCGGCTGCTGGAAATGTGCGCCCCGATCCTGTTCACCGGGACGAACTTCCGCAGACAGACCGCACAAAATAAGCTGGATAGATTAAAAACAATGATGAAGGAGGAGTGCCTATGAACAATACCGCCACCGCGACCGCAAAAGAAACCGTGCGCCGTCCCGCGCCCGCCGCTCCTTCCTCTGCCGGAAGGATGACCCGCAGGGTGGGCAACACCACCTACCGCGTGACGCTGCATTTCAAAGAAAACGGCAAGGAGGATATGAACGATAAAATCAAGCGCCTGATCAAAATGGGCTGCGAAGGTTGAGAAAGCGAGGAATTACGATGAAAACCCGGAAATATTTACATTGTCCGCTTTACTGCGGCTTAGAAATCGGCTATACTGTAATTGCCACAAATGAGCTGGCTGTCTGAAAGAGGTATCGTTATGAACAACAGACAGTCACAAGAAAAAATCACCGCCATCTATTGCCGCCTGAGCCGCGACGATGATCTTGCCGGGGACAGTAATTCCATCATTCATCAGAAGGATATGCTCACGCGCTATGCCCGTGAACGGAATTTTCCGAATGTATCGGTCTATTCTGACGACGGTTGGAGCGGTACGAATTTTGAGCGCCCGGACTGGAAACGCCTGATTACCGATATTGAAGCCGGTAAGGTGGGCATTGTGCTGGTAAAAGACCTCAGCCGGGTGGGTCGTGATTACCTCCGTGTGGGCTTCTATACGGAGGTCACCTTCCCGCAGAACGGCGTTCGTTTCATTGCCGTCAATAATGGCGTGGATAGCGCCAATCAGTCCGAGAATGATTTCGCGCCGTTTCTCAATATCATGAACGATTTTTACGCTCGTGATACAAGCAAGAAGGTCAGCGCCGTCTATCGGGCAAAGGGCAACAAGGGCGAACACACCGGCAATCATCCCATCTACGGGTATCTGAAAGACCCGGAGAACAAGCAGCGCTGGATTATCGACGAGGAAGCTGCCGCCGTTGTGCGCCGCATCTTCCGCATGGTCATTGACGGCAAGGGCGTGTATCAGATCGCGGATATTCTGTCCGAGGAAAAGGTGCTTTGCCCGTCTGCCTACCTTGCCGCAAAGGGCGCGGGCAACCGCAGGAACAACAAGTTTGAAGACCCCTACCGCTGGTGGGGTACGACGGTGAGCTATATTCTTGCCCGTGTGGAGTATATGGGGCATACCGTCAATTTCAAGACCTTCAAGACCTGCTACCGGGACAAGCACCGCAGGCAGGCTCCCAAAGAGGACTGGAAAATCTTTGAGAACACCCATGAGGCTATCATTGACAAGACTACATGGGAAACCGCGCAGAAGCTCCGCAGGACGATCCGGCGCGGCGACCGTAATAGAGAGCCGAATCCGCTGACTGGGCTGCTCTACTGCGGCGAGTGCGGCGCGAAGATGTATAACGAGCGCAGCGACGGGGACGCATATCACAAGACCCCGAAGGACAACTATGTTTGCGCTTCCTATCGCAAGAAAACGACCTCCTGCACCATTCACTTTATCCGCTCGGAGATCGTCCGTGACCTGATTCTGGACGCGCTGCGGAATGTAGCGACCTATGCCAGAGCCAACAAGGAGGATTTTGAGCAGCTTGTGATGCAGACCACCTCCGACGCGAGAAAGCGCAGTCTGCAAAGCGGCAGGACGGAGCTTGACCGTATCATGCGCCGCACAAACGAGCTGGACACGCTGCTGCAAAAGCTCTATGAGGACTACGCCCTCGGACGTTTGCCGGAGAAGCGGCACGCAAAGCTCTCCGCACAGTATGAAGCGGAACAGGCACAGCTTGAACAGCGCAGCGCCGAGCTGATGGAGCAGATGAACGCGGAGCAGGAAGAAAGCGTCAATGTTGACCGCTTCATGGAGCTGGTAGACCGCTATACGGACTTTACCGAGCTGACCACGCCCATGCTCAATGAGTTCATCGACAAGGTGATCGTCTACGAGCGCAGGAAAATCAACCGTTATCAGTACGACCAGCAGATCGAGATATACTTCAATTTCATCGGTAAGGTGACGCTGCCGGAGGAAGAAACGGAAGCTGCACTGGAAGCCCCGAAAACGCTTCATGTTGCCAGCAATTCCAGCTTTGCACCCATTGGGGACTATCTCTCCGCGCAGACAGACGCAGCGATTGCGCTGCCGTTCTCCAAGGTGGAGGAACTGACCGGCAAGCCGCTTTGCAAGTCGGCGTACAAGTATGCTTCCTACTGGTATCCGGCACAGGACAGACCGCTTTCCAATACCATCTACAACGCAGGATATGACGTTGACCGCGTGGACTTAGCCGCCGGGATCGTGTATCTGACGAAAGCCGCATAATTGAACGAACACCCCGCACTGTGCGTTTACAGGACGCATGGTGCGGGGTGTTTTTGTGTTTTCAGCGGTTTTAGGCGGGATATTCGATGCCCTGTACGCAGGATGCACCTTTGCACTTCACGGAATCGGACGACAACCAGCCAAACCGCAAAAGGTCACGCAAAGCCGCACACCGGCTGCACGATACCGTGAATCGCGGAATGGTGCAATCCATACACGCAGACGGCAGATACTTCACGAATCCCACAAGCATTGATTTTTCTCACCTGATTTCAAGCCATTTTTGCCCGAAAATCTCTGTCAATCCGGTTTGTTCGCAAAGTGTTTACAGTTTCATTTGAAAAACCGTCTTGACAATATTCATCGGATGTAGATACCTGGATTTTCTTCAAATGGATTTTTAAGACCTTTGTTGCGGTGCTGCTGGTAACAAACACTTGGAACATCGTCATGGGAGTTTTCGACGTTACGCAGAGCGTCGTCAATCAGAGCGCGGGGGTTATCATATCCGATACAAGCATAGACGTTACCACCGTCATTACCGACATTGAAGCAAAACTCGACGCTATGAGCGTGGGCGGTCTTTTGGGGTTATGGTTTCAATCCCTCTTTGTAGGGCTTACCATGAAAGCCCTGTCAATCTGCATTATGCTTGTGGTGTATGGGCGCATGATTGAAATATATCTTGTAACGAGCGTTGCCCCTATCCCTATGGCAACAATGGTAAATCACGAATGGGGCAGCATGGGACAGAATTACTTAAAATCTTTGCTTGCGCTTGGTTTTCAGGCGTTTTTGATTTTGGTGTGCGTGGGCATTTATGCGGTCTTGATACAGACAATCGCAGCAACCGACGACATTTCCGGCGCGATCTGGGCTTGCATGGGCTATACCGTCCTCTTGTGCTTTACCCTTTTCAAAACGGGGAGCCTTGCAAAGAGCGTCTTTTCGGCACATTAAGGGGGTGAGTTATGATTTGAAAATCGGCTTAATCGACGTTGACAGCCATAATTTCCCCAACCTCTGCTTGATGAAGCTATCCGCGTATCATAAAGCAAAGGGGCATACGGTGGAATGGTGGAACGCAAAGGGGCGGTACGACCTTGTATATAAAAGCCGCGTCTTTACGGACACCTATTCCAAAGACACGATAACCGTTACCAACGCGGAACAGGTTATTTTCGGCGGTACGGGCTACGACACGAAAAACCGCTTGCCGCCGGAAGTGGAACACAGTTACCCGGATTATTCTATCTACCCGCAGTTTTTCGGGATTGCCTACGGCTTTTTAAGCCGGGGTTGTCCGAGAAATTGCGGGTTTTGCATTGTCAGCGGTAAAGAGGGGCGCAAAAGCGTTAAGGTTGCGGATTTGTCCGAGTTTTGGAAATGGCAGCCGGAAATAAAAATCATGGACGCTAATCTGCTTGCCTGTCCCGACCATGAAAATCTCATTGAGCAGCTTATACGAAGCCGCGCATGGGTGGATTTTTCGCAAGGGCTGGATATTCGCCTTGTGAACAGGGATAATGTCAGCCTGTTAAATCGGGTACGGATAAAAGCGGTACATTTTGCATGGGATAATCCCGACGAGGACTTGACCGGGTATTTCCAACGTTTTTTGGATTTGACAGCCATTAAAAGCAGCCGCCAGCGGCGCGTGTATGTTCTTACCAACTACGGCAGCACTCACGAACAGGATTTATACCGCGTGAACACCTTGCGGGCTATGGGCTTTGACCCGTATGTGATGATTTACGAGCGTCCAACCGCCCCGCCTGTTACCCGCCATTTGCAACGATGGGTAAACAACAAGCGGCTTTTCTATGCTGTTCCCCGCTTTGAAGATTACATTCCGGGCAGAAAGGAGGTATGAAATGGCGTATGTAACCGTCCCAAAGGACTTAACAAAAATCAAAAGCAAGGTAATGTTCAACCTTACGAAACGACAGCTAATTTGTTTCAGCGCGGCGGTAGCAATCGGACTGCCGCTGTTCTTTTTGGTAAAAGGCAGCGTTGGAACGAGCGCAGCGGCATTGTGCATGGTGCTTGCCATGCTGCCTATGTTTTTGCTTGCCATGTACGAGAAAAACGGGCAACCGCTGGAAGTGATTATTCGGCAATTTGTGGAAGTGAAGTTTCTTCGCCCCAAAGAGCGACCTTATCAGACCAACAATTTTTATGCCGCCCTTGCGCGGCAAGAGCAATTAGATAAGGAGGTACGGGCGATTGTCAAAGGAAAAGAAAAACACCCAAAACGAAAAGCGTAAACTTTCCCGACAGGAAAGAAAACAGATAGATACCCTTATCCGACAGGCAAAGGGCGACGGGAAGCCCCATACGGCGCAGGACAGCATACCGTTTGAACGAATGTATAAGGACGGGATTTGCCGCCTTGCAAACGGGCGGTATTCCAAGTGCATTGAGTTTGAAGATATTAACTATCAGCTTGCGCAGCCGGACGACAAGACCGCCATTTTTGAAGCCCTTTGCGATATGTATAACTCGTTCGACGCTTCTATCAGCGTGCAGCTTTCCCTAATCAGCCGCCATGCGAACAAGGACGATTTTAAGAACAGTATCACGATTGCACCGCAGAATGACGACTTCGACAGTATCAGAGCAGAATACACCGAAATGCTTAGGACGCAGCTTGAACGCGGAAACAACGGGCTTATCAAAACCAAGTTTCTCACCTTTACCGTTGAAGCAAAGGACATTAGATCGGCGCGGGCGCGTCTTGCCCGCATTGAAACGGACACCCTCAACCATTTTAAGGTGATCGGCGCGGCGGCGCGGGTATTGGACGGGAAGCAGCGGCTTGAAGTGCTGCATGGGCTTTTCCACCCGGACGGGGAACGCTTCAACTTTGCGTGGGAATGGCTACCCGTAAGCGGCCTTTCCGTCAAAGACTTTATTGCCCCGTCCTCTTTCCGTTTTGGCGACGGGCGAATGTTTCAAATGGGCGGGAAGTTTGGCGCGGTTTCCTTTTTGCAGATTGCCGCGCCGGAACTTTCAGACCGTATGCTTGCCGACTTCATGGAAGCGGAAAACGGGATTGTCGTCAATCTGCACATTCAGAGTATCGACCACAACGAAGCAATCAAGACGATTAAGCGCAAGATCACCGACCTTGACCGCATGAAGATTGAAGAACAAAAGAAAGCAATCCGCAGCGGTTATGACATGGATATTATTCCGTCCGACCTTGCCACCTACGGCGGGGAAGCAAAAAACCTACTCCGCGATTTGCAGAGCCGCAACGAAAGAATGTTTCTGCTCACGCTGCTTGTCTTAAACCTTGCAGATACCAAGCAGAAATTGGATAACGAAGTATTTGGGGCGGCGGCAATCGCACAGAAATACAACTGCATTTTGACCCGCCTTGACTACCGGCAGGAACAGGGGCTTATGTCCTCTATCCCGTTGGGGGAAAACCTTATCCATATCCAGCGCGGCTTGACGACCAGCAGCACCGCCGTTTTCGTTCCCTTTACGGTGCAAGAGCTGTTCCAAAGCGGCGAAGCATTGTATTACGGCTTAAACGCCCTTTCCAACAACATGATTTTGTGCGACCGAAAGAAGCTGAAAAACCCCAACGGCTTGATACTCGGCACACCGGGCAGCGGCAAAAGTTTTTCTGCAAAACGCGAAATCACAAACGCTTTTCTTATTACGGCAGATGATATTATCATTTGCGACCCCGAAGCCGAATATTACCCCCTTGTCGGACGTTTGAAAGGACAGGTTATCAAGGTTTCGCAGAACAGCACGCAGTACATTAACCCTATGGATATTAACCTCAATTACAGCGAGGGCGACACGCCCATAGCCTTAAAGAGCGATTTTATCCTTTCCTTTTGTGAGTTGATTATGGGCGGTAAAAACGGGCTGGAAGCTGTTGAAAAGACCTTGATTGACCGCGCTGTTATCAGCGTGTACCGCAACTACCTTGCCGACCCGAAGCCTGAAAATATGCCGATTTTGGGCGACCTCTACGACGAAATCAAGAAGCAGCCGGAAAAGGAAGCGCAGCGTATCGCGGCGGCATTGGAACTCTATGTAAACGGCAGCTTGAACATTTTTAACCACAGGACAAACGTTGACATTCATAATCGCCTTGTCTGCTTTGATATTAAGGAACTCGGTACGCAGCTTAAAAAAGTCGGTATGCTTATCGTCCAAGACCAAGTATGGAACAGAGTAACGGTAAACCGCAGCGAGGGCAAGGCGACGCGGTATTACATCGACGAGTTTCATTTGCTCTTGAAAGAGGAACAGACCGCCGCCTATTCCGTTGAAATCTGGAAGCGTTTCAGAAAATGGGGCGGCATACCCACAGCCATTACGCAGAATGTCAAGGATTTGCTTGCTTCCCGCGAAGTGGAGAATATCTTTGAAAACTCTGATTTTGTCCTCATGCTCAATCAGGCGGCGGGCGACCGGGCTATCCTTGCGAAGCAGCTCAACATCTCCCCGCAGCAGATGAAATATGTCACCCACACCGAAGCGGGCGAGGGGCTTATCTTCTACGGGAACGTGGTGCTGCCCTTTGTAGACCGCTTCCCGAAAGACACCGAGCTTTACCGGGTAATGACGACGAAGCCGGAGGAAGTGGGCGAAGCATGAACGGGCTGAAAACTGACACCATCATCAACCGGGACGCGCTCTATGCCTTGCGGGAGCTTCCAGAGGAAAGCGTACACTGTTGCGTCACAAGCCCGCCCTACTATGCGCTTAGGGATTACGGGCTTGATATGCAGATTGGGCGGGAGGACACGCCGGAGCAGTACATTGACAGGCTGACCGAGGTTTTCCGCGAGCTGCGCCGGGTACTGCGTTCTGACGGTACGCTCTGGCTGAATATCGCGGACACCTACTGCGGCACAGGGAACAAGGGCTACCATGCAGACCCGAAGAACCCGAAAGGCAGAAACGGACAGCAGATTGCAAAAAACAACCGCGTTTCCGGCTGCAAACAAAAGGACTTAATCGGTATCCCTTGGCTTTTAGCTTTTGCCCTACGCGCTGACGGGTGGTATTTACGGAGCGACATTATCTGGCAGAAAGAAAACCCCATGCCGGAGAGCGTGAAAGACCGCCCTACCCGCTGCTATGAACATATCTTTCTGCTTACGAAGTCAAAGAAATATTTCTATGACGCAGCCGCCATAGCCGAGCCGTTAGCCCCCACAACGGCGGCGCGGTACCGCACCGGGCGCAGCGCGGGACAGAAATATGCGGACGAAGTACCCGGACAGGGGAAAGTACAGGGGCTTAACCGGGCGAGAAGCGGCAGCTACTACGACGAAGCCCTCATGCCGACCATGCGGAACAGGCGGGACGTGTGGCTTATCAATACCGTACCCTACAAGGGCGGGCATTTCGCCGCGTTCCCGCCAAAACTTGCCGAAACCTGTATCAAGGCGGGCTGTCCGAAAGGCGGCGTTGTGCTTGACCCCTTTTTCGGCAGCGGCACGACGGGAGCAGCCGCAAGGCAGCTTGACAGGCATTATATAGGCATTGAGATAAACGCCGAGTATTGCGCCCTTGCAAGGGCGCGGATTGGAGGGACAGAAAAATAAAACAGTATCGAGCGCGTGAGAAAGTCACGCAGAAAATGACCCGCGAGGGGGCTGTCGAGGTAAACGCCGCCACCGGGAAAAAGAAACGTATCAGCAAGCGGATAAGGGACGCGGACTTTGCAAAGACCGAAGCCCCACCGCAGCCGGAACAGGCAGCGCAGCCCATACCGGGCGGCGCAGCTCCCGCGCCCACAGCCGCCGCGCCGCCGCTTCCCCATGCGCCGGGGGCAGAACGGGAACAGGACACCGCCGCAGCCGAGCGCGTCTTGGAGCGTATCGACGGGGCGCGTACCAGAAAGGCGAGCAAAAAGGCGGCGAGGAAAGCACAGGCAGAAGCCACAGCAAAAGAAAAATCTTCCCGCTTGCAGTTTACCGACGAGGAACGGGCAACGCCGGAGCTTGAAAGGTATATCCGAAAATCGGACAAAGCAGCCGACCGTCTGGACGCGGCAAAGGCGGCTATCCCCAAAGAAAAGAAACTTGTACGGGAGCGCACCTTTGATGAAGCCACCGGGAAAGGCAAGACCCGCCTACATTTTGAGGAACAGGAAAAGCCCATAGGAAAGAATAAGCCCCACAATAACCCGCTATCCCGCCCCGCACAGGAAGCGGGTATTTTCGTCCACAACAAGATACATTCCGTTGAAAAGGACAATTCCGGCGTTGAGGGGGCGCACAAATCCGAAGAACTGGCAGAGCGCGGCGCAAAGTACGGGGCGCGGAAAGTCAAGGAGGGCTACCGCAGCCACAAGCTCAAACCCTACCGGGCGGCGGCAAAGGCAGAGAAAGCGGCGTTCAAGGCGAATGTGGATTTCCAGTACCATAAATCCCTACATGACAATCCGCAGATTGCGGGCAATCCCCTTTCCCGCTTCATGCAGAAGCAGCAAATCAAGCGGCAGTATGCAAAGTCGGCAAGGAAAGGCGGCGCAAAAACGGCGCAGAAAGCCGCAGAGAACACCCGCAAGGCGGCAAAAAAGACCGCCGAGGAAACAAAAAAGGCAATCGCTTTTGTAGGGCGGCACCCGGCGGGCGTATGTATCGCCGTTGCCGCGCTGCTCTTATTCATCATGGTATCGGCGGGGCTTTCCTCTTGCGGTTCCATGTTCTCCGGCTTGATGAACGGCATACTTGGGACTTCCTACACGTCGGAGGACAGCGACCTTGTGGCGACGGAAAATAATTACGCCGCAAAGGAAAACGAGCTTCAGCAGCAGATTGACAATATCGAAAGCACCCACCCCGGCTATGACGAATACCGCTATGACCTTGACAGTATCGGGCATAACCCCCATGAGTTAGCGTCCTACCTCACCGCCCTTTTACAGACCTACACCCCGCAGAGCGCACAGGCAGAGCTAAATCGCGTCTTTGCCATGCAGTACACTTTGACGCTGACAGAAGAAACGGAAATCCGCTACCGCACAGAAACAAGCACAGACCCGGAAACAGGGGAAACGACCACCGAGGAAGTACCCTACGAGTACCATATCCTCAACGTGAAGCTGACGAACAAGCCCATTTCCGAGATTGCGGAGGAACTTCTAACGCCACAGCAGCTTGAAATGTACCGCGTCTATCTGGAAACAAGCGGAAACAAACCGCTGATTTTCGGCGGCGGCTCCCCCGATATGGGCGCGTCCGAGGATTTAAGCGGCGTACAGCTTGTAAACGGCACACGCCCCGGCAACACCGCCGTTGTAGACCTTGCGAAGCGGCAAGTCGGCAACGTAGGCGGGCGACCCTTTTGGAGCTGGTACGGATTTAACAGCCGCGTGGAATGGTGCGCCTGTTTCGTTTCATGGTGCTACAATCAAGCCGGAAAGAGCGAGCCGCGCTTTGCCGGGTGCCAGTCACAGGGCGTACCCTGGTTCCAGTCACGCGGGCAATGGGGCGCGAGGGGCTATGAGAATATCGCCCCCGGCGACGCTATCTTTTTCGACTGGGACGGGGACGGGAGCGCAGACCATGTAGGGCTTGTTATCGGGACGGACGGGGAGCGCGTCTATACCGTCGAGGGCAATTCCGGCGACGCCTGCAAGATAAAGAGCTACCCCGTCAATTACTCCTGTATCAAGGGCTACGGCTTAATGAATTGGAACTGACAACAAAAAAATGAAAATCTGAAAGGAGAAATTTATTGATGGCTATGAACAAAATTGAACGTATCGACAAGGAGATTGCAAAGACCCGCGAGAAAATCACCGAGTACCAGAACAAATTAAGGGGGCTTGAAGCGCAGAAAACCGAAGCGGAAAACCTGCAAATCGTACAGCTTGTGCGCTCCATGCGCCTTTCCCCGCATGAGCTTTCCGCTATGCTTTCCGGGGGCGGTATTCCGGGCATGGAAGCCGCGCCGGGCTACCCCGCAGAACCCGCAGACCACGACACCGAAGAAATGGAGGACACCGAGAATGAATAAGAAAATCCTTAGAACCTTGACCGCACTCTGCGCCGCCCTCATGCTGACGGGCGGCTTTTCCGTCACCGCCTTTGCACAGACCCCGGAGGGAGAGGACGACACCAACGACAGCGGCGTTGTCTACGAGGAACCCCAAAAGGAAGAACCCCTTACCCCGGACGGGAACGCGACCCTTGTAGACGATTTCGGCGGCAACAAGCAGCTTATCACCGTAACGACCAAAAACGGCAATTACTTTTATATCCTCATTGACCGGGACGACGAGGGCGAGAACACCGTACATTTCCTTAATCAAGTGGACGAAGCCGACCTCTTAGCACTTATGGAGGACGGAAGCACCGAAGCAGCCCCGCCCGCCGTTTGCAGTTGCACCGATAAATGCGAAGCCGGAAAGGTAAATGTGAGCTGCCCCGTCTGCAAGGACAACATGACCGCTTGCAGCGGCAAGGAAGCAGAGCCGGAAACCGAGGAACCGCCGGAGCTGCCCAAAGAGAAAGGCAATGCGGGCGGGCTTGTGCTTTTCCTTGTCGTGGCACTTCTTGGCGGCGGGGGCGCGTTCTATTATTTTAAGTTTATGAAGCCGAAGCAAAACGTCAAGGGCGGCACCGACCTTGAAGATTTCGATTTTGACGACTACGACGAGGACGAGCCGGACGAGGGGGACGGGCTTTCTGATGAAGAACAGGAGGACGAGGAAGCATGACCCTGTTTACCGACAATCCCTTTGAAAAGATGATGATACAAAGACCGGGCGGGCGGCGTGACAATGCGCCGCCCGTTCCCCATTCCCCGGCTTGCGCTTCCTGTCCGTACAAAGGGCAGCTCCCTTGTGTGGGCTACTGTCTGAAACAGGTACAGGAGAAAAAGGCAAGTGAGCCGGAACGCTGAAAATGGACTTTTAATTTTCGTTTGCAACATCTATGAGATTTTCGTAATGCAAAAGTGTTATGTTATTTTCATTTTGCAGTTGGAGCTTTCTATCACGAATATTCTCAAAATCTTTACGGAGTCCGGCTATCACAGCATAGTAGATTTGATAAGGGCAATATTCGTATAATTGTCTGGGTAACTTTGTATTGGAGAATGAGTGCTTTTCCAATTCTGCTACAATTACATTCCAATTTGCAGCAATATACATTTGCCAATCCCTAACCTGTTCAATCCCTTTATTGATTACTTCCCCGAAACGAGTACCTTTTTCTTTTGTTATCCGCCCGTTGGGAGCTTCTAATTCCACAAAGACAAATTGATAACCGTCTGAACTATTACCTATGAGCAGATAATCAGCCACATAAGCCGACCCGATTTTGAACTCTGGAAAGATATAATTATCGTCATGGTGTCCTGTTCTGTAATAATGCCGTAATAAGCCAAACAAATAATTCCATGCACGATTAGAAGCTATCCAATTTAGTATAGCTCTTTCTGTTGTATCGGAAGAAGTAATCAGTTGATAAAACTCTTTTGTCGTATCATATATAGGTGTGAACCTTGAATAATGGTTGTTGGGAAATAGCGAAGTAGCACACTCAATAAAGTAATCCATTTCTTTGTTTTTACCGCGCCTGTAATGCCCGCCACGTTTTTTATTCATTGCTTCTTCCTGTTCATCAGTAGGAGCAAAAACATCGAAAGTATGTATTGATTTCATATTGTCACCTGTTTCTTATAGTAATGCTTAAAGTATAAACCAATTTCAAACCTAAAACAACCGAAAGGAGAACAGAAAATGAAACTGATTATTGCAGAAAAGCCGAGCGTGGCGCAGACTATCGCCGCCGCGCTTGGCGTTAAGGAAAAGAAAGACGGATATATCGAGGGCGGCGGCTGCCTCATTTCATGGTGCGTCGGGCATTTGGTACAGCTTGCGGAAGCTGCCGCCTACGGGGAGCAATATAAAAAATGGAGTTTTGACAGCTTACCCATTCTGCCGGAGGAATGGCAGTACGCCGTTGACCCGGACAAGGGGAAGCAATTCAAAACCCTAAAAGAGCTTATGCACCGCGCCGACGTTTCCGAAGTGGTAAATGCGTGTGACGCGGGGCGCGAGGGAGAATTGATTTTCCGCTTTGTCTACGAAGCGGCGGGCTGCAAGAAGCCCATGCGCCGCTTGTGGATTTCCTCAATGGAGGACGGGGCAATCAAGGCGGGCTTTGCTTCCCTCAAAGACGGGCAGGAATACGACGCGCTCTTTGCGTCTGCCCTCTGCCGCGCAAAGGCTGACTGGCTTATCGGCATTAACGCCACCCGGCTTTTCTCCTGCCTGTATGGAAAGACCTTGAACGTGGGGCGCGTCCAGACCCCGACCTTAAAAATGCTCACCGACCGGGACGCGGCTATCTCCCATTTCCAGAAAGAAAAATATTATCATGTGCGCCTTGATTTATCCGGCGCGGAAGCGGCAAGCGGGAGGATTTCCGACAAGGCAGAAGCCGACGCGCTGAAAGGGGCTTGCGAAGCGGAAACGGCGGTATGCGTTTCCCTCACCAGAGAGAAGAAAACCGCAGCCCCGCCGAAGCTCTTTGACCTTACCTCTTTGCAGCGGGAAGCGAACCGCATTTTCGGCTACACCGCGAAGCAGACCCTTGACCTTGCACAATCCCTTTATGAAAAGCGGCTCCTTACTTATCCGAGGACGGACAGCAGCTTTCTTACTGACGACATGGGCGGCACCGCAGCGGGCATTATCGCGCTGCTTTGCGAAAAGCTCCCCTTTATGGCGGGCGCGGACTTCACGCCGGAGGTTGCAAAGGTAACAGACAGTAAAAAAGTATCAGACCACCACGCAATCATTCCCACTATGGAGCTTGCAAAGGCTGACCCGGACGCGCTGCCGGAAAGCGAGAAGAATATCCTTACCCTTGCGGGGGCGCGTCTGCTTTTTGCCACCGCCGAGCCGCATATTTATGAAGCGGTTACGGCGGTTTTCTCATGCGCCGGGACAGACTTCACCGCAAGGGGAAAGACCGTACTTGCGGAGGGTTGGAAAGAGCTTGAACGCAGATACCGGGCGACGCTGAAAGATAAGCCCGAAGCGGAGGACGGGGAAAATGCAGACGTGACGCTGCCGAAGCTTTCCGAGGGACAGGGCTTTCCTAACCCCGCCGCAAAAGTAACGGAGCATACCACAACGCCGCCGAAGCCCCACAGCGAAGCGTCGCTTCTCTCTGCTATGGAGCGAGCCGGGAACGGGGACACCGACCCGGACGCGGAACGCCGGGGGCTTGGCACTCCCGCCACCCGCGCCGCCGTCATTGAAAAACTGGTAAAGGGCGGCTTTGCAGAGCGCAAGGGGAAGCAGCTTATCCCCACGCAGAACGGAGCCGCCCTTATATCAGTCTTGCCGGATATGCTCACTTCCCCGCAGCTTACCGCAGAATGGGAAAACAATCTGACGCAGATAGCAAA
>OHLR01000716.1_pt1 | contig 13610 bp, 13 predicted proteins | sample 1569141 | NCBI WGS metagenome assembly OHLR01 (sample SAMEA3879553, study PRJEB24766) | human gut metagenome | biome: human-associated habitat; feature: feces | place: USA | collected 1985/1987
GCCAGGGCATACATCTCGTTATGGGTCTGCTGGGTCAATTGCAGATAATCGGTGAAGTTCCGTTTAGCTTCCTCCATACGGTTCAAGCGGTAATAAGCTTCGCCTCTCCAGTAGAGGGCGTCGGCTTTGGTCTGGCGGTTGTATTGTCCGAGTCCGAGCGAGCGGTCGAAATAACCGATGGCTTGTTCGAATTGTGTATTGGCGAATGCTTGTGTGCCCAGTTGGAATAAGATACGTTGCTTTGCTTCCAGAATGCGTTTACCGGGATGTGCGATGCGGTCGATTGACTTCAGGGCCGCCTCATAGCTCCGTGTGTTCATATACACTTCTACCAGATAGCTACTTACCATCTCCGCATATTCTGAGTTCGGGAATTCATTGAGGAATTTTTCAAAAACAGTTACCGACTCGCCGAAAGCCGAATAAGATGTTTCGTGGATGCACAATGCATAGTTGTAGGCGGCCTGTTCTTTAATTTTCAGGTTTGCGTTCGAGGCGGCAGCCTGCTCGAATGCCATGCGGGCTTTGTTTTTTTCAGCCAGATGCAGATAGGCGAGTCCCATGTGCAGGTATGCGTTTTGAGTGAGTGCATCGCTCTCGGTAGTGACCTCTCCGAGTGTTTCAGCAGCTTTGGAAAATACGCCGGTCTGAAAGTAAGACAGTCCCAGCATATAAAGTGCGTCTCTTCGTGGAGTATTTTCCTTTTCCAGATAATTCCGGAAAGAGGCGACCGCCTTGTGATAATCTCCAAAATGATAATAGGCATCTCCCAGAATCCGATACATTTCCGCGGCGTGTTCGTTTTGCGGATAGGCAGACAGATAGTTTTGTGCTACGATCTGTGCCTTGTCATAATTCTTTTTGACGGCGTAAATCTCAGCGATATAATAGGGCACCAATGCCTTGTATTTTGCGTCATCCTGCAGGGGGAGAAAGCCTTTCAGTGCTTCGTCATACCGTTTTTGCGTATAACGTATGTATGAGATATAGTAAGAACAGTCATTCGCATATTTGGGACTGCTTGCTTTCAGGGTTTCGAACCAGATGGCGGCCTCTTTGACATTGCCGACTTTCAGGTAGCAGGTAGCCAACTGATAGGTCATGTCATCCCGTTCCTCGTTGCCCAGCAAATCAAGGCGGGAAGAGTTGAACAAGGCGAGAGCTTCATCATAGTTGCCCTGATAAAAATAAGCAGAGGCAATCAGTGCATAAATACGGTTTGCGTGAGGAGTATCCGGATAGGTGTCCAGATAGTTGCGTAGTTGCGCGATGGCATTACGGTCTTTCAATTCATACGCCGAACATACCAACATGTATTCAGCCTCTTCTTTCAGGTTCACGTCCGCTTTCTGGCGGACAAATGTGCGCAGGGGAGGCATTGCGGCTGCATAGTTCTTTTGCAGGAACAGCTCTTTCCCTTCTTTATACAGATTTACGGGAGACGTTATTTTCTCGCTGGTTTGTGCCTGCAAGGCGACAGGCACACAACATGCCACGGCACATATCAATCGTGATATCTTTTTTTTCATAATTCAGAGTTTTGACAAAAGTACTTGTTTTTATGTATTTTACCTCTCTTTCAGGAATCTTTTTAACCCTTTTTTGATAGAGCCCAGCCCGAACTCTTCGGGATTAATTTGGCACAATGGGACGAAAAACGAGTCCGCCACATCATCCATTGCTTCAAAGTGACTTGTATCTTCCACTTGGCAAAGGAAAAACATGTCGAGCGTATGTACAGGAAACCCGGAATAGATATAAATGTTCGGAAGGGAAAACAGGTAGGTTGCCTTTTTCACTTTTAGTCCGGTCTCCTCTTCTACTTCCCGGCTTACTCCTTCTTCACCCGTTTCGTTCATGTCGATGAAGCCACCCGGAAGGTCCAGCGTCCCTTTCGCCGGCTCTTTGGCACGGCGGCATACCAGTAACTCGTCTTTTTCGTTTAAGATCAGTGCCACTGTAGCCGATGACGGGTTGAAATAATAAACGAACCCGCAATCGGTACATTGTTTAGACTTCTCGTTGTGAATCTCAAAAGCGGCAGAACCGCATTTCGGACAGTATTTAAATTGATTAAGTGGATGTTCCATCATTCTATTTGTTTTTGTGCAGGCAAAAATAACGAAAAAGAAGCAGTTTCAGGTGATATGTCCGCCAGTATTGTATGTTTGATAATATAAAGTGTTGATAAAGAATGGGAAATGACTACTGTAATGTCCGCTTCCTTTTTCTTCTTTTCCTTTTTCTTTCTCTACCTTTGCCATTGATTTATTTATTAATACACAAACTATGAAATCACTTCATTCTCTTTTATTTTGCGGAGTACTTCTTTTGCATGCTTCTTGTTCGGGAATAAAAACATCAGATGAGAAATCTTTGGATGATTGTCCTTTTGTAGCGACCTGGAAACAGGCCGGTACTGACAGTATAGTGGTATTGGACGTCGGGTTGATAAAAGATACCATGCAGATACGGCTCAGCCAGTTGGTAGACGACCTGGAGATTATCAAGCTTGAAACCCGGGATACGGCATTAGTCAAGTCCGGATATATGGCGGTCTCTGACCGGTACATGCTTTTGGGAAGTTATTTAATGCCTTGTAAGTTATTTGATAAGAATGGGACTTTCCTGCGTCAGATTGGCGGGCTTGGGCAAGGTCCCGGTGAGTATACCAATATTTATGATGCTCAGATCGATGAAGTGAATAATCGGATTTATATGCTTCCGTGGACTTCAAATCAACTATTGGTTTTTGACTTGGATGGAAATATACTTCCTCCGATACCTTTGCCGGCCCGAGTTCCTAAAGGAGTGTTCCGGGTAGATACGAAAAAGAATCTATTGACTATGGGCATCTTGCCTTTCCAGGATTTAGAAAATAAGTTTGTGCTTTGGCAACAAGATCTCAAAGGAAATGTATTGCAATCCATCAGTTCGACTCCTTATTATACTTATGATGATTACAGCAATGAAGTGAGCAGTAACCGGAATGCCGGTTCTTTTGACTTCTTCATCTTTAATTGGTCTGCCGTACAAGATTCCTTGTATCATTATGATGCGAAAGAGAATCGTTTGGTTCCTGTTTTTACCGCCAATTTCGGGACTCAGGATATTCCCAAGCATACGTATACGGAGTTTCCCGGACATTATTGGGTCAACATCATAACAGAGGTTGTTAATGGGCAGGGTATGCCTCCAATGAATGTTTTGATAGATAAGCATAGCCTGAAAGGGACCTATTGTACATTGGTGATTGATGAACTTGGGGGTATTCCGGTCGAGTATCCGTACGACTGTTTTCAGGACGGACGTTTTCTGATGAATCTCGATCCGGGAGATTTGATTGATGAATTGGAAAAAGTCCTTGCTAGACCCGAACGTTTTTCTAAAGAAGAATCAGATCGACTTACAAAATTAAAGAATTCGATTTCCGTTGACGATAATAACTATATTCTGGTCGGTAAGCTTAAGTCAAAAGGAGAAAGTCTGATACTTTCTGCTAATCCGGTTCAGAAAATAACGGAGCAGGAACAACAACCGGCAAAAGAGGAACCGGTAAAGACTGCCGTTCAGTCCGAAGTAGCATCGGAGGCGGATACAGTGTGGAGTGTATCTCCATATTCAGCTATACTTCCTGATGCCATTGATTATTTCCGTACTCATAATAAATATAAAGATTGGAATCCGAAAAAGGGCAAGCGCGTCCTTGTGCGTGGCATCGCAGAAAAAGACGGAACAATTACAGGTGTAGGCATCAGTTATGGATGGGATCTCGATCCTCAGAGCGGGGCTATGAAGAATAAGAGCGAGGGAACTTGTGGGCTGAAAGAGTTGGATGAAGAAGCCTTAAGGCTGATCCGGCAGGCTAAACTTTTACCCGGAATGACAGATAAGAAAATACCGGTCAGAAGTAAATTCGTTATTGTAGTCGATTTCCCTCCTAAATGACGAGTTAATTTCATTTTGTCAAATTTACAATTTGTCCGGTAAGCTCTGTCTGTAACCGGATAAATTCGGATGAAGATTCATGCAGCGCAAAAAATGCGCTGCATTTGGCTTCTGTGTTTGTCTATATTGTAGCTGTTTTGCTGATTGGCGGATGTTTGGATATGATATTCCTTGATCCGTCTGTCTACTTGTCTCCTGTGCTTGCTGTTTGCTTTCTTTCTTCTATCGGTGGTTTTTCTTTTTCAGTATGCAACCAGCCTCTTTCTTCCCCAATTGGGTCACTGATTTATCCTCCGTTTTTAGTAAGTTAACATCCTGTTGGCAAAGAATTAGTTTTCTACCGACAGGAAGTTAACTTACTCCTTTCATGAAGTTAACTTACCATATTCTGTTTATTCATATCCTGCTTGCATGATTATGCCATTTCTCTGGATTTATTCGCTTTTGTTGTATATCATTGCTTTTTTTATTCATTTTCATTTCTATTTCTTGCCGCTTTTACCAATGTTCGGTTAGCTGGGAACGGTATATTGCAACTATTTGTCATAGAAACACTCTGTTTCCTTACGTTTCTCTATTTCTTTGGTCGAGCTTTGTCTATTGAGTGTGTGGTCGTCTCTATGATTTGTTTAATACCCGCCTGATTATCAATACTAAATTACGATATATTCGTATTTTATTGATTCGCAAATAAATATATGTATTGTTTCTCGCTGAAAAGTTTGCTTTTATTAAATGCAATCCTTATTTTTGGAGAAATAATTTTAAGCCTTATTTTTTGATAAACAGGCAGAAGAATGAAGCGGAATATATGTTTTTACTTGATGCCTTAGGGGATTGATACGTTGCTCATGAACCCAAAGCTTTGTTGCAAAACGACTAAAACGACTAATATGAAACAGAACACCTTTTTTGTTAATGTATGGACCTTGATGCTGATTCTGGGTCTTATTGCTTGTGGAGAGAAAAAAACGCAGGTGAAAACAGAACTTCAGAGAATAGAAGCTTTTGCATTTGATGTTAATGATGATTATTTACAAAGCTATGCCGGTACTTTTTGCTATTCTACTTCAGCCCGGATCGATGGTAAAGAGTGTCTGATTGTTTATAATGGAAAACTTCATTCCATTGACATCCTGAATCTGGCTGATCGCCGGCCATTAAAGCAAATAGCTCTGGCTAAGGATGGTCCGGATCAGATACTTGCTCCCAAAGGGATCGGCTATTATAAAGATTCGTTTATCATACTGAATACCGGTGGTTTGTATCGGGTTGGTCAGGATGGAAAAGTGGTGTCTAAGAAACTTCTCAATGATTTTCCGCAGATTAAGGAAGAAGGGTATGGAATAGCCGTTCCCGATCTTACTGTTTACTTTAGCGTGTATAGCTTCTTCGGATTTGATGCTGCGAATGGAAGAGTGGCTTTACCCCTCTACTTTTATGAGAAAGATACTACGGGAGAATATCCGAAGAAAGTGCTGATTGTTTCGTGTGACGATTGGAATATACGGGATGAAGTGGAGATACATTGTCCTGATGTGATAAGGAAAGAGGGAGATATGCAATTACTGGGTTGTGTCAACGTGCTTCCCTACGGTGACCGGTTGATTTATAATTTCCCTGCGTCTTCCAAAGTTTATGTTTACGATCTGTCTGCAAAAAAGAGTAAAGAATATGATTTTCCTTCTACCTTTACAGATCCTTTTTTCCATTTACCGGATATAAATGGGTCGGAGCCCGGTTTCGGATGCCTCAAAACCGGTTATTATTTCCCATTGTGTTACGATGCCTATCATAATGTGTTCTGGCGTATTCAACAGGGGCCTTTAGATGGTCATGGAGTGGGAGGAAAGCCCTTTTCCGTCATGTGTATATCACCTGATTTTTTGAATAGTGCAGAGTATGTGATTCCTGCCGGTGCATCTATCTATCCCGATTTGGCTTTTACAGATTCTTTGATCTTGTTGCCGTATACGGGAGGTGATAAAATCGGTGAAAACAATATGTGCTTTTATGGACTGCAATATAGAGAATAGTAGTTGTGGCAAGGACTGCTTGGAGGCGCTCCCGTTAATTAATTTAATTTCATAGGGTATGAAACTGTTTATTTCGTCATTGTACTTTATGTGGTCTGCTGAATTTGATCTGTATAATACAGATCAAAGGTTGTGATATAATAATGACATCTTAAAATGAATTCTGTATGAAAGTTTTGTATGTAATTTTTATATGTGTTTTGTATTCATGTATGCAAAATGTTGAGCCGGATAATAAGATAAATGTGGGTGCAGCAATGAATGCTTTAGGAAAGATAACGGCACAGACAATATCTTCTAATGTGAGATATGTAGCATTGGAAACAAATGATAGTAGCCTTGTGGGAGAAATGCCGGATATGCGGGTGTTAGAGCATGCCATACTTGTATCTTCCGTAAATCAATGCCTGAAACTTTTTGATCGATCTACCGGTAAATTTATTCGGGATATAGGTCATGTCGGAACAGACCCGCAGGGATATGCTAAAGATGCTTGGGGAAAAGTGAACTATTGGGTTGATTATGACCAAAACATAATATATGTTTTAGGTTGGGGTAATGATTTAATATTGTATGATTTAGCTGGTAATTATAAAGATAGAATTTGTATAGATGATAATGTACGCTATAATTTGCAGCAAAGCTATCTATATGTTACTTATGGTAAACTATGGGGACATAATAAACTTGATATTTCCAAGTCACCCTTGTTTTGTATAGACGAAAACTCTAATCACATTACAGATATAGTAGGTTTACCGATAGATTTACTTCCTATGGATGATTTACAATCTATATCGGAACTTTTAGGGGATTATGCATCTTATGGCGGTGATTTGACAATGGCTTCATTTGCCAATGGTGGAAAGTTTTACACAGCCATTAATAGTCCTTCCTTATGGCGGTTTGAGAATGATATTAGATTAAAACAAACATTCAACGATACGATCTATACGCTGTCGGATAGTAAAATTAAACCTTATTTAATTTTCGAGCTAGGGGATTGGGCTTGGCAATATCAAGATCGGTTGGAAGAAGGTGGATGTGAAAAGAAAATCATGATTGATTATGCTTTGGAAAATGAGAGATGTATTTATTTTCATTTTCATACAGGGTTCTATACTAAAAATAGGCAGGCTTTTTGTGGACTATATTATAAAGCTGATCATAGAGTTGTGTTGATGTGCGGAGATAGACTGTTGGATACAGTTAATAGACAATCTCTCAGAGTTAGGGGAGTAAGTTCTGATGGCTGTTTTATAGCTCTGCTGCAACCTGATGAGTTGTGTGATGAAGTGAAAAAGAAAACGGGTAGTAAAGAAGAAGACAATCCTATAGTGGTAATATTGGAGTAAAAGAACGAATGTTTTTTTATAAAATTCAAAAGAAGGTATAGACTAAATATTGTCTTTTATAGGAGTGGACCATAAGAAGGTTTTTGGAAGAACCGTTGGCATTATATTGGGGGATATAGAGGGCAAAAGTAGGTATAATGGTAAAATTGACTTGTATTACAAGCTTGTAACTGTCCGGGTATTTAGGGTTAAAATCGTGCGATTCATGTCTATTGTGCTTATATACAGTGGTTTATATCGCATTATTTTTCATGAATTTGTCCGGGTAGATAATTTGCGAATTGGTTCAACATGATTTAACTTTGAACCAAGGAGGGAGGTCCCTTTTTGAGTGATGTAATTCAAATCTGTTAGCCATGGATAAAATAGAGTTTAGAGAAGATAAGATAACGTTTTCATATAAGAAATCTTATGGAGAATGTTTGTATCAGGATTTAATTGCTGTGGAATATAGCAAGCCTTACTGTATATTACAAATAGGAGGTAGGAACAGTATTCTGTTTTTAATAAGCCTACGTGTGATTCTGGAAAAATTGCCTGCCGATTTTCTGCTGATAAATAGAGGAATTATAGTAAATAAAGAGCGTATTGTAGATTGTGTACTTCAGGACGGGGCATATCATATAAAGATGGATAATAATAAAATTTATAGGATTAGCACTCGTAAGCTGGCTACAGTTAAGAAATATTTTATGGTACAAAATGATACTATTTAGGTTTAGGTTATAAAAGATGTATGGGAGAAAAAAACTGAAAAAAAAGATTATATACTACGAAAATGTAGTATATTGTAGCCGTGAAAACATTTGCAGGGAGATTCTCGTCTCTAATATTGGATAGTGGGGACCTTATGCACAAACAATAAATCTTAATTCAATTGTGGCTATGAAACACATGTCCTTATTGCTAATCGGCGTATTTGTATTATTGGGGTGCAGTTCCAATAAGAAGCAAGAGCCTATATCCAAGTCAGGAATACCTATGATTAATCTTTCTGAGGATGTATCGACTGTACCTTCACTTCTTTTGAGTGAGGCGGCGGAGAAATTGGAAATTGTTCCTTTGGAAATGACAGATGAATCTGTATTGAGTGATATTACGGAAATGCAAGTAACTGATCATAATATATGGATAGATCATGGACGCGAATTCTACATTTATCGTTTTTCTCGTTCGGGAAAATTTCTGAATAGAATAGGGAGTATAGGCCAAGGGCCGGGAGAATATGTCAATTATTTAACTTTTCTTGTCGATGAAGATAAAAAAGAAGTATATATTTTTTCCACTAATAACGGTGTTTTAGTATATGATTTTGAAGGTGGGTTTAAAAAGCAAATTTCAGATTTCCAAACTATGGTTGGAATGTTTTCGTCTATATATAAGCAATATATCTTAAATGACCATAAATTTTTTGCTATCCAGAATTTTGGTTTATATAGATCTGTGGATAAAGATTCATTGTGGTCTTTTGTCTCTTTGGACGATAACTTTCAGAAAAAGAGACTATTTAAAAATCCGGTGCATGTGGGTAAAGAAGAGCAGATTATAGCTAACCGTGCCAATATGGATCGGATGGTTAATTATTGGATGGAGTATCTAACCAGTGTAGATACTTACAATGGTCAATTGACCCTTAAATATCCGGATACTGATACTATTTATTGTTATGATGATGCGACAAACCAACTTTTGCCTCAATATGCAATCTTTACAGATGAAGAAAAAGGGGATTATGAAGCTACTCATTTATGGTTTAAAGACAGAAAGGCTTTCGATTATTTTTCCATTTTTTCTTATTATCCGACTAAAGATTTCATTTATTTGGTAGGTAGTAAAGGCGAGGAGGTATATACCTATTGCTATAATAAAAAAGATGGAAGTGTTAGATTGCAGAAACGACAAAGCACAATAACCGAGCGTGATGTGCCCTGGTTCAGCTTTCCTTTGCGCCAAATGAAACGTGATTTTGTGTTAGATAATGATTTAGGTGGAGGTGATTTTACTGTTGACAGCCGTTCTTCCGGTAAATACTGGATAGATATATTAGAACCTGGCGGTGATGAAAACTGGATTGATATAGACCAAATAAAATCATCTACCGTAATAGATGAATCCAAGAAAAAGGAGCTAATCCGAGTTTTGGAAAGTGCGACTGAGGATAGCAATCCGATTTTGATGATTGCAACTTTAAAATAGAAGAATTATTATTTTGAATCTAAAGTTTTTTTTCTTCGGTTTGGCCGTTTGAGTTGAAGGAATATATTCAAGAGAAGAAAGAAAAGGGAGGAATTGTGAGTGAGCGTTTGGTTATGCTTACCGATTCACTGGATGAGGAGCAAAATCCGGTTCTTGTAATTGCTAATTTAAAGAATAGGTGGATATGGAATTTTTTATGCGCATGAAATTGATACTGGGTGTTATGGTATTGGGCTTCACGGCTTGTAGTAACAAAAAAACAGTGGATACTAATCCTGTTGTTCGGGATAATATTATTCATTTGTCAACTGCGATAAAGAATGTTCGAGAGGAAATGATGCTTTCGGAGCTGGTGGATAGTGTCAGTTATATTCCTTTGGAAACGAATCCTAATTGTATGTTAGGTAATTATCAGCGTTTGACCTTTTCTCCCCAATACATATTTTACTTAAACTATTGTTTTGATTGGAATGGGCAGTTCTTGTTCCGTATTGGGAGCCAGGGTCAAGGGGCTTGTGAAGATATCTATGCGCATGTGGCCGAAATAGTATATTTGAATAATCATTTCTATGGGAATGCCTCTAAAATAATAGAATATGATGACCGGGGGAAGTGTACGGGGAAAGAGCTAAGCTGGTTTACCCAGAAAACAATGGACACTGCACCGGTTGGACATTTGGTCAATAAGGTCTGCTTTGCTCCGGCAGGAGAAAACCTGATGTTTTATAATTCTCCGGATACGGTTTATTTCATAAATACGGATTACGAGTTTGTAGCCAAACGCAGTATGATGCCGTGGAACAGGAAAGGGATTGCTCCGTCCATGGGGAGTGTGAAGTATACGAGCTACTATAAAGATACGACCTTATTTTATAATTTTTATACGGATACAGTTTTTACTGTTACCCCCACTTCCCTGATGCCTCGCTGGGTGGTGGAGTTGGATGAAGAATTACGGTTTCCTACCCAGTATCTATATGAAGATGGATTGTTGTCTGAAGCTTTTAGGTACTGATATACATATCTACACATAAATACGTATAGATATTTTCATTGAAGGTTTTATAATATTAGACCATCAATTCTTCTCCTAAAGTTTTATATCTATAACTGTCTTCTCTGTATTCTATGATTTCATGTTTTGAAATGCGACTAATTCCTTTTGCTTTTAACAATTTCGCAAGTTTATAATAAAAATCATTTCGATTGTCTTGTTCCATTAACGATAATATTTCACAACCTGCTTTTGATAATTTCTTAATAGGTATTGAAAGGTTTATTTGATTGTTAGTATCATTGTATAAAACCATCATTATATTTTTATCAATTACCACTTCTTGTTTGCTATTTGGATTTACAATCCAGTTGTTTATAGTTAACTCCTCATTATTTATCAAGCCTACTTCCCCCAACAATAAAGTTTCATGTAAAGAGAGAAAGGCTTTTTCTGTACAAATAAAATCTTTCTCAATATAAAAATGCGAGGCTTTAATAAACAACTCTGCTTCCTCTTTTGTTATATTTCTCAACAATTCCAAAGTTCTTAAAGAATATGAATTAGGACGTTTTACTTCACCTGCTAAAATACGTCCCCATATATCATGTAAAGTTTCATCTGAAATATCTTCGACGATGCTGAAAAATCGATTTGCCCAATCACTATTTACTGGTTCATTAGATACTGATTCGCCCTCTGTAAAATAAGATTTTGCCTTTTCTACAACAGACTTAGTATTATTCATCTTACGTGTTTCTTTTGCTAATACATAATTAGCAATTTCTTCTTCTCCTTTTAGCTTTAATAACTGTACCTGAGTATTTGTTTCAGCTTGCTTTATTGCGGCGTAAGATTCGGCGTTGGCCATCTTCTTACGTCCAAATGCTGTAAGTCCTAAACTGTAACAAATAGTTTCTCCTAATTTAGCTAATCCATCTGTATTTATTTCAACTATTGCTCCCATAAGTTTTATTTATTTACTGACAAAAATAAGGTTTTTGTGAAACAAAACCAAAAATATTGCTATTTCATTCACAAAGGTTGATGTAGATATTATAGTCTCACGTTATATATTCAGTATCAATCATTAATATTACTGAATATGAAATTAGACGAAAACATTTTGAAAGCCTGCAAAGGCTTGGTTATGAACTGTAATTGCAAGGTTCTAATCCTTGATGTGTTGGGTGAACACCGTGTATTCCTTGTGAATGACGTACACCTTAAAACTCGTGAATGCCGATTTAACGAAGTCCATGATGCGCAAGACATCACTACTCTTGTCTTGAATGTCGGTCACAACTTTGCCAATGGTATGACCGAACAGACTTTATTGGAACGTACCCAATCTATCCATAAAGAAGATTTCAAATTTGGAACGGACAATTACCTGTGGATAACAAAAGTTGATTTGAATAGATAGCCATTTTAATATTGAAGAGTATGAAAAAGAATTTTATTACAGTAACTCCCGATAGTGGAACATCAGGTAGCAGCAATACCATTAGTGTAGCAGCTGAACCTAATATACTCCTGAAAGAACGTTCTGAAATACTGAATTTTAATGCAAGCGGTGGAGTTTCTAAGTCTGTTCAAGTTATCCAAAATGCGATGCCTTACTTTCCAATCAGATTTCCCTTTGTACTGAATATGAACAAATTCATTGGAAATCTTAAAGTGGATTCATCGGGTGTATTACAAGGAGCTTATTCGATATCAGAAATAAAAAGTATAGATCCTTCCGCTTATGACTCTTCTTTAGGAGAAGGGTGGGGAATGGGAAGTACTCAAAAAATGCTCATCTACGACCCTTTCAGTAATGTAACCGAAATCGTAGCTCATATTATTGACAGTAGTGGAACCTATGATGCAAACTTTATCTCTTCAAATGCAAATATGGGGAGAATATGGGGTGACCCTGGATTATTATACCAAAAATTACTCAAGATTATTTCAGAAGATTATACAAAAGGAGGCTACGAGATTCGCATAAATTCAGTGCTTGCAATGAAATTTGTTTTTGTGGAATAAAGGCAATTATATCTATTTGAATGATGTAAATATCAATATAATTGCCTTAGTATTGATGAATATAAGTCAAAAACAGCTATCTTTGCAGTAGCCTTCCGAGGCTAAACATTGTGGATAATAAAAGGAAGTGCCTTGATACTCGAAGAATCGCCAATTCAACAAAAAGTACAAACGAGGCACAGTGGGCAACCTATATCAAGTGGGCTGTTCATCTGTGTGTTTGTACAAGCGTTTGGCGATGCTTTCGAGTTCACACAGGTGGCAGTCCACTTTCTTTGTAATAACGTAATTTCTCACTGGCTGTCTGAGAAAAACTCGAAAAATTTCGCCATTATGAAAAAGTATTTCGTTTTATCAGTATTTATTATGCTGATTGGAGCATTTACAAATGTTCAAGGTCAAAATTCTGCAACTCCCGATAAAGGAGTGTTAGTTCATGGAAACGTCCGTTTATGCAACTATGAAAGAGGCTGTTTAATAACAGACAACGACATAAAGCATTGGACGCAAAAACTTGAAATCTCCTACGACGGCTCGGACAAGACATACGGCATCTATATCAATGTCCGAGGGGATATTATCAATTTGGGTGTCAAATATAAAAGTAGCGGAATAGAATCTTATACATACGAAGGAACGGACAGGGTAACAGGACGAAAGGTTGTTGTCGTAACAAAACAAAAGTTGAGTTGGTATTTGAATAACAATGGAGTTGATTCTCATACAGAGGTTGAAAGTCCAAAGGGGATAATCGTTACCGTTCCTGCCACTTATACAGTGTTTTCAGTAGTTCCTATTAAGAATAAGTAGCAACGGAAAAGAATACGTTATAATAAAGGAGGCAAACTTCACAGCCAGCCTCCTTTTATGGTACAATTGGCAGCAGGTGAACAGAAATAATGTATCCTGCTGCCTCTTTTGCAAATATACGATTTTCCGTTTAAAGTACAAAATCACTTTGAACAAGTCTTCAGCACAGTATTAAACCTATTTAAATCAGCCGGACTAAGTTCCGGCTTTTTTATTAGTCCGTTTTTAGGGTCTATA
>OHLR01000731.1_pt1 | contig 13403 bp, 9 predicted proteins | sample 1569141 | NCBI WGS metagenome assembly OHLR01 (sample SAMEA3879553, study PRJEB24766) | human gut metagenome | biome: human-associated habitat; feature: feces | place: USA | collected 1985/1987
TGCAGCTGTCTTGTAATACTTTTTAAAATCGTTGACTTTCCTGAACCATTCGGTCCGATCAAAGTCACGATCTCCCCCTTGTTGATCCCGATATTAATATCACGGATCAGGGAGTTTCCATTATAACCTACCGACAGGTCTTTCATTTGAAAATAATAATCTGCCATCTTATTTTCTTCCTCCCTTCGGTATCATCATATAGATAACGATCGGTGCACCCAGAATAGAAGTCACCGTACTGATATTCAATTCCACCGGTGCCAGTGCCATTCGTGCGATCAAGTCACAGATCATACAGAACACAGCTCCCATAAAGAACGTTCCCGGTATAACCACGATCGGTTTTGACGTTCCAAATGCCTTCCTTGCAAGAAACGGAACTGCGATTCCCACGAAGGAAATCGGTCCCGCAAATGCTGTCACACACGCTGACAGAATACTGGAAAGCAAGATCAAAATCACGCGAAACGTCTTGATGTTGACTCCCATACTCTGCGCATATGCTTCTCCCAATTGATATGCACTGATTGGTTTGGACAGGAAAAATGTAAACAGCACCGCAAGTCCGACAACCACTGCTGCCACACGAATATTGCTCCAGCTCATTCCGGAAAAACTTCCCTGTGACCATCCGTGCAGATTCACAATATCAGAATCATCCGCAAATGTCACAACAAAATCTGTGATAGCCGAACAGATATATCCGATCATGATCCCCCCGACAAGAAGAGACGCCATATGCTGCACTTTTTTCGACATCAGAAGGATAAATCCTGTCGAGATCAGCGACCCGATAAATGCTGCAAGAATCAGTGTATACGAAGAAAATCTTCCGATATATTTCAAATACACGATCATTGTAAGTGCCACGACCATTTTCGCTCCGGAAGAAATTCCGAGAACGAAAGGTCCGGCAATAGGATTAGAAAAAAATGTCTGCAGCAAAAAGCCTGAAAGAGACAATGCACCACCAAGCAGCGCTGCCATCAGAATTCTCGGAAGACGGATCTTCCATATAATATTGTACTCTGTCGCAGCTCCTTCTTTCAGAAAGAGAATGCGCAGAATCTTAGGCACCGGAATATGAACATTTCCGGTATTGATATTTAGCACTGTCACAACACAAAATACTGCTGCAAGAATCAGAAATACCGCTGTGTATCTTGTACGCCGTCTGAAATTTTCCTGATGAAAACTTGTCTGCTCCATTCTTCTACTCCATCTTTTCAAGAAATGTCATCTGAGATGCATCACCGTCTGTCAGCATCAGATGCATATCTTTGATCAGCTCTCCGACTGTATCTGTTGCCTGATATAAGTTCTTTCCGGTATACCAGACATTTCCGTCTTTCACCGCCTTGAATTCGGAGAACAATTCATTCTTTGCTTCCAGTTCACTGATACTATTTACCTGTCCGTCGATCGTCCCGTTGTAGATCAGATAATCTGCATCTACAGCAGTCGCATAGAATTCCTCCATCGTCAATTTAACAGATGGTGCGTTGCTGTCCGGATTCTTCAGATCTTTGAACGCATATCTTCCACCTGCGATTTCGATCATTGACGGAATATAATCGTCAGATTTTCTCACAACGATTGAACCATCTGTACTCACATAGAAATAAGCAACCGTCTTTTCCGTGTTTTCGAATCCTTTCAGTTCCTCGATCACATGAGCCTGCTGGTCAAAAAATGTATCCGCTTCTTCCTCTTTATTCAGAAGCGCCCCATAAAGCTTGATCCACTCGGTTCTTCCAAGCGGATGTGACTCATAACTGGAGTAGTCTACAAATACCGGAATCCCAAGATCTTCGATCATTTCCTGTACCTTCGGTGTATGAAGGATCATCGTTGATTCGATTGCCAGATCACAGTCTCCGTCAACGAGAGTCTCATAATCCGGTTCGCTGTATTTTCCCGCAAATGTCATCGCTCCGGATTCCATTGCTTCCTTTGCACTCTCTACATACCAGCCGGAAGCCTCAAGTCCGGAGAATTTTACCTTGTCAATTCCGCCGATTGCATCAAACAGAGACATGGATGCTGTCGCCGCCATATAAATATTCTCTGTCGGCTGCTGGATCACAACAATATCATCCGCCAGATTTTCCGGTTCTTCTTCACCTTCCGGAACAATCAGATATTGCTTATCTTCATGGACATCGATCAACTTATATCCATCCTTATAATAGTATACATCGAATTCTGTCGCGTAAGTCAGATCCATTGTAGATTCATAAGTAAGTCCTTCAATCTCCGGTGCTTTTTTTGTCTTGTCGGCTACATCTTTGGTCTTATCCTTTGTTACATCTGTACCTGCTGAATTATTACCGCTGTTTCCACCGGAGGCTGCGGTAGAACCGCAGCCTCCGAGCAGAAGTGCAGCTGAAAGCATTAACGCTGTGATTCTGCATCTTCTTATCTTCATTCTATTTTTCTCTCCTATTTCTCTGCCGCTGCTACTGCCGCATCAAACTTCTCGTTCGTCAGCTCTTCACATCCGTAGAGAACACCGTAAACCTTGATCCACTCCTGCTTTCCAAGTTCTGCCTTTTCCTCGGAAGAACGATCAACAAAAACCGGAATACCAAGCATTGCAAGCTTTTCTGTCAGCTCTTCGAACTGTTCCGTCTTCTCTTCTACTGTCAGAGTCTCTTTTGTATCTTTACTGCCTTTATCTGCTATTTTGTCAGTATCTTTCGCTGCATTTTCCTCAGAATCTTCTCTTGGAAGAATATCTCCTGTAAACAAAGCAAGATTCACTTCACTCTTCACAAGGTTCTTCAACTTCAGCTTGTCCGCTGTTCCTGCATATGCAACTTCAGCATTCTTCTCTCCGTCTTTTGCTTTCATCTTATCAGCAATCTCGGATACTGTACAGTCTTTGCTCTTCATTCCAACTGCCGCAACATTGTCAAGAAGATCGAGATCTTTCATCATATTCAGAATCTCATCAGACTCTGCATAAGTATGATCTGTCGGTTTTTTCACAATGATCATATCCTGCTCAAGACCAACCGGAACTTCCACATCCTCCGGAACAATCAGATATTTCACAACATTTCCCTTGTAAAGCTCTGCTGCCAGTTCCTGTTCGCTTGTGCCGTTGTTATCCGAAGCTGCGGATTCCTCGGCAGAAGCATCTACTTTGCTTTCTGCATCTGAGTTCTTAGAATCTTCTGATCTATTGATCGTAACAGAAGCTACTTTCTTCTTGGAAGACTTCTCTTTATCTTCTGCAGACTTCTCATTTTCAGACTTTGTTTCCTCTGCTTTTTCAGGGTCTCTTGCTGTGTCCTTCGTCATATCGATTTCAAGAAGTACAATCCCCTGATCATAATGATAAATCTTGAAATATTCTGCATAGTCAAGCTTTGTCTCTGACTGATATTCCAAACCTATGATTTCAGGTGCTTTTTCATCCAGCTTCTGGTTACTGCTTGTTGAAGCATCTGTTCCGTTTGCAGATGTTCCTCCATTCGCCGCTGCAAGATAAATGAAAATCGTATATTCTATCTCATGTGCGACAGACATTTTATCTGTCATTCCAATAATCTTATTATTCTGATTCAATGCAACCGGGATAACAGCTGTCGCTGATCCGCCGCCCTTTGTTGTGTAATACTTATTTCCGTTCGCTTTCACATACTGATAATGATCACTGCTGAACACGAGTGTTGCATAAGCCTGTCCGTTCTTAATCGTTACTTTATTACAAGTGATTTGAACCTTACCTGTTCCACCTGACCAGGTAAAACGATCCGGAGTATATACACCGTCTTTCAGTGTTGTTCCACTGTCTACATGAGAAGTAGAGCCACTTGTATCGGATTCGTATTTTGATACATTATCCGCTTTTCCGTCATTTCCATCTGTTTTTCCTGAATTAGTTCCAGATACAGAACCGCCTGGGAAAGCAGAATTGTTTGTTCCTGTATTACCTGTATTGCTGGAACCACCAGTAGTTCCGGAATTTCCTGTGTTTCCGTTGTTTCCGGAATCACCTTTATTCTCAGAATCTGTGGAATTAAGATCGGCAATCTTCTTCATTGTCTCTGACTGGAAAGTCAGCGTTCTGTCATACCAGATTCCTTTTTTAATGGAATAGGCTGCTACTGCGATTTCCTTATCCAACGCTTCTACCGGAACAGTATAAGTGTATTTTCCTTCTTCATTCACCTGATATGGAATCCAGGATGACTGATCTGCGCTTGCAGCCTCTTCCTTTGTTCCCATGTACAGATAGCCGTAACCGGTTCCGCTTAATGTAAGCACAGCACTCATTTTTCCGTCTTTTGCTGTCAGGATACAATCCACTACTTTAAACATGGAAGAACTGGAAGTTACGTCCATACTGTAGATTCCGTTTGCTACTGTTGCTTCCGGTGCTGGTGTTGGCGTTGGTGCCGGATCCGGTGTTGAGGTTTCTCCCGGATTCGGAATGTACATCCATAAGTACTGTTTGTCATACCAGGTCTGATCTTTTGACTTTCTCAAAGATACCGGAATTGTCTGACCTGCTTTTTCTTTCGGCACATTAAAATGAAATGTCCATGCACCTTCTTCATCCTTTGTTCCTTCTATAACAGCTGCTTTCAACAAGTCATCTTTTGAACCAAGATATAGCGCATCAAATCCTGTGTTGTTTGTCTTGATCGTGATATCAAGTTCGCCATCCTTTTCAACAACTGTTGATTCACTGACCTTGAACATCTTGAACTCTTCAGCGTCTTCTTTTACTACTTTCACAGATTCTCCTGTTACAGAAGGCGCCTCCTGCAGTGGCGGAAGTTCCGGTTCCGGAGTATTCGTAGAATCGTTAGAATCCGTAGAAGGTTCTGACTTGCCTGTCTCATCTTTTATCTGTGTATCCTTGTTATCAGTTTTTTCGTCCGCAACCTGATCTGAGACAGTTGTGCCTGGATTTTTCCCGGTGGTTTCTGTATCTTTCTCTTCTGAGTTATTTTCTAAGTTGTTTTCTGAATTATTTTCTGAGTTATTCTCTAAATTTGGTTTTGTTTCTGCTTCGATTGAATTCTGATTATCTGATTTATCCGAAGAATTATCAACTTTATCAGATTCCTCTTTCTGATCTTCTTTTGTTAAATCGTCATTTCTTTTATCTTCTTTAACATTTCCTGCGTCTTCTGTCTGACTCTCATCTTGTTTCTTATCTGGATCAGCTTCTTCCACCTCAACAGTTTCCTGTAAATTTGTCTCACACTGCTGCTCATTTTCTGCCGCATATGTTCTTGTATAAGACAATGGTGAAATCACCATAGAACCTGTCAGCATAAGCGCAAGCCATCTGCTCTTATTTTTCATTTCTTTTTTGTCTCCTATTAAGTTGTGAATTATAAAATACGGAAAATGGATAGAATTATCCTGAATCGAATGAATGATTTTTTCGGTACAATCAATTACTCGTGATCTGGAATTCGTATATTCCCCGCACCAACGGCCGGCAGGTTTCCTGACTTACAGATCTTCTATACAGAACACCTTCCCGGTCTCCCAGTGGATGTGCGGACTCTCCACACTTGTCTGTATAGGAGCGGTCTTCTGAAATCTAATTTCTAAGAAGACCGCATCTCTGCTCACAGTGACGAGTTCGTACAGGTCTTGCACCTGTTTCCCTTTTACCTGTTTCGATCAGGGATGTGGATAAACATTCCCTGATCAAACAGCACCGAACGCTATTATTTCTGACTAACTATAACATTTCATTATATTGAAGTCAACTATTCCGCCCTCACAGCCCAACGCATCTTCGTAGATCTTGCTCTTCCGTTCTGTGCACATTCCTGCGCTGACGGACGTACAACATCCTTTGCATATTCGGAATAGATTCCTTCTTTATATCCTGCTTTGAGTGCTTTTTTTACAAGCTTGTCCTCTCCGGAATGGAATGTAAGAATTGCTACTCTTCCACCTGGTTTCAATGCTCCCGGAAGTTTTTCCATAAATTCATACAGTACTTCGAATTCATTATTCACATCTATGCGAAGTGCCTGGAATGTTCTCTGGCAAGTCTTTTTGATAATGTCCTTCTTTTCTTTATTATTCGGAAGGAAATCCAAAGTCTTCTCGATGACATTTCTAAGCTTTGTTGTTGTATCGATACGATTGCCTCTGCGAATCTCATCCGTGATCGCTTTCGCCAGCTCTTCGCAGTATGGCTCATCTGAATTCTCGTAAAGCATTCCGGCAAGCTCTTCCTCGGAAATGTTATCAAGGCGCTCTGCTGCGCTGATTCCCTTCTCCTGGTTCAGTCGCAGATCCAGCGGTCCGTCAACTTTGAAGGAAAATCCTCTCTTCGGATTGTCGATCTGCATAGAGGAAACTCCAAGGTCCGCAAGGATAAAATCAAATCCTCCAACTTCTTTTGCAATCTCATCGATCGTGCAGAAATTCTGCAGACGGATACTTAAAATGTCTTCTCCGAATCCCTGATCTGCCAGACGTTTTCTTGTCTTCGCAGACTCTTCCGGGTCAACATCTGTTGCATAGATGTGCCCCTCACCTTTCAGACGTTCCAGCATTGCTTTCGTATGTCCACCGTATCCGAGTGTCGCGTCAAATCCTGTCTCACCCGGCTGGATTTTCAGAAAATCAAGGATCTCATTTACCATGATGGAAATGTGCATTCCGGCAGGAGTATTTCCCTTTTGGATTACATGCGCGATTGTATCCTTGTATTTCTCCGGCTGTAACTCTTTATATTTCTCCTCGAATTTCTTCGGGTATTTTCCTTTATATCTCACACGACGCTTGTGCGGTGTCTGTGATTCTTGTATGTTCTGATTGTTCTGTTCGCTCATTTCGCTCTCCTGTTCTTATCTTTACAACGTATGTACAGTATACCATGAAAGTTATTCACAATATACCATGAACTTTGAAATGTTTTCCACATAAGTCTGCATATTTTTCACCTATTCACATTTCTTTACCGGAACCTGCATGGATTCGCTATTTTATCCGGCTGCATATCTTACTGCCACGTTCATCACTCCGGCAAGCATCATCACAACCACCGGATTCAGTTTTGTCTTACGAAGCAATAACAGACAGATTCCAAAGATCACCACCATAGACCATTTTGTCGCCGCAAACTGCACAATTCCCTCTGTCCAGAATGCAGTGTGCAGAATTGCGATTCCTGCGGATGCGATCAGTGCGACAACTGCCGGTCTTAAGGATTCCAGCACACTCTGGAACATTTTCATTTTCTTATATCTTAAATAAAACCATGCGATCAAAGTTACGATAATACAAGACGGCAGAATGCACCCACAGGTCGCCGCAACAGATCCCGGAACTCCCGCAATCTTGCTGCCGACAAATGTTGCCGCATTGATTGCAATCGGCCCAGGTGTCATCTGGGAAATCGTGATCAAATCTGTGAATTCTGTCATCGTAAGCCAACCATGCTGTGTCACAACCTGTTCTTGGATCAGAGGCATCGCCGCATAACCGCCGCCAAAGCTGAACATTCCAATCTGAAGAAAGCTTAAAAATAATTTCAAATAAATCATTTCTCTTCACTTCCTTTCTTCGTGATCTTTTTCTCAATTAATGCGTGGAGTACTCCGACAATTCCACAGATCAGAATCACATAGACTACATTTACCTCAAATATGCAGGAAGCTATAAATGCCCCGACCATAAGTACGTATGACAAAGCATCTTTCTTCTTCACGATTCCGGCACCCATGTCATATGTCACAGATGCGATCACGGCGCCCACTCCGGCCTGCATTCCTTCGAGCATTAAGCTGATGATCTGGTTATTTCGAAATGCCTGATAACCGGCAGAAAGTATCGATATAATAAGAAATGGTGGGATTACTGTCCCGGCAATTGCTGTCAGAATCCCCGCAATTCCAGCCAGTTTATATCCGATCACGATTGCTCCGTTCACTGCGATTGCTCCCGGTGCCGACTGCGCGATCGCCACAAGATCCAACATTTCTTCTTCCTCAATCCAATGATATTCATCTACGAACTTTTTCTTCATCAGGCTGACGATCACATAACCTCCACCAAATGTGAACGCGCTTAAGTAAAAGGTTGACCAGAAAATCTTCCACAATTTTTTATCTTGTTTTTTCCCTTGCGTTTTTTCTTGTTGTTCTTCCATATATATTGTCCTCGTATATTATGATTATGCGAATTGCGTAGCACTAGAACTCCCGCCACACTATATGCTATTGGCAGGCAAAATCCCCTAACTATGATATTCTTTCTCTTGTAGTCTATCGCAATCAAAATGATTATGCAATCGCCTTGAATTTTTTACATTATATTTTCCTTTTTGAAACCTTAATTTTATCTGAATTTTCCCTATTTGGAAAATGATTATGATACAATGAGAACAGTAATATTTATCATAAAGGAGATTGAAGTTGAAAAACCTATTTTTTCGATTCTCTTGTGCCGTTCTCCTGTGTTACTGCCTGACCGGATGCGGTAGCATACAGCACAAATCCAGTACGGACACGGCGCAGGCGCAGGGTACTAAGGCACCACCCAAGACAGCGGATGATTTTTCTATCTCATCAGATTCTGAAAATGAAACTTCTTCTGCTGATGCCGCCACCCCATCTGCTTCTGAATCTGAATCCGTAACTCAGCAGGAATCGCTGACCGGCGCAGCGGCTCTTTACAGCAATGGACAGGAGATCAGCTTTGACCCTTCCTGGCAATACGCAGACTTTTCTGCAATCAATTCTGGAACAGCTACTATTTATCTTGCAGATTCTGACCGCAAGGATATCGTCGTTGGCGTGAATGCCGGACATGGAACTTCCGGTGGTGCTTCTGTAAAGACACAGTGTCACCCGGATGGTTCTCCAAAGACAACCGGCGGAAGCACTGCTCAGGGTGCAACTTATGCGACTGCAGTTTCCGGTGGAATGACATTTAACGATGGAACTGCTGAAAGCACTGTTACACTTCAGATGGCTCAGATTCTGAAAGAAAAGCTGCTTGCTCAAGGATATGATGTCCTTATGGTGAGAAACAGCGACGATGTCCAGCTTGATAATGTTGCCCGCACCGTACTCTGTAACAATGTAGCTGACTGTCACATCTCACTCCACTGGGATGGAGATGGATTGGGATATGACAAAGGCTGTTTCTACATTTCTGTGCCGGATGGTCTGAAAAGTATGGAACCTGTCGCTTCCCACTGGCAGGAACATGATGCACTTGGAGCATCTCTTGTAGAAGGACTTCGTACAGAAGGAATGACCATTTACCAAAATGGTTCTATGAATATTGATCTGACACAGACTTCTTATAGTACAATTCCGTCTGTTGATATGGAACTTGGAAATGCAAGCTCTGACCACAGTGATTCCACACTAAATAGTCTGGCTGATGGTCTGGTTCTTGGACTCAATGCTTATTTTGGAAATTAGAATTCTTATTGAGTTATTTATTTTATTTTTTAAGGAGGTTATTATGGAGCCACTCATTCGTGTTAAAAATATGTACAAGATCTACAATCCTGGAGAAAATGAAGTCCGCGCACTAGATGATGTTTCTCTTGAGATCAATCAGGGAGAATTTATCGCCATTGTCGGACATTCCGGTTCTGGTAAATCTACATTTATGAATATGCTCGGCTGTCTTGACACACCTGATTCCGGGGAATATTTTCTGGACGGAAAAGATGTTGCCAATCTCTCAGACAATGAACTGTCTGATATCCGCAATCACAAGATTGGCTTCATCTTTCAGGGATTTAATTTGATTCCAAACCTGGATGCACTTGGAAATGTAGAACTTCCACTGATCTATCGCGGACTTGGAAAGCAGCAAAGAAAAGAGATTGCCGGGGAAGCTCTATCGAAAGTTGGACTGGAAAATCGTATGGATCACAGACCGAACCAGCTTTCCGGTGGACAGCAGCAGCGTGTCGCTGTAGCCAGAGCAATTGCCGCACAGCCGCCGATCATCCTTGCCGATGAGCCGACCGGTAACCTGGACAGTAAGTCGACTATCGAGATCATGAATATTCTGAAAGACCTTCATAAGTCTGGAAGAACAGTTATTATTATTACACATGATGATGAAATTGCTAATCAGGTTGATCGTGTTGTCCGCATTATGGATGGAAAGATTGTGAGTGATAGTGTAAATTCGTAGCAATTTAAATCTTTATCTGCAATTACAGAGAGAGGGCAGTACTTTACAATTTCTCAATCGTTGAATCACTGCCCTCTCTTTATGTTTCTTATTAGATATTTCTTAGTAGAATTTCTAATTACTTCTATTCACTTTTTATTCTACTGATACAAGCTCAATCTTGAAGTTCAGTTCTTTTCCTGCCATCTCATGGTTTGCATCGAAAGTGATTGTTGTCTCTTCCTTAGCTGTTACTTTTACCGGGAATGGCTGTCCATACTGATTGGACAGGTAAACCTGCTGTCCCACTTCAAGGTCTTCAGATCCCGGGAGTTCTGCAATCTCTACTGTGAAGATAGCTTCCGGATTCGGCATTCCATAAGCTTCTTCCGGCATCAGATGGATGTCCACTACCTGACCAACTTCCATATCAGCTACTGCTGCATCAAATCCTTTGATCATCTGTCCTGCACCACATACGAACTCAAGCGGCTCTCCACGGTCATAAGAAGAATCAAACTGAGTTCCGTCATTGAATGTTCCTTTGTAATGTGTACGGCATTTCTTTCCAACATTCTTTCCTTCCATTGTAGTGTGTGATCCGCATCCGCCACCGCAGCTGCTTCCACAAGAATGTCCCTCTTCATGATCTCCACAGGAATGTCCTTCCTCATGGTGATGATGATCACAAGTAGCTCCTTTGGATGCAAGCTCGCCTTTCAGGTATGCCTCTACTGCCTGATCCGCATCTCCCTGTGCTCCTGAACATAATTCAACACCAGCTTCTGCAAGTGCAGTCTGTGCACCTCCACCGATTCCTCCACAGATCAGAACATCTACATTCTGTCCTGCAAGCAGTCCTGCCAGTGCTCCGTGTCCTTCCCCATTAGAACCGATCACTTCACTGGAAACCACCTTATTATCTTCCACTTCATACACTTTGAAAGTCTCTGTCTTTCCAAAATGCTGGAAAATATTTCCGTTGTCATAAGTTACTGCAATTTTCATTGTAAAATCCTCCGTTTCAAAATTCCCTGTCAGACTAGTATAATCCATTACGCAGGTAAAAGCAACCTTTGTGTAAATGCGACGTTGCGCTTTGTAACAGTTACTGTTCACACAGTGTGCGACCAGCAACGCAAACAGTATCATTGACACAATCTCCTCAAGACACTATACTTGTTATAAAACTTACTCCAAACCATCAGAAAGTGAGCACGACCATGGAATATGAACACATTACCCATTCCTTTGAACCAATATATAATGAAGACTCCGAGATTCTGATTCTTGGAACTCTTCCTTCTGTAAAATCACGGGAAAATAATTTCTACTACGGACATAAACAAAATCGATTCTGGAAATTGTTGGCGAAACTTTGTGAGGAGGAAACTCCGCAGACAGTTGAAGAGAAAACGGCCATGTTGCTCCGCCACCATATCGCCATCTGGGATGTTATTCAAAGCTGTGACATCAAAGGCTCCAGTGACAGCAGTATCAAGAATGTGACACCAACTGATTTGAAACAAATCTTAGATCATTGTCAGATTCGACAAATCTATGCAAACGGAAATAAAGCCGGAGCTCTTTATAAGAAATATCAGCAGCCGCTGACCGAAAGAGACATCCTTGTGCTTCCTTCCACCAGCCCGGCCAATGCCGCCTGGTCACTGGATCGTTTGTACGAAAAATGGAGTGAGATACTGAGGTGAATTATATTGCCTCAGTTCTCACTCCATTTTTATTCGAATAAATTACTATTTCAAACAACTTAGATTATTCGCTAACCTGCGCTCTTCTCTGCTCAAACACTGCTGCCAGTCTCGGCAGAATCTTATTGCATGCCATCGTGTATGCCGCGCCAAATACATTTGCCCCGATACGAAGCGCTACCGCATACGGCATCCCAAACAAGCCGGATGCAATCGACAATGCACCAAATGTATTAAACGCTGTCTGCCATGCATACCCTGCAGAATATCCGACTCCGATTCCTCCGATCATTCCGATGTATGGATACATTGACTCCGGAAGCACCAAATACAGGATAACAAATAACAGACATCCTACTATATTAAATGCAGCTCTCTTTCCTGCTCGTTCTTTACAGTCATCCGGGAATGGAAGACAAACAGACATGCTTGCGATCCCCGCCCACATTGCTCTCGGAAGTCCAAGCAGTGACATGAATAACATTGCACTGGAAACAACCAGTGAAAGACGAATGTACCATCTGTTTCTTGCGGAGTTAATATTGAACTCGCGGAACAAATCAAGAAATGATCTTCTATACGGTCTGTTCTTCTGATTCTTATAGAAGATTGCCATACACAATACCATTCCAACCAAAAGGCCAGCCACGCGATACAAGTACTCCTGTCCGGTCACATCATATCCTTGAAGAAGAAGATATCCAAGAACAAATGTAGAATGATTGTACATGATCACATTGTGACATCCCAGAATCATAAGAAGCAAAATACATACTATATTAATAAAGAATGCCGGAACCGGTGACACCATATTCGAAAGCTTCGGTCCTGCAATCAATATTCCAAAGATTCCGACGATGGAGGCCAATCCGTGCGTTGTACGAATCCCAAAATCTGCCTGTCGAAGAACAAGCACCGCAAGAAGCACTGTAACGCCTACTACACTGTTGTTATTCCCTGTGAAATGACTATATAAAGAAACTACCGCCACACAAAATGCCATTACAAGATAGACTTTAAAATTATAAATAAGAATGTGGCGATACCTTTCCTTCTTGTCTTCTGTCGCTTTGATCAGCTGCTTAGATGCAACTGAACTAAGCTGTAATTCCTGATAAAATGTCATATATCTCTTCCTCCCACTGTTATTTTTCTTCAAAATATCAACGAGAAACTATAATACAAATCCATCACGGAGTCAATAAAAACTTTATTAAAATTTTCTGATAAATTGGAATTATTCAAACAATATATAGAATTTAATTTTTAGACTTTACAAAACGCAGGCTCTATGATAAGATAGTTTGTGTCGAGCGGAAGTGGCGGAATGGCAGACGCGCTAGATTCAGGTTCTAGTGGGAGTTTTATCCTGTGGGAGTTCAAGTCTCCTCTTCCGCATTGATGAAATGTAAGAGAAATCTTTGATTCAAGGATTTCTCTTATTTTTTTGTTATCTAAAATTAGCACATTTTTGGTTACCTCTGTTTCCTAATTAAATTTCTGTATGAACAAAGAATGTGCCTCGGCACATTCTTGCGCCTGCGGCGGTCGCTTGCGACA
>OHLR01000732.1_pt1 | contig 13395 bp, 9 predicted proteins | sample 1569141 | NCBI WGS metagenome assembly OHLR01 (sample SAMEA3879553, study PRJEB24766) | human gut metagenome | biome: human-associated habitat; feature: feces | place: USA | collected 1985/1987
TACATCCTGACCAATCTCCAGGAATACACATGCCATACCTGTATCCTGACAGATCGGTACGCACTGTGTATCAGCGATTTCATAATTCTCAATGATCTTGTCCAGTACTCCCTGGGCAATTTCCCAGTCTTCGCACGCTCTGCAGTTTTTGATCGCACATTTCACATCTTCCGGAAGGTGCTCATTTGCTTCGATACAGAGCTTTTCGACTACATCTGTAATCTGGCTTGCCTGAATTTCACGCATGTTATTTCTCCTCTCATTATCTACAGGAGCTGCTCATGACAGCTCCCGTAAATGAAAATATAATGATGCCAGGATCAAAAGCCTGAAACCACGATGTGCTTGCACAAGAGTGGTTTTATAGCATCTTTTTACTTAATTATGCACTTACCACTTCACCTGTGATTTTTCTTTCATGTCTTGCATAATGAGGAAGCAGCATCGGAGATACTTCGTTTGTTTCTACTCCTGCTTCTTTCAGTTCTTCATCGTATGCTTTTACATGATCCAGGTTCATCTCACCAAGTTCTACGTCTTTGTATTTTGCAGCTGCTTTTTTACCTGCATTTCTGCCGAATACGATGACATCGAGCAGAGAGTTACCCATCAGTCGGTTGGTTCCGTGGATTCCGCCTGCTGCCTCTCCTGCAACAAGATAATCAGTCTTTTTGCTGACACTTCCTGTTGCTTTGCCTCCATTAGAAACAATCAGTTCTTCCATATCCTTACGGCTGTAATTATCAAAGCTTCCTGTTACAACAATCGTCTTTCCTGCAAGCTTATCTGATATTTCTTTTTTCTCTGGCATCTTCATATTAAGCCCTGACTGTCTTAACCTTTCTATTAATTCAATATTAGCTTCATCATGGAAAAAGTCATATATACATTTGGCTGTAGTTGTGCCTATATCAGGAATATTCTGCAATTCTTCTTCACCTGCATCAGCAAGTGCCATAAGATTATCATAATAATTCATAATCTGCTTGGCTGTATTCTTGCCGACATTTCTTATTCCAAGTGCAGTAAGCAGTCTGTCTGGTGTATTCTGTTTAGACTTCTCAATAGCTGCAAGCAGCTTATCAGTATTCTTCTCTTTTCCTATGATTCCCTTCTCAATAAGTTCATCTCGGTGTTCTTTCAATGTATATATATCAGCATAATTGTGTATATATCCTTCTTTTATAAGGGCATCAACAAGAGTTTCACCAAGTCCCATGATATTCATGCAGTCAAGAGATGTAAAATATGCCACTGTTCTTGACAACTGTGCTGCACATGACGGATTAACACATCTTATATCTGCTGTGTCATCTTCTCGTACAAGAGGTTCCCCACATACAGGACATACCTTTGGTGCTTCAAACACATGCTCAGGTGCCTTTACACATCCATTAAGCTTAGGAATAATCTCTCCACTCTTAAACAGCTTATATTCCCCACCAATACCTACATTCATCTGTGTAATATAATCCTGGTTATGAAGAGTCGCTCTTGATACACTTGTACCACACAGCCTTGCAGGCTTTCCGGTTTCCGGATCATGGAATATCCCTGTAAATGTAAGTTTTCCTGTTCTTCCCACATCTACAAGAATATCATCCATAACAATAACCTTTTCTTCCGGTGGATATTTGTATGCAATATGACCGCTTGAATACTTGCTTCCTGCAGGGAACTCCTGTCTGAATGCGATATGGTCAATCTTTACAACAGCACCGTCAATGTCATATGGAAGTTCTTCTCTCATTCTTCCTATCTCATCAATTGCTCTGACAACCTCTTCCTTAGTCTTACATATCTTATGATATACAACCGGTACACCTGCTGCCTTTAACATATCCATTCCCCTGCCGTGGCTTTCCATAATCTCATCAGGTCCGTCCTGTACATTAAAGATAAACATCTTAAGACCTCGCTTCTTCGTAATTGAAGTATCAAGCTGTCTTAATGTTCCGGCCGCAAGATTTCTGGGATTAGCAGCTGTTTTTTTCTCAAGTTTTTCCTGTTCTTCATTATATTTTTCAAAATCTTCATGGCTCATATACACTTCGCCACGAAGTTCTAGTGAATCATAAGGAAGGTCAATAACCTGTAACACATCCCCCACTACCCTTGCATTAGCTGTCACATCCTCACCAATAAGACCATCTCCTCTTGTCTCTGCCAACTGCAAATGCAGCTTCCCATCTGCTTCTTTTACATATCTTAAGCTCATGCTTAAACCATCAATTTTAGTCTCTACTGAAAATGTGCAGTCAGGATGCATGGCATGAACCTTATCAATCCATGCACACACTGCATCTTCTGAAAACACATCTTCAATAGACAGCATAGGTACATTATGTGTGACCTTAACCCCGGCTTCTCTTTTTACAGTGCCACCAATCTTCTGTGAAGGTGAATCAGATGTCACCCATTCCGGATGTTCTTTCTCAATCTCTTTAAGCCTTATCATAAGCTTATCATACTCATAATCGCTTATCTCCGGCTCGTCCTGATTGTAATATCTATCCATATGATAATCTATCGTCTTCTTAAGTTCTGAATATTCCTGTAATAAATCCATAATCCGCTCCTTAATTATCAGCCTGTATGTTGACTGTTTCTATCTGCTTATATATCTGCTCATAAAGTGTATTAAGCTCTTTACCGTCAAGTTCCCTGTACTCACCAGTCTTTAAATCCCCTAATTCCACATTCATAATCCTTATTCTTGTCAGTTTAGTTACACTATATCCACATTCCGCACACATTCTTCTTATCTGTCTGTTAAGCCCCTGTGTAAGAATTATTCTGAATGTCTTGTCTGATATCTTTTCCACAACACATTTTCTTGTAGTTCTGTCGAGTTCCTTAAGATATATTCCTCCTGACATTCTCTTTATAAATTCTTTATTAATTGGTTTATTAACTGAAACGATGTATTCCTTCTCATGACCATTAACGGAACGAAGCAGCCTGTCCATCATGTCGCCATCATTAGTAAGCAGTATAAGGCCATCAGACTCTTTATCTAATCTGCCCACAGGATATATGCGTTCCTTATATCCAATAAAATCTACTATGTTATTCTTTCCCTGTTTATCAGATGTTGTACATACAATTCCTACAGGTTTATTAAAAGCTATGACTACCTGTGGTGGTGTGGTGTTGTCAACTTTCCTGCCATCAACACATATAATTGTATTGTCTTCTACCATCTCACCCATAACTGCAATTCTACCATCAATTGTGATACGTCCTTCCTGTATCATTCTGTCAGCTTCACGTCTTGAACAGACTCCATGGGCACTGAGATATTTATTAATACGCTCTGACATGTTTCCTCCAATTCTTATCTTCATTGCTGATAAGTTCAAATCAATATACAGATGTATTAATTCTAACAAAAGAAAAAAATTAATTCAATTGTTGCGGGTTTTAATTTAATAATGTATAGTATATAAGCATATAAATTATTATATGTTGTGTACATGTAGCTTAGCTGGATAAAGCGTTCGCCTCCGGAGCGGAAGATCGTGGGTTCGAATCCCATCATGTACATTATTGTATTATTCTGTCCCTACATAGTTATCAATCTTTCTGTTCTATTATATTCATATACATGATCAGAAAGGACTTCATCTGCAGCAACCCCTTCTGTATTAACTTCCTTTACCATATTAACAAGTTCATCTTTCTCAAACATCGAAAGCTTAGGAAGAAGTATAACCTCATGCACTGATGAAGGTAGTATATACAGATCTGCTCCCAGCTTCTGCGCAAAATCATACAATACATTCTCATATAATATGCAGGCTGCACCATTCAGTTTGCTTTCATTCGTAAGCACATACATATCAGACGGAACATAATCTTTTAAATCAACTTCCTCTCCATCCACATTAACACCACATTTTTCAAAAAGTGCGGCCATGGAACTAATCTTACTATGAAGCAGATCGGGTGTATTCTTCAAAGCAGCTTTATACACATCATCAATAGTTACATTCCAGTTTTTCAGATTGTTATTATATATTAATGCTGTTGCACTTCTTCCATATTCATTATCAAGCAGACAGTAAAACACCACTGCAAGGTCAAGTATTCTCTTATGCGGCACCTGTTCGAGCAGTTTTTCATTACTTCTGTAATTGACGACCTTATAAACAATCTTGTCCTTTATAGTGTCAAAATGCTTAAGAATATTTACATCAAATGTAACATTATTCTTATTCTGTTCATATATAACCTCTATCTGTCGTATTATGTTCTTAATATTCTCACCATTCGTATACAATTCATAAAAGCTGTCCAGATATATAGTTGGCGCGATGTCTTTCCCCTTCTCCATAATAACAAGCCCATCCATCTCACAGCCATTATTCTTAATCACATGATTAATAGTAATATTACCACCTTCTCCAGCTATATACCCTGCATTCATCTTAATATATTCCACAAATTCCTTATACTCCATATACCTTTTCCTTTCAAATGTTTCCTATCCCCCTGCGCACGGAATTTAATAAATGTTTTGTACAAGTAATATAGTATATTAATAGCAAATCTCTGTCAACAATATATATAGTATTCTATATGTTTTGTCGTGTTCTGTTGAGTTTGTGTCGCATTTGGTATAAAAAATGTCGTATCTGGTATAAAAAAAGCTTTTTTCAGCTCATTTTACCAGATACGACTAACACAATATATAGTATTATTCAATTATTCATGCCAACTGTTTTAAAACGTCAGTTATAAGCTCCCACGTCCTTTGTGTCGAAGCAATATCCAATTTTTCTTTTACAGTATGGATATCAATTATATCAGGGCCAAACGATACACAGTCAAGGTCATCTATCTTTGCAGCCATAATACCGCATTCAACACCTGCATGCATTGTTTCCCCCAAAGCCTCTTTATTAAAAAGTCTATTATAAGATTCACACAACATATCCCTGATTGCAGAATTCTTCTTAAATTCCCATGCTGGATAAACACCTTTAAGTTCATAAGTTCCACCAAGATATTCAGTCATTTTTCCAACCTTATCAGTAAGATATTCTTTTTCACTCTGCGAACTGCTCCTTATTAAGTAGGTTGCTGCAAATGTTTTCTCAGCCAGCTCTGTAACCCCCAGATTAAGTGAAGTCTGCACCAGCCCATTGATATCATTACTCATCTTAACAACACCATCAGGTATAAAATTAAGCACATTTATAAGCATCTGTGTTGTCGCATCATCACATGCCAAATTGCTGCCTTCACCTTCACAATTCACCTTGATGGTAAGCTGTGGGTCAGTAACCGAATACTCCTCTTTCAAGACATTTGCAGTATTATTAAGAAGCTCAGTGACCTTATCTGCTTCCTGTGTCGTTATAACCGCATCAGCAAATGGAGCTATAGAATTATCTTTTTCACCACCAGATATGCTTACAATATTCACACATTCTTTAACAGCAAAAAGAAGACGTCCCATCAGAATATTAGCATTAGCTCTCTGGCATATTATATCTGTTCCAGAATGTCCGCTTGTAAGGCCATTAATTTTAATAGACATCTGCGTTCCTGTGATGTCCGATTTTTTCAATGGATAAGAAGCCTTTAAAGTTGCTCCTCCTGCACATCCTGAAAGGAATATTCCTTCCTCCTCCGAATCTATATTAAGCATAATTTTACCTTCAAGACAGTCAGTATTAATTGCCTCAGCGCCAAGCATTCCAATTTCCTCGTCTACCGTAAACACAGCCTCAATCGGCGGATGACACACATCCTTGCTGTCTAATATAGCAAGCGCATAAGCAACTGCTATTCCATCATCAGCACCTAAGGTTGTCCTGTCAGCCTTGACATATCCATCATCTATATAAAGGTCAAGACCATCTTTTTCCATATCTTTAACCTTATCATTCGTTTTTACAGCTACCATATCAATATGTCCCTGCAAAATAACAGGTGCAGCCTTGCTCTCGCTGTTACTTGCCGGCTTTTTAATTATCACATTATAACTTTCATCCTGCTTAAACCACAGATTTCTCTCACGTGCAAATTCACACAGATAATCACTTATCTGCTTCACATTGCCTGAGCCATGTGGAATTGCACATATCTGTTCAAAATATTTAAAGACAGCGTGTGGCTGTAGATCTGCTAAAATGTTGTTACTCATATTTTACCTCCTTTACCTACTATTTCATCATATTTAGCAATCTAGTAGGTCTTTTCCTCATTGTTAGTTTGTTTGTAATTCTTCTTTTCAACTAAAACGCCTACTAGATAAACACTATTCACACTTTTAGTAGGTCTTTTTCTTATATGTCTATAATATCAGACAGTTCTAATCAGCAAAAAGACCTACTATTTTGGCTTAAATCATCAATTTAGTAGGCAATTTTCTTTATTCTCGTTAATTCTCCTCAGAATTTCCTCTTGATAAACCTACCATTTGATCATATTTAGCAGTCTTAGTAGGTTTCCCCCTCATCTATAGCATTATAGATTCAACTTTTTTAAATTTACACTTGACAGATTAATATTTTATGTGTATTATCTTGTTTGTGTTCACAAGAGAATTTAATTAAAGAACATTAATTATGCGCGAGTGGCTCAGTGGTGGAGCACCTCCTTGCCAAGGAGGGGGTCGCGGGTTCGATCCCCGTCTCGCGCTCTTTTATTTTGTAAGGAAGTCAGTATTTATCTGGCTTCCTTTATTTTTGCAAAAAGACATGGCACCACCCGGCACCATGTCTTTCTCTTCGTTTAAGATCTGCTAACAATACGCTGTCACTCATCATTTCACATAAACAGCCACTTTATCTGATACTTTTCCTGAATTGTCGCCACCACCGACTTCTTTGAACCCCACATCAACAATCTCTGTTGTTCCGTCTCCATATGTCACAGTTACACTTAATGTAAGCCCTTCATACATATTTTTAACCATCTCATTGTATACCTGATGGTCTTGATACAAAGATTCTTTTTCTAACTGCTTTGAAAACTTTACAACCTGTATGCCCTCGCTCTGACTGTTACCACTCTCCTCATACTCTTCTCCGATATCTTCAACAATGTAATAAGCATAGCCATTCTCCATCTGTTTTCTGAATTTATCAGAAGATGTCTGATACTCAGGACTGTCCTTGTCAACCTCTTTCATTCTCGCCAGATTATATATCACATTCGAATCATCGCCCATTATAGAATACTTAATCTTTGAGATATCTTCGCCTGTTACATTTATACCAGCCATAACCTGCCCCATCACAGATGAATCTCCAACCTGGCTTGAAATTCCAGCCACAACTCCTGATACACCAGCATTTTTCTCATCATTAGAAAAAATACATTCCGATGTGTCATCAAGCCCGGCTGCATACACATTCATCACATGAGCAATTTTAAATCCAGTCTGCTCTGATGCTGGCTGATTACTGCTATGGTTTTCGTTTCCTGTCATAGAAGGCTTCAGTCCTCTGACTCCCAATACAGCAGTAACAGCAGCTGCTGCCACAAGACCTGCTGCAATTATCTTCTTTACATTATTGCTCTTTTTATACCTGATATCCACACTGGCAGTTTTCTTGTAATTTCCCGCTTCTTCAATCATTTTCGGACTAATCCCATTAAGTCCTTCATATAAATCCATTGCCTCTGATTTTTTCATAGATATAAACCCTCGCTTTCCAGATATCTTTTTAATTCTTTTCTCGTTCTGTGAAGAGTAACTTTCACTGCTGATTCGCTCATCTGCATCCTTTCTGAAATATCTTTAATTGAATCCGAGTACCAGTACCGCCTGAGAAATATAATTCTTTTATTTTTATCAACTGTTTCAAGAAAATGCGATAACATCTCTCCAATATCTTCCTTGTCCAGATGTGTATGCAATCCGCCATCACCTATGCATTCTTCCAGTTCTTTTGTCAATTCAACCACTTTGGCCTGTCTCTTTCCCGCATTGTTTTTTCTTATCATATCAATCGCAATATTTCTTGCAGATGCTGCCAGAAATGCGAATAAATACTCTGGTCTTGCAGGCGGTATGCTGTTCCATGCCTTCATATACGTGTCATTAACACATTCCAGCCCGTCCTCTCTTGATTGCAGCATATTGGCTGCCAGTGCATTTAACTTAGGACCATATTTTTCATCAACTGCATTAATTGCATCTTCATCCCTTTGAAAAAATAAATTGATTATCTGTTTATCATCCATTACTGTCTGTACTCCCTGTTTTTTAAAAGCGTTAACCCTTTCATAATTAAAGACGGATTATTCCGGCAACGGTTACATTTATCCCATAAAAAAATTCTGGAAGACGCATTATCTCCCAGAATCATATTTATATTCACAACACATTAAGCATTACCACTGTTTTAGTAATTCCCCAAACACATCCAGTGCTTCCTGCACAACATCCGGTCTTGTCATATCTATTCCGCACAGCTTAAGAAGCTCAATAGGGTGCATTGAAGAGCCGCCTGACAAGAACTTTCTGTAACCTGCTATAACCTGCTCATCACCTGCAAGTATCTTGGTTGATATTGCAATTGCAGCGGAATAGCCTGTTGCATACTGGTATACATAGAATGGTGTGTAAAAATGTGGTATTCTTGCCCACTCAAGTGCTATCTCATCATCAATAACCATATCCGGGCCGAAATACTTCTCATTCAGTTTCTTGTACATGGCACAAAGGCTCTCTGCTGATAAAACCTCGCCATGTTCAGCTTTTGCATGCGCTTCCATCTCAAACTCTGCAAACATAGTCTGTCTGTAAAGAGTTCCCTTAAACTGCTCAAAGAAATGATTGAGCAGATATCTTTTCTTCTTCTCATCATCAGTATTCTTTAACATGTACTGCATAAGAATCGCTTCATTACAGGTTGACGCAACCTCCGCAACAAAGATCTTATATCCTGCATAAATATAAGGCTGGTTTGCATTAGAATAATAAGTGTGCATTGCATGTCCCATCTCATGAATAACCGTAAAAACATCATTGAGTGTATCTGAGTAATTAAGAAATACATATGGGTGTGTGCCATAAGCGCCCCATGAAAATGCTCCTGAACGCTTTCCGGTATTCTCATACACATCTACCCAGCCATTATTAAAACCCTCTTTAATGTGCGAAACATACTCCTCGCCCATTGGTGCAAGTGCCTTCACAACAATATCCTTAGCCTCATCATAGCTTATCTTCCAGTCAATATCTTCTACCATCGGTGCATAGATATCATAAAAATGCAGCTCGTCAACGCCAAGTGCCTTCTTTCTTATATCAACATAGCGGTACATTTTGTCAAGATTATCATTAACAGTCTTTATAAGATTCTTATATACATTTTCCGGAATAAATGAACCATCAAGATACATGTTCAGTGTTGACTTGTAACCCCTTGCGTCTGCATAGAACATTGCCTGCTTGACATTGCCATAAAACGCTGCTGCAATCGTGTTGATATACGCCCCATACTGCTTATACAACGCCTCAAACGCTGCCTTTCTTACGGTTCTGTCATGACTTTCCATAAATGTGGCAAAATTGCCGTTAGTCAGCTCATCTTCCTGTCCATTCTCTCTTTTCACCTTGCCAAACTTAACATCAGCATTGTTAAACTTAGAAAATACCTCATTAGGCACAGTTGACATCTGTGATGCCTTTGCAAGCAGTGCTTCCTCCTTTTCAGAAAGCGTATGCTCTTTCCCTGCGAGGCAGTCATCTATAAAATGTTTATACATTCCAAGTCTTTCATCCTCGCTGATATATTTATCAAGCACATCAGCATCTATTGATATAAGCTCAGGCTCTAAAAATGCATACTTCTCTGACACCTTCATCGCAGCCATCTGGGCTTTCCCAGATATTTCCTGATACTTTGAATTGCCTGTATCCTCATAATATTTCATAAATGCATACACATACACTCTTTCAGTAATGTATTCTACCTGTTCATACTCCTTAAGCGCCTTGTAAAGCATGCCGGCAGACTCGCCCATCCTGCCCTTAAGCTCACTTGGCTGGTCAGTCAGTTCAAGTATACTGTTATAATCCTTCTCCCATGCTTCATCAGAGCTGTATAAATCACTCACAGCCCATTTAAACTTATCATCAATCTCACTTCTTGCTGGCATAACAATCCTCCATTCATATTAACCTGCGGTAATATCCGCATTTATAAATAAAAGCCTGCAACAACTCATGCGCTGTCACAGGCTTATCATTCGTATTAATCAAGTTCTGGCAGATAAGCAGATGTCGCTATCGCAAGTGCACCATGTCCTATGTGGCAGGCAACTGAAAGCGAAAGTGGATCCATGTGGAAATCAAACTGTGGAAAAGTTTCTTTAACTAACGCAGCCCATTCCTCCGCCTCCTCATGATTACCTGAATAGGCAACCTCCATATGCATCTTTCCATCCTTTGCAAACTCTGCAAATCTTGTATCTAAATCATCCTGCATTGCCTTAAGCATAATCTTCTTCGCTGAAGCCTTACCTCTTGCCTTGGCAAATGCATCTAACTTCTCACCCTGAATCTGAAGCACAGGATTAAGCTTTAACATAGTTCCAATAGCAGCTGCCGCAGGAGTTATTCTTCCGCCCTTCTTTAAGTACTTAAGAGTATCAAGTGTAATATATATGCTTGATTCCATCTTATGCTTCTCAAGAATCTCCTTAATCTCTGCCGCAGACTTACCTCTCTTAGCAAGCTCCTTCGCATCAAGAACAGACTGTCTCATGGTTACAGAAATTCTCTGGTTATTGACAACCTGAACCTTTCCATCATAATCATCAGCAACCATAGTAGCTGTCTGACATGTTCCGCTGAGCCCGCTTGACATAGGAATATATACAAGCTCATCATATTCCTTAAGAAGCTCATCAAATGCGTCCTGCATCTCACCAATAGAAGGCTGTGAAGTAGATATATCAGCATCCTGCTTTAACTTCTCGTAAAACTCTTCCTGTGTAAGATTAATATCTTCAAAATACTGTTCTCCATCTATAAAGAACGGCATTGGTATAACTTTAACTCCAAGCTCCTTAGACTGAGCCTGTGTAATTCCACTGTTACTGTCTGTAAGTATGGCAACTTTACCCATGTAAATCCTCCCAATAACCTATTGCTGGTAAATCAATTATTTTGTTATACTGATGTATATACCTTTATATAGTAAGGCATTTTGACATTTTTGTAAACAAATGTTTCTTATTTCAAAGTAATATTTTTATAAACTTTTATTGGAGAACAACTATGAAATATATTGAGATTGACTATCTGGACAACATTTTAATGAATGCTCTTGAAGAACTTATTAACAAATGTGACGGCTACGAGCCTTATTACTGCGATTCCCATAACGACAGCTTTATCCAGTGTGCGCTTGTTGATGACAGCACAGATTCACCTGTAATGTATGGCTTTGTTGGACTGCTTATCAATGATGAATGCGGATATGTTGAAGTTTCAGGTCTTGTAGCACCTGATTTTCGCCATAGAGGACATTTTCGTAATATGCTATCCATCTGTTACAGAAAGCTTAAAAGCAGCTCTGCTGGCAATTTAGAGCTTATTGCGCCTATAAGTGGAGAACTTCTTAACTGTTCTTTATGTGGTAATGTATGTTTCTACGAATATCTGTACCGGCTTGATAAAGCACATTTTAACTTAAAATCAATACAGGCTGCAGAGCCTGACAATGCCGAATATTATCTTGAGGGTGATGATTATCTTATGTATCTGCCGGAATATGAAGAACCTGTGGCTCTTCTTTATCTTGATACACAGAACACATTTGTCAATGTATACGGCGTATTCGTTGATGAGAAGCTTCGTGGGAAAGGCATTGGTACATGCCTTATGAAGCATTTTCTTAAAGACTACTTTAACATTGCTTCACTTCCACTCGTACTTAATGTAACAAGCAATAACAGGGCAGCTGTGGCATTATATAAAAAATGCGGCTTCACCGAAGCAAGCCGCATTGAATATCATTATATTAACTGCTCTGACAACTAGTTCTTAGCTGCAATAACATCTCTCATATCGTACATTCCAGCCGGCTTTCCTGCAAGGAACTTGGCAGCCTCAACTGCACCCTTTGCAAATACAGCCTTAGAATGTGCGGTATGCTTGAATTCTATAACCTCGTCTTCTCCAGCAAAGATTACTTCATGTTCTCCAACGATAGTTCCGCCTCTTACAGCGCTGATTCCGATTTCCTTAGGATCACGCTTCTGTCTTAACTGGCTTCTGTCATATCTGTAGAAATAATCATCATCAAGCACTTCCTTCATTGAATCTGCAAGTGCAAGTGCTGTTCCACTTGGCGCATCAAGCTTCTGGTTGTGGTGCTTTTCAACTATCTCAATATCAAAGCCTGCTGACGCAAACACTTTGGCAGCATCCTGTAAAAGCTTGAATAATGTATTGATTCCAAGTGACATATTAGCTGAACGTAATATTGCAACGCTCTTTGACGCTTCATTAATTGATGCAATCTGCTCATCACTTAATCCTGTTGTACATATTACAGCCGGAATCTTAGTTTTCTTAATATAGTCAACGAGTGTATCCTCCGCCTTAGCTGATGCGAAATCAATAATAACATCAGCTTCAACATTACACTCTTCTAATGAAGCAAATACCGGATATGAGTTATGTCCGTCATCGTGAAGGTCAATTCCTGCTACAATCTGAGCATTAGCATCATTAGCAACGATTCCTGTAATGACCTGTCCCATATGGCCGTTACAGCCATGCATAATTATTCTTGTCATGTTCATTCTCCTGTCAATTAAAGTATTCCGTAGTTAACCATTGCTTTCTTTAATCTCTCAAGGTTAGCCTCTTCCATCTCGCATAATGGGCTTCTGAGTGGTCCCATATCCCATCCCATAAGATTAAGTGCATGCTTAACAGGAATTGGATTAACCTCGCAGAATAATGCATCTACAAGTTCTAATGCCTTAAACTGTAACTGTGCAGCCTTAGCAACATCTCCAGCTGCAAATGTAGCGCAGATATCATGTGTCTGCTTAGGAGCAACATTAGATAATACTGAAATTACACCCTTTGCTCCAATTGACATAAGAGGAACAATAAGTCCGTCTTCACCTGAGTACATATCAAGTCTTCCCTCAGCTAATGCCATTGTCTTGCTCTCCTGTGCAAGATTACCTGTTGCAGCTTTAATAGCAACGATATTGTCAACATCCTTAGCAAGCTTAGCTGCTGTCTCTGGCTGGATATTGCAGCCTGTTCTTCCTGGAACATTATACATGATAATAGGAAGGTCTACTGACTTCGCAACTGCTGTATAGTGCTGGATAAGACCCTTCTGTGTTGCTTTGTTATAATAAGGGGTAACAAGGAGCACACCATCTGCGCCTGCTTCCTCA
>OHLR01000734.1_pt1 | contig 13363 bp, 7 predicted proteins | sample 1569141 | NCBI WGS metagenome assembly OHLR01 (sample SAMEA3879553, study PRJEB24766) | human gut metagenome | biome: human-associated habitat; feature: feces | place: USA | collected 1985/1987
AAACTCTTCGTTTCTTTTCTTTGTTAAAACTGTAATCGATCGTTGGCATATCGCACATATTTCCATGAAATACAAGTTCTGCCATATTCTTTGCAGCATCAATAGAATCATACTGAATATATTTTTCTGTATATTCCTTATCATTTTCATAAGAATCTTCTCGGAATGTCTCGTTGACCAGACAATCTCTTAATGCTTCCTTGTCATAGATCTTTCTAAATGGCAATTCTTTGATATCAAAATACATTCCTCTATCATGCATATATTCTTCATAGTCATACATATACAAAATAATTGGTTTTCTTGTAATCGAGTAATCAAAAAATACACTTGAGTAATCCGTGATCAGTGCATCAACACTATTTAAAAATTCATACTTGTCAACACCACTTGGAAATGGATAAATATGTTCATAATTATCCAGCTTTACAAACTTCTGCACAATTGGATGAAAGTTTACATATAACTTCTGATCATCCTTTAAATTCTCATCTAGATAATGTAACAGCTGATTGATCTCTCTGCTATATTCAGACGTGTTCACATCATGATTGCTCTGTCCACGCCATGTCGGCATATATGCCATCGTTGTATAATCTTCATTTCCAAGCTTCTTTGTTACATGATCAGCCTTCTCATGATCCATAAAAATACTATTTCTTGGATATCCATTCATCACAACAGTTCCTGTATACAAAGCTTCCAGATTATAATCTTCCATGATCACTTTTCTTGTAAATTCATTTGGGAACATGATGTAGTTGGCATGTAAGAAGTTATGTTGCACATTATACATGGATTCAATTCCAAAACGCATTCGTTTTCCTAATGTCTTTAACGGTGTTCCATGCCATGTCTGTAGGTACACCTGTTCATCTCTTCGAATGAAATACGCCGGAAAAGAACTGTTATTGATCAGATACTTGGATGTTGCAAGCACTTTTACATATTTAAAATCTGCAATATCTACAAGTTCTACCTTCAATCCGATAGAATCAATAAATTTCTGATCACGTTTCTTATCATTCGTCGCAAAATAGATCTTAAAATCTTTTGATTCCGGCATTTTCAAAAACTCCTGCAAGATCGCCAAGGATGAATCTGACACATCCTTGCCGTGAAATGACTCAAAGAGTGCTTGTTTTTCATTGATCTTGCCATGTTTATAATACCAGGCATAGATAAATTTCATCTTTGGAGTTTTTGGAAATAATCTTTTTACAAATCGAATAATTTTTCTTATTTTATCCATGTTTCCTTCTTAAACCTTTCAATGATCTTCTTAAAGATTGTTCTGCCTTATGGCATTGTTTGTTTTTATTTTCCCTGCATCATATTAAATACTTTTTCAGATGAATTTTCACATTCATATGGAATGTATGTTTCATGGAATGCATCGACTCTCTGTTTTGAATTTTCAATCGTTTCATCCAGATGCTCAATCGCATCTAACACCTCATCAGACGTATATAGTAATGGTCCTGGTGCTTCTTTTTCGATATCAATATTAAATCCACGAAGCTTATCTCTATATTCATCCAGATCATATGTAAAGAATAACATTGGTCTGTCGAGAACTGCATAATCAAACATTACAGAAGAATAATCTGTGATCAGGATGTCTGTAATGATATATAAATCTTCAATAGATTCATAATCCGTAAGATCATACACAAATCCATCTGCTGGAACTCCTTTCCAACCTTTTGCTGAAAAGTGATGCAGTCTTAAGATCAATACATATTCATCTGAAAATTTTTCCTTCATCTTCTCAAGATCTAGCATTAATTCAAACTTATCACGCACTCTCCATGTTGGTGCATACATGATGACTTTCTTATCTTTTGGAAGTCCTAATTTTTCTTTTAATCTGCCCATTTCTTCTTCGTTATTAGAAGAATACAAAATATCTGTTCTTGGATATCCAGTATCCATGATCGTATTTTCAAATTTAAATGCAGATGGTGCAAGATCCGCAACAAACTTACTTTGCACGATCAGATAATCCCAACGTTTGCACTTTCTAATATACTTCTTTTCTGATTTCTTTGTAGGGAAATCGCCTGGTACATCCAATCCAATTGTCTTTAATGGTGTTCCATGCATCGTCTGTACTTCAATCTGCCCTTTTCTCTTCTCATAAGAATCAGCAAAATTTACATTATTCACAAAGTATTTTGCTCTTGCCATATAATATAAATACTTCCAAGATAATCTTCTGACTCTAACACCATTTCCCGTGATCGGAATGCATTCATCTTTTAATGACCAGATACACGTATAATCTGGATGATTCTTATCAATATATTCATATAAATATCTAGGGTTACAGCTAAATTTACTTCCCCACATAGATTCAAATACGATCCATTTTTTCTTTAATGGAAGAAGTCTTAATAACGGATATAAGAATCTGTTGACAAAAGCTCTTTTCTTCGCACTTCTTGTCAGGAATTCCTTGACTCTCAGCGTAGTAAAATACAGAAAATCATCTTCTGGATCAATAATAAATCGATATCTTCTTTCTTTCGTGTAGTATTTTTTATCAAAAACTTTATGTTCCCCATCAAGTGCACATACCTTCTGCTGTTCATTATTTTCATATAAAATAAACACCTGACGACGTCTTGCATAAAGATTCTTGATGATTTTTTCGTCCTTTAAACTTAAAGAAATGACAACTTTCTCCTCTTCTCCATGTTGATTCACGGATCCTGTTCCAAGAATAATCTTTTCTTCTTCTAATGGATCTTCTACATACAATGTTGCTCTCTGCCAGTTACCGATATTTTTATTGATGATCTCAAATGAAAACTGTTCCTCATTCTGTTTTACATCTCGTATCACAGGTACTGCCTTTCGATTTAACAAGTAACATCTATGATCTCCTGATGTTTCTTCTACTAACTGATTCTTCTGGTTTTCTACAAAGATTCTCTTTTTCTTTTCTTTGTATACAGGAATAAATAAATTACCTTTTTTAACTGCAATATATCGTTTATTTTCTGGAATATCTGAAATATCCACAGAAACATCTTCCTGTGTTATAGCTGCTTTTAAGATTTCCGCATTATGTGCATCTTTCGCTTCATATAATGCATCAACTTTCTCAGAAAGTTTTAATCTTAACTGATCACCGTCCAATTTCATATCATTTAATTCGATGTTCTTTTGTGAAATTTTTACTTTAAAATCATACCTGTAAGACTTGCTAAGTTCGATCAGCATATGATCTTTAAAATATGTTTTCTTGTCCAATTTATTGCCAAGAGATTTTAAGATTCCTCTTAAAATAGTTTCTTTCTTCCATCTGTCTCTCTCATAAGTTAATAATATATGGTATTCTCCATCAAGCTTTAATTCTCTGATCTTGGCTGCATCCAGTATGATCCGGTATCCACAACCTTTATAATTTGCTAAATGGATCTGTTTTGTCTCGTTATCAATTTTTAATCCAAATTTCTTCTGTGCATATTGTGACTTAATACTTTGTATTTCCAGTGGAATCTTCTCTCCTGTACTTAAGCATACCAAATGTGCTGATAATTTTTGTACATTTACATTTGGCACAGATAATCCTCGTAAGAATACATATCCTTCGATCACACATTGCTCTTTCTGCCATGCCACATCATAAATCAATTGAGTAAGTCTCCACTGATCTAATGCCTCTGTCATATCTGCCTTATCACCAGTTACGATCGCTTTCGGGAATTTTCCAATATATTTGTTGCCCTTTTTCACGATCTTTAAATTCTTATAATTATCAACTTCATATTGACGCAGTTTTACTAATCGTTTTTCATCCAGATTCATCAAAGCCACATATTTTTCACGATATAAAACTGGTAACTTATCGATCGTTTCTAAAGGAATTGTTTCTTCTATATAATCTTTAATGATCTTCATCATCTCGAGTGTTCTGTTATCTGAAAGATAAATACAGTTGTTCACATAGATCATCAGATCAATATATAACCATTTATAATATTTTGCATCCCATAATTCTTGTTCTTTGACATTCTCCTCAAAGAATTTATCTACCATACGTAAAACGGTAATACGATCTCTCATATTCGTAAAGTCATCTGCTCTCTGCGTAATAGACTTATTAGCTCCATCACGAATTCTCCAACGATAACAGACATCCTGCACCATTGTCACATTATTAGCAAGATAATGCATAGGAATCGTTACTGGAATATCTTCATAGAGAATTCTCTCTGGAAATTCAAAATGATTACGATCCCAAAACTCTTTCAAAATTAATTTATTCCATGAGGTTGTATCATAAATCAGATCCGTATTGTCTGTAATATGTGTTTTATCAATATATTTTCTAAATGCAATTTCATGCAGATTCGATACATGGTCTTTCTTTGAGTTAAATCTCGCAACACTTCCAACTACCATCTCGCTATGATTTTTCTCTGCTGCAAGATACATTTTCTCGTATGCATCATCTGGGACAATATCATCTGAATCAAGAAAAATAATGTATTTTCCTTTTGCATACTTCACTCCTGTATTTCTCGCATTTCCAAGTCCACCATTTACCTGTCTTACATACTCAAAATGATCATATCGACTAGCAAATTTCTTGGCAATGTCTGTACTTCCATCTAAAGAACCATCATCAACCATGATGACCTGCAGATCCTCTAATGTCTGATCTACAACTGATTGCAGACATTCTTCCAAATATTCTTCTACGTTATAAATTGGTATGATAACACTTACTTTTATCTCTCTCATCACTTACTCCTATCTCTCTGGGAATTTCAATTCAATATCTCCTGGGATATTATAATACATCTTATAACGCCATACCCATGCTGGATTATATACATCTAAACCATAACAGTATGTATCTCCAAGTGGTATTTCCTTTAATTCAATCTTCTTCTCTCCTTGTTTTATCTGTGTTTGTATATATTGAAGTCTGTCATTCACTTGTCCATGAACAAAATAATATACACCAATATTTCCGATCATCACAAAGAAAATACACATCATGATCCCTGTGTTTAAATATCCTTTGCTTATCTTTAAAAATCCACTTCGTATACTATACGATAACAATACTCCAAGATATAAAACGAAAAAGATATATGTTACATAAAAACAACGAATTGCAATCGGACTTGCAACGATCAATGGTCCCATTAAAATCAGTTGTGACCATAAAATGATCTGAACGATCACGTTATCCTTAAAATCTGTAATAAACCATGCACTAAAAGCTGCCAATGCTAAACAATACGTCGTTACTATTACAGCCTGCGCTGCATTGCCCCATGCCAAATAATCTTTCCATGTACCAAGATTCATAAAATTAAATATATAAAATGCTAAAAAAACACTGAACAGAACCAAGAATAATCCTTGTCCTTTCTTCTTTCTCTTTTTGAGTAATATCAAAATCAATCCACATGTCACTATATTTAATAAATGATTTGGCATGATCCAATAGTTAATGATCGTGTCTGCGTATACCTTTAATGCAGAGGCAAACCATTCAAAGCTTAATTCAAACGCTGCAATCTCTTTTCCTGTTCCTTGTGATGTATGTGCCGCAGCCATACGATATGCGCTATTCGAGAACATCCAAAATGCACCAATACCAACCATGATCAAATGAAGTAACATTCCTTTATGCAGCTTCTTATATTGTACACCATAAATAATTAAAAAAGCGATACTTAGTACAATTAGATATACCGTTGAATTTTCAAGAACCAAGCTTCCAAGAAATGCATTGATCATTGAAATCCCTGTTTTCAACTTCGACACTTTCTTTTCTTTGAAAATAGATATATGATATAGCAAAAATCCAAGAATCATCGTTGCACTAACACAGAAATTTGAAAATCCTGATACCCATCCATACGTCTGACTCATTAAGCTTGTTGGAATATTGACTACAAAAAAAACACAAATTAAAAATGATAATATCTTATATTCTGTCAATTGATATATCAAGTATAACATTGCAGTCATTATCCCAGAAATAGCCATACTTCTCAATAGGATCGGCAATCTTGTTAAAACAATGACCAAAATATCTCCAAAGTAACGTCCATTATATCCTTCAAACCACGTTTTTAATCTCATGATCCCTACTTCACTTCCCCATCGCCAATCATCCAGTGCTTCCGGCACCCATAACTGCCAAATGGAAAATAATACAAAAAATATGATCAATATCCAAAATATTGATGATTTCTTTTCTTTTTTCAATGTACTGTTACTCCTTCTTTTGTTACTAATCTTTTGACCCAATCTATAAACTTCTCATATCGAATTAACTTCTTAAACCATTCTAATACAATCGATGTCACCAATGAAATTGCCATAAGTACTATATAATCCAACCATGCATAATAAAATGAATATGTAAATTCATGGAAAAATACGTCTCTGTAAAATGAATGAATCAAGAAAATATTCATAGAATGTTTTCCAAGGAAGCCTAATCCTTTTACGATCCATTTTCCATTTAATATATAAATATATGAATTTACGATCACATACATTGCTGCAAAGCCATCCCAAAAATCTAGATATTTCCATCCAATCCATGCATTTTGTCGGCATTTTATGATAACTGCCAAACCTATCAATGATACTATCAAAGACAACAGTTTTCCTGCCACATTCTGTTCCATAAATTTTTCTTTTATTCTCGCAAGCAAGTCATGTTGTGCAAAATACATTCCCAGTGTGTATGCTAATAGATATCGGAACAAATCTGTTGATTGTCCAAATCCACAAGCTCTTGGAACGATAATAGATGCAACAACCACGACCCATTGATATTTTTCCATAATTGAATGTACAAATGGAAAAATCATGATCAAAACGATTGCAAGACTCATATACCACCATGTCAGACAAAATAACGGTGTTCCCAGTAATTTTGCTAATCCTAATGCATCAATGATCATATAGACCACACTACGAAAATCATGTCCATAAACTTCTATAAAACGTCCAGTTGGAATCGCAAGAATCTCTGTCACAACAAAAATGATCAAAAATCCTGTCATTAATGTGACCATTCGTTTCTTTATATAATTACTCATCGTTGTTTTCTTTTTCTGACTCTCATAAGAAACCCACATTCCGTATCCAGTCATAAAAACAAACATGGCTACGCATATCTTTGAAAAACTAGCAAGATATTGTATCGCATGAGAAGAAAATGGTGCAAACGAAATTGGGTAATACCCCCATCCCTTCGTCGTCGCAAGTTTCTCATACGGAACCGTAGCCCAACGCTGTGCATTCAAAAAGCAATGATGAAACAACAGGATAATGATCGCAATCCCTTTCATCTGCATTGTATGTTCCTTTGTAAACTTCATTCAATCTTACTCCTCTTAATTTTACTGACCTGTATTATATCACAACGTAATACTTTTGTAAAAACTTTTACTTTATATACACCTCAAAACCTTGTATTTTTTTGCCAACCGGTCTATAATTATCCTGTTTGAGCTAATTTACAAATAAACAAAAAGGGGATGTGATCAATGAAAGTTCAACGCAAATATTTACAACTGGCATGCCTGAATCTGTTTCTTGTCATGTCTGTTATCTTATGTCCTCACCAGACATATGCCAAAGGTAAAAAATTTAAAATCTATTTTACCAATGCAGAAAAATCTATCAAGTTACCTTTAAAATCCAGCCAGACACTATCTGTTCGATACTCTAAGAAGAAAAAAGCTTCCTACAAAATCAAATGGGAATCTTCTAATCCTAGAGTTGTAAAAGTATCAAAAAAAGGTATCCTGACACCAAAGAAAACCGGTAAGTCAGTGATCCGTCATGTGGTCAGAACAAAATCTGGTAAGGTCATTGCAAAAAAATCTATTAAAGTAAAAGTAACACCTGAAATTGCCATCAAAGCAATTTCCTGTGAAGAAGATGCTGCTTCTGAAACACTGATCAAATATCCGAACAAATATCGTTGGAATGTTTCTCTCAAGCCTGCGAATGCATCTCTTGCTTCCGTTACTTTTCGAAGCAGTGATAAATCCATTGCCACGATCAGTAAATCTGGTGTTATCACACCTTTAAAAGAAGGCAACATAACAATAACTGCAAAATATAAAAAAGTTATCTTGAAACGACGTTTTCATGTAACAATTCCATTAAAGAAATTAACAACAAGTCATCAAAAGATCAGTATGCCTTACGGAACTTTCAGGACTTTATCTGTGAATTTCAAACCATGGAATGCATCTGACAAAAAACTTACCTGGAGCACAAACAATGATACCGTTGCCGTTGTCGATGAGAATGGTCATGTAACTACCCGTGGAGTTGGTGTTGCTGTGATCACCGCAACTTCTATAAAAAATCCAAGCAGAAAGTGCAATATCACGATCACTGTCACTGCTGAAAATGGTTTATTATCTACTGAAGATTTGGATTATTTTGACTTAAAAGATGGGGACCGTCTGATGATCATTGCCCATCCAGATGATGACCTCTTATGGGGTGGTGGAAATATGATTCAGGAAATTAAAGAATTAAAAGAAACTGGAAATAACTATTTTGTTGTTTGCCTAACCAATGGCTCTTATGATAGTCGAGCTAGGGATTTTGACTCTGCGATGAATGATATCGGGGCAAAACATGTGATTCTCCGCTATCCTGACCTCTATCGCAGACATCAGGTTGCATGGGATCCTTATACTAACTATATCACACAGGATATCCGGCGTGTCATGAATTATCGTAACTGGAGCAAGATCGTAACACACAATCCTGATGGCGAATACGGACATCAGCATCATAAAAAAACAGATGAATTAGTCACTGCTGTAAGTCATGAAAATGCTGAGCATTACGATAAATTATATTACTTTGAAAAATTCTACACACAGGATGCTATTCCAGAAGGTCTTGCAAAACTCCCTTCTGATGTTGCTCAGAAGAAGCATGCTCTGATCTTCAAAAACTATTTTGACCGTGGTGCGATTCGAATGTATGAATATTTTAATGATTATGAAAATTGGGTAAAAGCTACGGATTGGCAATAATACAATATGGTATAAAAAATGCAGCTGTATTTCAAATTATACACCTGCATTTTTCTTTCTAAATTTTTATTGATATACACGAAATACCAGATCTGCTTTCCCAATCTTCTTGTTACTCCTATACATACATCCATTTGGGTATGCATCATAATTTCCAGTCCAGTATACCGGAAGTTTGTATTTTTGATCTTTTTTCTGATTTACAATCTCTATTGCATATGTCCCAGAATTCTTAACTTTGTTTAACTTCCACTCATATTGATTTTGCGCATAAGATAATTGATCTTGTCGTGCGCTTTCCATTACTTTTCCTGTTTCATCAAGCAGACGCACAGTAAAATCATTCTCATTATTTAATAAATTGAATGTAATATTCTGAAACCTGATTTTTGTAAGAAAACTTTGTTTTATTGCTTCATTCTTCTTCAATGACAGATTCAACGTCTGACTTTGTGCAAACTGACTAGCTGCATAAGATTGATCTAACGCCTCTGGATTTTGTTTTAAATAATTATGCATTGGCTGCAAACATACAATCAATCCGATTCCGACCAAACATAACATAACATTCCCTATTGAAATCTTTTGTTTTTGTTCTTTCTTTTCTTCTTCACAAAGATTTTCAATTCCTGTTACCATCATAAACATCATTACACCCATAAAGCATATGCTATACTTTGGATTTGCTTCCCAGAATACATGGAAGATCATTCCTCCAAGTAATGTAAGCATCACAACATAATTCCATGGGTTTCTTTTTCTGAGCATTCCAATTGCTGCCACTAATGCAAAGCACCAGACCGCTATCCGCATCAGATAGCTGTACATTAAGATCCATCCATTGTGCTTTCCATTTAAGAACTCGTTTGCTGTTCCATAATCTGTTGAAACATAAGACATTTTTGTAAAATCATCATCTCCTGTCAGCCAGACTTCTCTTAACTTCACTCCAGATAACTGTAAAGTTCCCTTTATCCCAAGCTCTTTATAATTATGAATTGTTTTTTCAATTGTCTTTTCTTTTTTTTGTTTTTGCGTTGAAAGTTGTGAAGTAAACCACACATCACCACTATCATATCGCCCAACTCCATGAGAAGACATCATTAACCAATGTGTTGCTGGAAATTCTTGTGTGTTTTGTTTTGGTATCATATTCTGAAATTTGTACTGATATCCAAGAACAGAAACTGTAATTCCTGCTACCATTCCAAGAATCAGACACATATGTCTTACTTTAAACTTATACTGCTTCCAAAAGATAAACAACGTGATCCCCACTGCAATACAGAGAATCAAATTGGTGATCCTGATCTTAATTCCTATATAAATTACAATTCCTAAAAAAGCACTGTACAAAATGCCCTTCCAATTGTCTTTTTCTTTATGTATTAGCACAAACAACAACAGCAACACCATGATCATACCAAATGATATCGTGTGTGTATAATAATAAGCAATCCAGAAATACGTCCACGGATTCAGTAAAAACAACAACATCCATATGTTAGCCAGTTTTATATTTTTAACTATGCGTATTGCAATATATCCACATAAAATTCCAATATCAATTACTAATAAATTCAAAAAATTTCCCGCAAGAACCAGACTTCCGACAGAAATACCGCAAGACACCAACAATTTATAATAGCAATATAAGATTAGTAAATATCCATAATTATTCGGATAATGTGCAAAATACCCACCAAAACGCTGTAACGAGATCATAGGATTTTGAATCATTCGGATTGCTTCATCATGCAGATACAATAAATCATTCACTGGTTGTATCCTAAATACATAGATTGTCATCAGCTGCAATGCAAAAATTATCACAAGAACGATAAAAAATAACGATTTTTTTACAAAAACAGCTTCTAATTTCTTTCTGTATCTTACGATAAAACATCCTATGATAAAAAATAACAACGCCCCCAGCCACCTAACCGGCTGAGAAACGTCATTCATCTTTTCTTGTGTATATTGAAATGGGAAGCTTACGATCAAATATGCCACGATCAGAATAAACAATCTGATTGAATTTTTGTATATAAAATCTTTTATCTTCATCTCCATTCTCCTAGTCATTTAATACCTGTTCAATAATAAATTTAGGTCTGGCCTTTGTCTCCAAATATATTTTTCCAATATATTGTCCAACCATCCCAATCGCGATCAGCTGTAAACCACCTAAAAACCATATCGACATGACAAGGCTAGTCCAGCCACTTACCGTGTTGTTTGTAAAATGCCGTACTAGACAATAAATGATTGCCAAAACACTAATTATACAGATTAAAATTCCAACATTAAAAATCATTTTGATTGGTTTTACACTTAACGATGTAATTCCTTCAAATGCAAAAGAAAGCATTTTCTTCAATGGGTATTTGCTTTCTCCTGCAAATCTCTCAGCTCTCTCATACGTGACAATATCACTCTGATAACCAACCATCGGCACCATTCCTCTAAGAAAGATATTAACTTCGTCAAATTCAAGCAATCCCTTTAATGCCCGATTACTCATCAATCTGTAATCAGCATGGTTGTAAACAAGCTCTCCGCCCATTTTATTGATCAGTTTATAAAATGCTTCTGCCGTAAAACGCTTAAAAAATGTATCTGTATCTCTAGCACTTCGAACACCATATACGATATCGCATCCTTCATAATATTTTTCGATCATCTGATCGACTGCATTGATATCGTCCTGCAGATCCGCATCCATTGATATTACAATATCTGCTTTCTCTGATGCCATTGTCAAACCAGCTAGCAATGCATTTTGATGCCCACGATTTCTGGATAATTTCACTCCTGAAAATATAGAATCCATTTTATGAAATTCATCGATCATATTCCACGTATGATCTTTTGATCCATCATCCACAAAAACAATTCTGCTTTCTTTCGCTATTTTACCATCATGAATCAATATTTCACATTTTTGCTTTAATCGTTTGGATGTTTCAGCTAATACTTGTTCCTCATTATAGCAAGGCACTACAATATATAATATATTTTTCTCTTTTCTTGATCTTTCTTGCATATTTAATTTTCTTTCTCATTATCTATTTTGTTTGTGATCAACTGTAATTTAAATTCGAAATCTTGCCTATTTTTTTGTACGATCGTACTTAAAATCAATCCAGAAAAGAATGCCTGCAACGCTGCAAGTGCTATAAATCCACTTACGATCAAAGTTGGGAAATTCGGTACCAGGCCTGTATGAAGATATGTCATAAATACGGGTATAAATAATCCTGCCGCAATGATCATAAGCAAGAATGCCATACTTCCAAAAAACTGAAATGGTCTATAACCTTTAAACAATTTTATAATCGTAAATAATACCTTCATACCATCTGTATAAGTATTTAATTTGGATTCACTTCCATCTGGTCTATCTCGATATTCGATGATCACATTATCAACCAGCATATTTTTATCTACTGCATGAATGCTCATTTCAGTTTCGATTTCAAATCCCCTGGATAACACTGGAAATGTTTTAACAAACTGATAGCTAAAAGCTCTATATCCAGTCATAATATCCCGGATATTACTTTTAAAAAGATGATTAATTGCAGCTCTCACCATGCTATTTCCAAGATTATGAAAAGGTCTTTTATTTTCCTCAAAATAGGTAGATGATAATCTGTCCCCTACAACCATATCCACCTTGTATTCTAAAACTTTTTCTGCCATTTCTCGTCCAAATTGGGCAGGATATGTATCATCTCCATCAATCATAATATAACATTGCGCATCAATTTCTCGAAACATCCTTCGGATCACATTTCCTTTTCCCTGTTGATATTCATTTCTTACAATAGCTCCTGCTTCTTTTGCAATCTCTACTGTACGATCTGTGGAATTATTGTTATATACATAGATTGTTGCCTCTGGAAGCTCTTTCTTCCAATCCTCCACTACTTTTTTAATTGTCTTTTCTTCATTGTAACACGGAATCAATACTGCAATTTTTTCCATTACGCATTCTCCTTTGTTAAAATTCATTATATTCTTTATATATTATTTCATTTACAAATGCAAGTGAAACACCGGCTACAAGAGTAATTAAAAACAATGCAAGGCAGTTTTTTAAGAATTTATTTTTCATACCTCACACCTCCTCTTTCTTACGCATACCAAATGCTTTTGGAACAGTTATTTTTTCAATAAGAGGAACAACAAGGTTTGAAATAATAATAGCGTAAGATACACCTTCTGCACTTGAGCCGAGGACTCTGAATATTGCAGTTAAAAATCCAATTAATATTGCATAAATAACCTGACCCGTTTTTGTAATC
>OHLR01000739.1_pt1 | contig 13242 bp, 9 predicted proteins | sample 1569141 | NCBI WGS metagenome assembly OHLR01 (sample SAMEA3879553, study PRJEB24766) | human gut metagenome | biome: human-associated habitat; feature: feces | place: USA | collected 1985/1987
AATTCCTGTACAGCCGGTTTCATCTGTGCATCTTCCTTCTCCTCAGGAGCCAGATTTCCGAGAAAATATCCGATGGCACAGGCACTTCCTGTCAGACATCCGCAGGTATCTCCACAGTAACCGATTCCTCCGCCAAGGCCTCCCATTGCCTTTACAAGCTGTGGATTTTCCTCAACTACCCAAGGAAGTCCCCATTTATTAAGTGCTTCCATATATGGATCAGGATCAAATTCTTCCACATTGTATACACCTGCTTTATTCCACATTCCTGTGACAACCATCATTGTTCCTATCATTGCAGGAACTCCTGTTGTATATGATATTGCCTGTGATTCAACTTCCCTGTAACATTCCTGATGGTCACATACATTATAAATATATATTGTCTTTTCTTTTCCATCCTTTCTTCCCCTGAATATACAGCCAATGTTAGTCTTTCCTACTGTTCTTTCTCCCAGTGTAGCAGGATCTGGAAGAAGTTCTTTTAAGAGCTGTATAGGAACAACTTCAACACCATTGACTTTTACAGGGTCAGTTCTTAACATTCCAACATTCTCAAGACATTTCATATGTGTAAGGTAGCTCTGTCCAAATGTCATAAAAAATCTTATTCTTTTAACTCCCGGAATGTTTTTAGCAAGCGATTCTATCTCCTCGTGATGTAAAAGATACATATCCTTCATTCCAACCTGTGGAAAATTATATTCTCTCTTAATAGACATAGCTGGTACTTCTACCCAGTGTCCATCTTCCCAATATGAGCCAGGTGCTGATACTTCTCTTAAATTAATCTCTGGATTAAAATTAGTCGCAAAAGGATAGCCGTGATCTCCGCCGTTGCAGTCAAGAATATCAATTGTGTCTATTTCATCAAAATAGTGTTTAAGTGCATATGCTGAGAATACACTTGTTACACCAGGATCAAAGCCCGTTCCTAAAAGTCCCATTATTCCAGCTTCTTCAAATTGCTTCTTATAATTCCACTGCCAAGAATAATCAAAATAAGCTGAAAAACCTTCTTCCTTACATCTTTTTTCATATATAGCTCTCCACTCAGGATCTTCGGTATCTTCTGCTTCATAGTTAGCAGTATCAATATAATGCACCTTTGTCTTAAGGCAGGCATCCATTATTGTTAAATCCTGATATGGAAGTGCAAGGTTAAGCACTGCCTCTGGTTTATAGCTTTCAATAAGCTTCACAAGTTCTTCTACATTATCTGCATCAACCTTTGCTGTTGTAATTACTGTCTTTGTATCAGGCTGTAATTTATCCTTTAAAGCATCACATTTGCTCTTAGTCCTGCTTGCTATACATATCTCTGTAAATACTTCACTGTTCTGACAGCACTTGTTAATTGCCACTGTTGCAACTCCACCACAACCTATTATTAATACTCTGCTCATAATTATCCTCCATTCTTTAAGCCCTGTTTATTAATTATCTTAACGCTTTCTTTTTAAACACTGTCTATTACTCTTTTCAGGCTTTCTTCTCATTTTCTTCTTCTTCAAGCATCTGCTCTACATAACCCGGAAGCATAAATGCTCCCCTGTGAAGATTAGTTGTATAATATCTTGTCTTTATACCTAACTTCTTCCATTCCTCCGGTCTGAAATCATCAAGCGGATGATATTTCTTGGAAGCAAATCCAAACAGCCAATAGCCTGATGAACAAGTTGGTATATGTGCCTGATATACACGGCTTACAGGAAATGCCTGATATGCCTTTCTGTGCATTTTCACACATTCATCTTTATCTTCTGAATAAAACGGACTTCCATGCTGATATACCATAATGCCATCACTTTTAAGTGCTTTATAACAGCTTCCATAAAATTCTTTGGTGAATAAACCTTCTGTATATCCAAATGGATCTGTCGCATCATTAATTATCAGGTCATAATCACCCGTCTTATTTCTTAAAAATCTTAATGCATCCTGAATATACACATTAACCCTGTCATCATCCAGTCCACAGGTAAGCTCAGGAAAATGCTTTCTACATACTTCAACAAGCATTTCATCCGGTTCAACAACATCTATTCTTTCTATACATTTATAATTGATAAGTTCTCTTGCAACTCCGCCATCGGCTCCACCGATTATTAATACATTCTTTACATCAGGGTGGACTGCCATTGGAATATGGGTTACCATCTCATCATATATAAACTCGTCTTTTTCAGAAAATAGTATCTCTCCGTCTAATGCAAGAAATTTACCAAATTCATCTGAAACAAGCACATCAATCCTCTGACAGTCACTCTCCACCGAACACAATTGTTCTTCTATTCTCATTGAAAGCTTCACATTGCTTGTATGAAGCTCTGAAAACCACATCTCCATATTAAATAATCCTCATTTCCTGTATATACTTTCATATGGCTCTTCCACAATTATCTGTCTATACCAGAACCTTTAATTTATTAACGCTCTTGTCTTCTGTTCCCTGCATTGAACAGCCTTTTTCTTTAACATACAGAATATACTGTATAATCTCGTCTGTAATCATCTCTCCCGGTGCTAATATCGGAATTCCCGGAGGATAACACATAACAAATTCTCCTGATATTCTTCCCTCAGTCTTCTCAACCGGCATGGATTCCTTGGCAGAATAGAAAGCTTCCTGAGGTGATCTGGCTACTATTGGACTTATGAATTCTCCGCTTAACATTCCAGTACTGTCTTTTTTATATATTCTGGCTATATCTGCCAGAGCTCCGACAAGTCTTTCTATATCCTGTAATCTGTCTCCGATAGATATATAAGCAAGGATATTGCTTACATCTCCGAATTCTATCTGGATATCATATTCATCTCTTAACAGATCATATACTTCAATTCCAGCAAGTCCCAATCCAAGCGTATGAACTGACAATTTAGTGACATCATAATCATATACGCTTGTTCCATTAACAAGTTCTTTTCCATACGCATAGTATCCGCCTATTTCATTAATCTCCCTGCGTGCATATTCTGCCATATCCATTACCTTTGCAAATGACTCTTCACCCCTTAAGGCAAGATTTCTTCTTGAAATATCAAGACTGGCAAGCAAAAGATATGAACCACTTGTCGTCTGCGTAAGATTGATAATCTGTCTGACATAATCAGCATTAACACCTTTATTCGTAAGAAGTATCGAACTTTGTGTTAAAGAACCACCCGATTTGTGCATAGATACTGCCGCCATATCAGCCCCTGCTGCCATAGCAGAAACTGGTAATTGCGGCTGGAAATATAAATGTGTTCCGTGTGCCTCATCAGCTAACACTTTCATTCCGTGTTCGTGTGCCAGCTTCACTATTGAACATATATCAGAGCATATTCCATAATATGTAGGGTTATTTACAAGCACTGCAACCGCATCAGGATTTTCTTTTACAGCTTTTCGTACTGACTCCAGATTCATACCAAGTGAAATACCAAGCTGATGATTAACCTCCGGATTAACATATACAGGAATTGCACCGCATAACACTAAAGCATTAATGGCACTTTTATGCACATTCCTTGGAAGTATTATTTTATCTCCTCTCTTACAATTCGATAATATCATCGCCTGCACAGCAGATGTCGTTCCACCTACCATAAGAAATGCGTTCTCTGCACCAAATGCCCTGGCCGCTAATTCTTCTGCATCCCTTATAACTGATACCGGATGACACAGATTATCTAATGGCTTCATAGAATTAACATCTATTCCAACACATTTTTCTCCTAATAATTCCACTAATTCAGGATTGCCCCTTCCTCTTTTATGACCCGGAACATCAAATGGTACTACTCTTTTTCTTCTAAGCTTTTCCAGTGCTTCATATACTGGCGCTCTTGTCTGATCATTAGACATCTCCCTTACCTCACATACATTAAAAATAATTTCTTTAAGCACTGCCAGAAAATTTCCATAATTATGTAAAATCTTATAATTAAACTTCATAAACAGTGCAGTTTTTCTTAATCACACAAAGCTTCCTAAATTACACAAAAAAGGTGGCAGTGCTTACACACTTACCACCTTATTAGTCATAATATAATATCAACATCATTACATTAAAATATATCTGTAACTATACAATATAATGTCATAATATATACGAAATCAGCGAATATATTTCATAGACGACTTGTCTATGTCATACAAATATGCGTCACTCTTTATTGACCGTTTCACAAGATGATGTGCTTGGCACAGATTATAAAGTAATCAACTTAAAAAACAGAGCTTAATGCTCAATCAATAATAATAATGTGGTTCTACCACACCGGCAACCGACCCGCCTGTCCGTTAGGCTTAACTTTATCCTGATATGCTGTATAACTACTGCACACCTAAGATACAAGTGGTCATATTTGTATGAAATCATATACTTCCTGACTCACACGAATAAATAATATCATATATTAATGTTATATGTCAATTATTATCTGACAATCTTTTGTCTATCTTTTATCTATTTATAATATTCCTACAGCTTTCTTAGCCAGCCTGTCGGCTTCCTCATTACCTTCAACACCTGAATGTCCCTTAACTTTAACAAAATTAATGGCTATCTTATCTTTTACTGACTGCATATAATCATAATAAGCTATAGTACCTTTCTTATTACGCTTCCACTCTCCAAGTGCCCACGCTCTTATTCCCATATAATCAAAATATATATCTACACTTTTAACGCCAAGTTCTATTGCTTTCTCTACTGCCGCCATACTTCCAAGAATTTCACCGGCTACATTACGCATTGAAGCCATTTCACTATCACTGCCACTTCCTGTAATGATATATTTTTCATTATTATATACAAGAAATCCGCCATATCCATAGACACCCGTTACTATATTAAAAGAACCATCAACATACGCATAGCTCTCACTCTGGACATCATTATTCTTAAGCCTGCCAATATATTCAAGAGCTTCCTGTTCAGTTGTAAAGCTTTTATATTCAGCTCCGGCATATTGGAACACCTGACTTTTACATTCATCCCATGTTCTATATATTCCTGTATTTCTGCCTTTTCTTACTGCATAATATTTAGCCGCCATTATCAACTGCCTTTCTGTTAATCTTAATACACTCTTATAACACCAGCTATATTCTTAACTGCTGAAAGTCCCTTAAATACAGCCATAGCATCATTAAAGTTCTTCTCAAGAACTTCTGCTGTTATAATAACAAGTTCAGCAACTCCGTCTTTGCCGCTCTTCTGAACTACCTGTGCTATGCTTACACCGCTGTTACCAAGAACGCTTGCAATATTGGCAAGAACGCCCTGCTTGTCTGCAACTTCAAGTCTTAAGAAGAATTTGCTCTTAGTATCTGTTATATCCTTCACTTCAAGATTCTTATAACAGCAACAGCCAATTCTTCCGCAGGAATCGTGTACTATATTTCTGCATACATCAATTATATCACCTACAACTGCACTGGCAGTCGGCATCTGTCCTGCACCTCGTCCCATAAACATTGCATCATCCATAGCCTTACCGTGTACAAATACAGCATTAAAAGCATCATTAACATTTGCAAGAGGATGATTATTAGGTATGAGCATTGGGTGAACCTTTACTTCAATTCCGTCCTCTGTATTCTTGGCAACACCTAAAAGCTTGATTACATAGCCAAATTCCTTGGCATACTTAATATCATCTGCGGAAATCTTAGTAATACCTTCTGTGTATACATCAGCAAATGTTACTCTTGAGTTAAATGCAATAGAAGCCATAATAGCTATCTTTCTTCCTGCATCGTATCCTTCCACATCTGCTGTCGGGTCTGCTTCTGCATAACCTAACTCTGTAGCCTTTGCCAAAGCTTCCTTGTAGTCCATTCCACTCTCTGTCATCTTAGTAAGAATATAATTAGTCGTACCATTAACAATACCCATAATCTCTGTGATATGGTTACCAGTCATACTCTGCTTTAATGGTCTGATAATTGGTATTGCACCAGCTACAGCCGCCTCAAACTGAAGGTCTGCTCCTGCTTTATTAGCCGCATTGCCAACTTCCTCTCCATACTCAGCAATAAGATCCTTATTAGCTGTAACAACCTGCCTGCCAGCCTTAAGCGCCTCAAGAACATAATCCTTAGCTGGATGAATTCCACCCATAAGCTCAACAACAATGGTGATATCCTTGTCATTAATTATATCTTCCCACTTATCTGTAAGAATTTCATCTGGAATACCTTCTCTTTTCTTAGATAAATTTCTTACAAGAACCTTCTTAATAACAAGTGTTGCTCCTGTCTTATGCTTTATCTCATCACTCATAGCCTCACATAATTTGTATGTTCCAAGTCCTACTGTTCCTGCTCCAAGTATAGCTGCGTATATTACTTTATCCGACATTTTAATTATTTCCTCCATATTTTTACATTTATAAGGCCTGGCTGCCGCCACAGCAATATAATTTCATTATAATAATTCATTAATAACAGCAGTTACAATTACCACTTCAATAATTGTATTAATCTTAATTATGCCAGAGACAAATTCTATTCCGCCTCCCGACAATACACTATCCTCTTAAATTCTTAATAAACGAAGATATTCTTATAATAGATATAAGGTCACTCAGGCCCTCAACCATAAGCACAATTCCAACAAACATCATAAGTACAGTTGATGAACCAAATGGGTTAAATAATGCAACAACACCCATAACAACCATTAATGCTGCAACAATTGCCTCTATCCACCAGCGCTGTGCTTCCATATGATAGAATTCTATTGCATACTGAAGCTTTAATATACCGTCAATAATAATTATTATGGCAATAGCTGTTCCAAAAAATACTGCAATAGCTTCTGGTCTCATAACAAAGAATATTCCAAATGCAAGTAATGATATACCCTGTACAAGTCCGAATGATACGAATACATCTTCCCTTGACATTCTGAAATATGTCATAAGCCTTAACACTCCCCATACGCATAATGCAATTCCTACTGCCCTGCATATGATAATCTGTGATACCTCAGGAAATATTGTAAGGAAAAGACCTAACACAAATAACGCTATTGATATAATTATAAGTTCGATTTTAATTCCCCTAATCTTTTTAATCATAATGTGCCTCCATTCCTACACCCATCAAAGGTGCATATTAATATTATTAGTATAGCACAGCAAAGTATTCTTTAGCAACTTACTATATAACTACGGCAATAATTATAATGCAAAAATACCTTTCTGTTGTTAAGGATTGTCCCTGCAACAGAAAGGTATTCTTATCTTCATATAATCATTGTATTTTGTTGTTTTATCTTTTGATACTTAATGTATCCATATATATCAATATCTATATATAATTATCACAATACTGATATATTAACCCGCATATATTATGCTCTGTCCATAGCCTGTTCAAAATCTCTAGTTCCTGCAAAGATTTCGTTCTTGTATGGATTCTTCTTCTGTTCAATAGCTCTCTTAATGATAACTGAGATACAGATTACGTTAGCTACTACTGCAAGAATAGCCATTACACCCTGAGCAACTGGATATGCACCTGCGGCATTCATCTGCTCTAATGTATAATGTGTAAGTTCCATTCCTGACTTAGCTCCTGTGTACTTGTAAAGGACTGGAAGTGTAGCAAATATTCCGTCAACCTGGAATAATGGAAATACCTGTGCGAACATACACCATATTGCAAGTGTATTAGCACGGTTCTGAATCCAGCCACCCTTGTTCCATAACGCATTAGCAAATGTAGGAGCAAGAAGTAATGCAACACCACAATACCAAGTATGTGTTGGAAGGTTGTTATATGTATATGTGAAGTTCCATATATCATATGCAACAATGAACCATATTGTCATATCTGGCCATAACATATCATCCTGCTTCTTTGATGAGTAAATCCCCCACCAGCCTGTCATACAGAAGATATTGATTAAGCCTGCGATACCGTTAAGCCAGTTCCACCAGCCACCGTAAAGCCATACACCCTCGTTAGAGAACCACCAGCCGCCATTAATTCCACCTTTGATTGCTGATTCAAAATCACTACAAACAGCGATAAGAATATTAATGGCAACGATTAAGAATGGGAATACTTTAAACCATTCTGTCTTACCTATGCTCCACTTATACTTAAGCATCATAAATCCGATACAGCCTGCTGTAGCGGCATAAAGCTTAGCATAATGGAACCATCCATTCATATATCTATATGTAGTATTATTAAGTGCCCATGAAGCACCCTGTGCAGCTCCTATCTGGATAGCCACAAAATAGATTGTAAGTGCGATTGGAATTATAATAAAGAATAACAATCCACCAAATTTAGAACGTCTTGCAAGTTCGTTACAGATAACGAGTCCTGCAAAGACAAGAACACAGCCTAATAACTGGTAAATGGCACCTTCGCCATAAATCTGAAACAACATATTACACGCCTCCGATCAAATAATTGATTATATGTTATCAATATTTTACAACATTTTAATATTTTTTTCAACAATTTAATCGTTTTTTCGTATAATTTTCGATAAATTTATAACAATCATTTTGTACATCCAAATACTTTTATTCTTCTATTTCCATTTTCTCTGATGTAATTCTAATATTGCCAACAGCTTCTTTAACCTGCTTTGCATACTCAAGGTTCTGTTCACTCATATTATGTACCTGCTCGGCATTGACTGTTACTTCCTGCGTAACTGCTGATAACTGTGAAATATTCTCTACAATCTTATTATTAGAGTCTGAAAGACCTGCTATTTCTTTATTAACAACATCAATATGCTCTATAAGTGTTTCTATATTCTTGTTAAGCTGTTCAAATGTATGTGCCGCTTCAATTATTCTCTCGCCCTGCTCTTTAGTTGCCTCAACGGAAGAATTAACAGATACAACAACTTCATATGCATTATCATTAAGTTCATTAGTTATCTTAGTAATATCTTCTGTAAAATTCTTTGTCTGTTCTGCTAACTGTCTTATCTGCTCAGCAACAACCGCAAAGCCTCTTCCTGCTTCACCAGCTCTTGCACTTTCAATTGAAGCATTAAGTGCTAAAAGGTTAGTCTGGCTTGATATATTAAGTATCATTCCAGCAATATTTTCCACGTTCTTAGTCTTTTCCTGTAATCTCTGCATAGACTCAGTAACAGACTTATTAGTATCTGTTATCTGCTCAGACTGCTTTCTTAATTCGTCCATAACAACAATATTCTTCTGTATACTGTCGTTAGAATTAACAGCCAGCTCAACCATCTGATCAGAAGCCTTTCCTGTATGTTCAATAGCCTCCTGTATAGTTGTTGTTATACTGCTCTGCTCTTCTATGCTTGTCGCTGTCATATTAGTTGCCGCAGATATCTCTTTCATACTGTTAGTTACTGTATTAGTTGTATCAACGAGTTCATTGATAAGCTTATCACTCTTCTTAGTTTCATTGCTGACAACACCTGATACCATAATTATATTATCTAAAATCTCTTTTATTCTGCTATGTTCATCTTTAGCCGAATTAACAGCATCATCATTAAACAGAATTGTTAATTTACCAACTTCCAATATAACAACACCTATAAGCACTATCATAAATATTGAACATACTGCATTAACGTCCTGTCCATATATTCCCTTTGAAGCCTGCACAGCAGTTACAATTATGTATAAAATCAACATTCCTGCCGCAGTTCTTTTCAACGACTTCTTCTCATAATAAGGAATCTGAAGTATAAATATTCCAAGAATAGCATAACTGATAAAGCTTGCATCTGTCTGCACACCAATTAACAGATATTCTATTCCAATCTCAATAGTTGACATAACCTTTAAATATCTTGTCGCTGTATTCTTTCTGTAAACTATGACATTAACAGCTGCAAATACAGCAATAAGTGCTGTGTTACAATACACAACTACTGATGGAATATTGTGATTAAACTGCTTCATCCACAGATAAAAAAGAAACATCAAACCAAGTAGAGAAGTCGCCACTATATAGAACCTATTCATTCTTCTGTTTCTTTCACTCACATCTGTGTATTTATATTTATCCTGCATTAAAAAAATACCTCCTCAGTATGTTACTATCTTTAATAGTACCACAAAAGGAGATATTTTTCTATAGTTTTATTGCAATTATTTCTCACTTTTATATCAGCTTTGTAAGCTTCTTATACATATCCTCAACAATCATTCTTATATCACGGCCCTCCTGAACAATTGTTATATCTGCATATTTCTCATAGAGCCTTTTTCTGTCCTCAAAGATTTCTTCTACTGTAGACTTGCCGTTGGATACAACACCTCTTTCTTTAAGGCTCCCTAATCTGCTCTCAAGCTCTTTTTCTGAAACTTTTAAATATATAACTGTTCCTATCTGCTTAAAATGCTCCATAGCCTCATCTCCATATACAGCACTTCCACCTGTTGCTATAATTGTATGCTCTGGAGATATTAAACAATTCACATCATTCTCAATCTTAATAAAGCCAGTATCGCCATTTTCTTCTATAAGCTGCTCAAGCGTCTTTTTATATGTATCCTGAATCACAATATCAGAGTCTATAAATGAATATCCTATCTTCTTGGCAAGTACAACTCCAAGTGTGCTTTTACCGCTTCCCGGCATACCTATAAGTATAATATTGTTCTTTGACATTTTACTCCTCGTTCCTTCCTGCAACTTAACGCAGCGTTACAGTACTATTCTCTATTCATCTTTACTGTCTATTATCATCTGCAAAATGCTGACTTCTTTCATTACATCATCTAAAAGATTATTAATATTCCTGCTTCCATTAATAGTCTTATTACTGAGTTCCCGTGTATTCTCTGTGTTGGCAAGAAGCTCTTCACTGAATGCACTAAGGCTTTCTATCTGCTGTGTAATCTCATTGTTGCTTGTTGTGATATTATCCATATAATTGTATTCTTCGTCTATCTTTACCTGAATATCCCTTATGTCATCTCTTATCGCATCAAATGATTTCTTTGACTGGTTCACTAATTCCATCTGGTTCTCATTGGCCGAAAGAAGATTATTAACACTAAACCCAGCTTTCTCAGCCTGCTCTGCCAGTGCTACGATAATATTCTCTATCTCCTCTGTTGACTTTTGTGTCTCCTCTGCAAGCTGCTTAATCTGCTGTGCAACTACTGCAAAACCAGCTCCTGCCTCACCTGCTCTCGCAGCTTCTATGCTTGCATTAAGTGCAAGGAGTGCTGTCTGTCTTGTAATTCCGTTAATCATTCCAAGAATCACTTTAGCTTCTTCTGTCTTAGCTGTAAGCTCATTCATGGCACCACTTACATCACTGCCAATATCACTGCTGTTCTTTGATACATTTTCAAGCTGCTCCATATTGATATTGCCTGTCTTAGTAATATCTGTTGTTGTATCGAACCGCTTCTTGATATCCTCAATAAGCGTTCTTGCATTCTCTGTAAGCTCCCCAATACTCTCTGTCATCTCAAGCTGGTTCTGCACTGTTCCTGCAAGCTCATTAGCACCTGATGCCATCTGTGATACTGCAAGCTGGCTTCCTTCCGCCTGTTCCTGCATATTCTTTGACTCATCATTGATATTGTCAATCTCTTTGCAGAGGTTATCATTAGCTTTGATTATCTTATCAAGCATATCATCAGTCTTAGCCTTCTCTGCTTCAATTGTCTCAAGCTTATAAGCTGATATATGTCCAAGTACATCTGTTGTAATATAAGAAAATGCTACAACAAGTGTCATAAGTGCAATCTGTATTTCATAATCAACCATATCACTGCTTGTTATTCCAACATTAACATATTGGATAATAATATATACAATATTAATAAGTGCACTTGCAATACCAACCTTTAAGGTATACTTTTTATCTGCAAACATAGATATTGCAATTATCATAGGAATTGCATAAGTAAATGAAAGAATACTTACTGATGTCCATAATACAAAGGCATATAATATTCCATAGCCTATTGCCGTAATTGACCTGACTATTTTACTCTCAGCATTTTTCTTATATGCGAATACTGCCATAATAACCGGCACAATAAGAATAATCGAAAATACAAACACATATCCTGCCGTTCTATTTCCCTTAACAAGTTCCATTATATATGCCGCCAAAAGTACCATTGATATAATCAAGTAGCACTGCAGCAGCTTTTTATTAACATAGCTTTTTTCGTTTAAATTGTTACCATCCTTAGTGTCTTTAGCCATGAGAAAATCCTCCATATTAATTGGCGTGAAGTTAAAAGTTACCAGTTAAGTTTATCTGTCTGCAGGAATTATAAATATCCATATAAGCGAGCTTATAAGCAGCATCATCGGATAGAAAAGAACCGGAAGTATCTGAAATGCTGACATCTCATAACCAAGCTCATTAACCGCTGATATAGCAACAAGCATCTGTGCTCCATAAGGAATAATCCCCTGAAATACACACGAAAATGTATCAAGAAGTGAAGCTGCTTTTCTATTGGATATTCCATAATCTGCTGACATCTCCTTAGCAATTGGATTAGCCATAACTATCGCTACTGTATTATTCGCTGTTGCAATATCCATAGCCCCGACCAGAAGCCCCATACCAAGCTGTCCGCCTTTCTTTCCTTTAAAGGTTCTTTTAACCCAGCCTAAAAGTGCCGTAAATCCGCCATATTCCCTTATTAAGGCACACATAGCAGACACAAGAATGGCAACCATACAGGTTTCAAACATTCCAGATACGCCCGAACCCATACTTGTTATTAATTCAAATACACCAATATGACCTGTCACAAGCATAATAAATGTTCCTGTTACAATTCCTATCAGCAGCACAACGAATACATTTATTCCTGCTATTCCACCAATAAGCACGAATACATATGGTATTACCTGAACAAGATTATACTCGTGTGTTACTCTTCCTGAAATATCTGTTCCAAATGAAAGTATAAGTATAATTACAAGTGTGACAACCGCTGCCGGAAATGCAATCCAGAAGTTCTCCCTGAACTTGTCTCTCATAGCACAATCCTGTCCATTGCACGCCGCAATTGTTGTATCTGATATAAATGATAGGTTATCACCAAACATCGCACCGCCCATAACAGATGCAACACATAGTGCCATATTAAATCCAGAAGCCTCTGATACCGCAGCCGCAATCGGTGTTATAAGCGTTATCGTCCCAACTGATGTACCCATCGCTGTTGACACAAAACATGCAACAATAAAAAGCACTGCAACTGCAAACTTAGCTGGTATAAGATTAAGCATAAAATATG
>OHLR01000746.1_pt1 | contig 13133 bp, 10 predicted proteins | sample 1569141 | NCBI WGS metagenome assembly OHLR01 (sample SAMEA3879553, study PRJEB24766) | human gut metagenome | biome: human-associated habitat; feature: feces | place: USA | collected 1985/1987
GCTCTTCCGATCTTTCGAATGTCTTTTTGACCTTCCTTTTTGTATTCGGCGGAATGTTGGTCTATCCTTATCATACCTATGGCGATGGCATTTGCATTCGGTTTCTATCTGAAACGTAAAAAATTGGGTTATAGTATATATGGTGTCATGCTGTTTGCCTATCTGGTAGGAGTTTGTATCAATGTGAGTCAGGAGATGGGTGGTAATCCACGTATTGACGAAATGGGGATAGCGCAGGATAATGGCGCGATGGAAGGTAAAGAAATACGTTTGGGCTCGGCCGCCACTGCTTTGTGGAGTATTACTACTACGGTTACTTCCAATGGTTCTGTCAATGGTATGCACGATTCAACAATGCCGCTTTCGGGTATGATGGAAATGCTGAACATGCAGATCAACACATGGTTTGGCGGTGTAGGTGTGGGATGGATGAACTACTTTACATTTATTATTATCGCCGTGTTCATCAGTGGGTTGATGGTAGGCCGTACACCGGAGTTCCTTGGTCATAAAGTAGAAGCACGTGAAATGAAGATTGCTTCCATTGTGGCACTACTTCATCCGTTTATCATTTTAGTTGGTACGGCATTGGCTGCTTATCTGTTTGTTCATGCGCCTGCATTTGTGGAAAGTGAAGGTGGCTGGCTGAACAATCCCGGATATCATGGTCTGAGCGAAATGCTTTATGAATACACCTCGTGTGCCGCCAATAATGGTTCCGGTTTTGAAGGACTGGGTGATAACACATGGTTTTGGAACTACTCTTGTGGTATTGTGCTGATATTAGGACGTTTTGTCCCGATTGTAGGTCAAGTGGCCATAGCAGGTATTCTGGCTAAGAAAAAATTTATTCCCGAAAGCGCCGGCACATTGCAAACCGATACAGTGACATTCGGTGTGATGACATTTGCGGTTATTTTTATTGTTGCCGCACTATCATTCTTCCCGGTACATGCATTAAGCACTATTGCCGAGCACTTGAGTTTATAATTCTGATAACAGACAACGATATTAATAGAAGATATGAAAGATAATAAATCAGCTTCTTTATTTCAGAAGGAGCAAGTTATTGACAGCATAAAACAATCATTCGTGAAGTTGAATCCGCGAGTGATGATTAAGAATCCGATTATGTTCACGGTAGAGGTTTGTACAGCTATTATGTTCTTGGTGATGCTCTACTCTATCGTTAATGATTCACAAGGCTCATTTATTTATAATTTATGGGTTTTCGTAATCCTGTTCATCACCTTGTTATTTGCTAATTTTGCTGAAGCTATTGCCGAAGCGCGCGGAAAAGCACAAGCCGATAGCCTGAGGAAGACTCGTGAGGAAACCCCTGCCAAATTGATTGTGAACGGGACTTTGAAAACTGTCAGTAGTTCCCGGTTAAAGAAAGGTGATATTTTTGTATGCGAGGCAGGAGATGTAATTCCTGCCGATGGCGAGATCATCGAAGGACTGGCGTCTATTGACGAAAGTGCCATCACAGGCGAATCCGCTCCTGTAATCCGTGAAGCAGGCGGTGACAAGAGTTCAGTAACAGGAGGTACAAAAGTATTGTCCGATCAGATAAAAGTAATGGTAAGCACCCAGCCGGGTGAAAGTTTCCTGGATAAGATGATTGCATTGGTGGAAGGCGCATCCCGCCAGAAAACACCGAATGAAATTGCATTGACTATCCTGTTGGCAGCATTTACATTGGTCTTTGTCATTGTGTGTATCACCCTTAAACCGTTTGCCGATTATACGGGAACTGTCATTACCATTGCTTCTTTTCTGTCCTTGTTTGTCTGCCTCATTCCTACCACTATCGGAGGATTGCTTTCGGCTATCGGTATCGCCGGGATGGATCGTGCTTTGCGTGCCAATGTCATAACCAAATCGGGTAAAGCAGTGGAAACAGCCGGAGACATAGATACTTTGCTTCTTGATAAAACAGGAACAATAACTATAGGAAACCGTAAAGCTACCCGTTTTTATCCGGCTCAGGGAGTGGATGAACATGCTTTCATCGAAGCCTGCCTGCTCTCATCTGTATCTGATGATACTCCGGAAGGCAAATCTATTATTGAACTGGGACGTGAATCGGGTTTACGGATGCGTAATTTGAATACCGATGGTGCTCATATGATAAAATTTACCGCCGAAACCAAATGCTCGGGTATTAACTTGAAGGATGGAACAGAAATCCGTAAAGGTGCATTTGATGCGATCCGCAAGATAGCTTTGTCTGCCGGAAACCCTTTCCCAAAAGAAACGGAAGATATCATTCAAACCATTACAAGTAATGGAGGTACTCCATTGGTGGTAAGTGTCAATAAGAAAATTGCCGGAGTAATAGAATTGCAGGATATCATAAAACCGGGTATTCAGGAACGTTTTGAACGTTTACGCAAGATGGGGGTAAAAACAGTCATGGTGACGGGAGATAACCCATTGACCGCCAAATATATTGCAGAGAAAGCCGGAGTAGATGACTTCATAGCCGAAGCTAAACCAGAAGATAAGATGGAGTATATCAAGAAAGAGCAGGCTGCCGGCAAACTGGTTGCCATGATGGGTGACGGAACAAATGATGCTCCTGCCCTTGCCCAAGCTAATGTGGGGGTTGCCATGAATAGCGGTACACAGGCTGCCAAGGAAGCAGGGAATATGGTGGATTTGGATAATGATCCTACCAAGCTGATAGAGATTGTCGAGATAGGTAAACAATTGCTGATGACACGTGGTACACTGACCACTTTCTCCATAGCCAATGATGTGGCCAAATATTTTGCCATTGTTCCTGCATTGTTCATGCTTTCCATTCCGGAACTGGCTGCATTGAATATTATGGGGCTGCATAGCCCTGAGAGTGCTATCTTGTCTGCGGTTATATTCAATGCCATCATTATTCCTATTCTGATTCCGCTGGCATTGAAAGGAGTTCAGTACAAACCGATAGGAGCTTCCGCCTTGCTTCGTCGTAATCTTTTGATATATGGCATAGGTGGTGTTATTGCTCCTTTTGTGGGTATTAAATTAATAGATTTAGTAGTAGGATTATTCTTTTAACAAGTAAACGACAATGAAAAATTTTATAAAGTCATTCAGACTTACCTTAGTCTTTTGTGTGTTTTTCTCAGTATGCTATATACTAGTCTTATGGATTTTCGCTCAATTTGCCGGACCTAATTCCGGCAATGCCGAGGTGGTGGAACTTAACGGAAAAGTGGTAGGTGCCGCCAATGTGGGACAATCATTTACGGAAGATATCTATTTCTGGGGACGTCCTTCGTGTGCCGGAGATGGTTATGATGCAACCAGTTCGGCCGGTAGCAATAAAGGCCCTACCAATGAGGAGTATTTGGCTGAAGTAGAAGCGCGGATTGATACATTTTTAAAGCATCATCCTTACTTGAGCCGTAAGGAAGTACCTGCCGAAATGGTCACAGCCAGCGGTTCCGGGCTGGATCCTGACATCACTCCGGCCTGCGCATACGTGCAGGTACAACGTGTGGCTAAAGCTCGCGGAATGAGTGAGGAAACTGTAAAAGCTATTGTAGATAAAGCTGTGGAAAAACCGTTTATGGGCATATTCGGTACAGAGAAGGTGAATGTATTAAAACTGAATGCTGCTTTAGAAAAGGCAAAATAATAAAAATATATAGTCATTAAATTAGGAAGATGTGCGTCATGAAAAAGAGAAGTTTCCTGGATACCGAGAGCCTGTCGGCTCTAGAAGCTGTGGCTATCATTGTATTGTTCTTTGCTTTGATAACATGGATTCTTGATCTTTGACGTGCATCACCCTATTGAATGATGCATCTTGATTCAGAAAAACTCAAAATGGATATTTCCTTTCAGACAATAAGAAGGAAATAGTAGAAATATGTAAAACACGAATATTGATTAGTTTAGTTTTTTAAGATGAAAAAGAATTTGAAAAAAGTGGTCTTGGTGCTGGCTCTACTGTTGCCTGGAGTGATAAAAGCACAAGAATTTAACGTAACGGCTAAGGCGGATTTTGTAAGTGATTACATTTGGCGTGGCGCTTACCAGAATTCAGGATTTTCTGTACAGCCTACATTAGGATTATCTTACGGCAATCTTTCTTTGTCTGCTTGGGGAAGTCAGAGCCTGACCAAGACAGACGGTGCACAAGAGTTTGACATCAATTTGAGTTATACCATTGGCGGTTTAGGTATTACAGTGACCGACTATTGGTGGAATGGCATCACCATGCCCTACGGGGATTATAAACATGATCATCATTTTGAAGGAACATTAGCTTATAATTTCGGCGAGAACTTTCCTCTGACCTTGAGCTGGTCTACCATGTTTGCGGGAGGAGACGATAACAAAGACGGTGATCGTGCTTATTCCACTTATATCAATGCTTCTTATAATATTGCTTGCCCGGCAGAAATTACGCTCACTCCTTCCGTTGGTTTCACTCCCTGGAAAGGAATGTATGATGCTGATGGTGCTGCTTTTACAGATATTGCTTTAAAAGCTTCCAAGAACATTAATATTACAGATCATTTTTCTTTGCCTTTGTTTGTACAGGCTATTGTTTCGCCCTCATTTGACAAAACTTATCTGATAGCCGGATTAAGTATTGGGTTTTAAATGTGTATAAAAGGAAGTGTCAAAACGAAACCGGACTATCCAATCGTTAACTGTAGGGGCAGGGTTTGTCTGCCCGGAGACACAAAGCAAACTGTTTTCGGGCGAGCGAACCTCGCCCCTACGAACGAAACGACAGCATTATCCACGTTTTGACAACCCTTTTTTGTTGTATAGAGTGACTTATCCTTTTTTGAGTCTTGCCGGACGTGGTATTTTTGTTCAAAGAGTTACCACGTGGAGAATGGAGTATGGCAAAAACTAAAGATAGTTTTGTATCTCTTTAATGTTATTCAACTTAATAAAGTGGGAGTGCGTTACTTCTCCTTCATATTGTTCGTGTGCCCAAGTGACATGATGAGGTACATAGGCTGCATAACCTCCGAGTTCCAATATGGGAATAATATCCGACTTTATCGAGTTACCTATCATCAGTAAATTTTCTGTCTTACATCCTAAATGATCAAGCAATCTTTTATAATCCGCATTTTTCTTGTCGCTCATTATTTCTATGTGGCAAAAGTATTCTTGTAGTCCGGACGCAGAAATCTTTCTTTTTTGATCGAACAAATCACCTTTGGTGGCCAATACTAATTTATAATTTTCGTGCAAGGCTGATATGACTTCTTGCACACCGTCCAATAATGTGATTGGTCTTTGCAGAAGTTCCTGACCTGATCGGAGGATTTCTTTTACGAGATTGAGGTCTCCTTCTCCATTAGTAACTTTGCAAATGGTTTCAATCATGCAAAGCAGCATTCCTTTCAGTCCATAACCATAGATATGCAGATTTTTTATTTCTATCTTGAACAATTCTTCTGATACGGAAGGAGCCGGTGAATATTTCCTCAGAAGATGACAAAATTTGTGTTCCAACTCTTGAAAATAAAGTTCATTTTCCCAAAGAGTGTCATCGGCATCAAAAGCGATAAATTCTATTTTATTTTTCATGTTTTATTATTAGAATAGGAAGAGGGAGCAAATCATATCATAATGTATTGTTTTGTCCGTCTTTTACGTTCTGTATAAATTCGGCAACATTTCGTCCATCCACCAAGCCATGGTGGACACTGATGGATATAGGGAGCAAAAGTTTCTTTTTTTCTTGTATCAGCTTACCTGTAGAAATTTTGGGTATAGAATCTCCTGTTTGAATTGAACCGGCATGTTTCATCTCGGAAAAGGCAAACCAAGGCAGAGCCGAATAACGGATGACATCCGCTCTTGCTGTGTCCTTGGAAAAAGAAAGTCCGGTACTGTTTTTTACTCTATGCATTTCCTTTTCTGCATTTTTAATAAATAAGGAAAGATCTGTGTCATACTCAAAAAATCCAAAGCCAAAAGTTCCGTCCTCTCTTCCGATAGTGGGCGAAATATTGATTTTATCATATTCTACTACTTCTCCGTTTTCTATACGTAATTTGAATGCAGTAGTCGCATTGATACATTTCAATAGGAAGTGCACAGAATAAAGAAAAAAAGAAACTTCCATATTTTTACTTTGTTGATATATGCTTGTGAAATCAACAGTCGTGGTAATTCCCCAAAAAGGGTCATCGAGAGCCGAGAAGAATTTAAAATGCTCTTTTCTATTCCAATTGTCCAGGTTAATAACTCGCTTCATTTTCTATTTACTCTGTTTTTCTTTTATGTGTATTATTTCTGTTACAACTATTTTAACGATAAAACGTATTGTTGCAAATATACAAAAAGTATTTTAACAGAGATGTTCTTTGTTTGCTTTAAATCTATTTTATTATCTCCTGTTCTGTGTTAAAGTTAAGAATGGATAACAGCAACTATTTTAAAAGGTTATTCAGGACTGGTAATCAACTATATGTCTATTTTTGTTTATAAGGGAAAGAATTCTATTAAATTCATAAGTCAGTTTTTTGTGTGGATAACAATGTAGGTGATAGAATTGGCAATAAAGTATAAATCGCTATAAGGATAAAATAATATTTTATTTAATCAAAAACAAAAGCAACAAATACCTGTCGGGCGAATTTGTTGCTTCTGTTTATTCAGGAAGGTCACATGACAAAAGAGTCTTGTAATTGAGTTTGTTTTAGTACATCAAATTTTTCTGATGGAATATCCAGAAAGGCTTTGCACAGTGTCATTAATGCCTTTTCTCTATCTTGTTCCCGTACCAGCACTGAAAGATTGTGAGTACTGCTGCCATATGAAATCATGCATACCGGCATCTCTTTCAGCGTTTCTATAATTCTGGCTTCCAACCCTGTATGCTTTTCCCAATTTAGATCGCCAATAACGCTGACCACAGACATTTCTGTTTCCATTCCTATTTCCGCATACTTATGTAATTCACGATATATCAGGCGTAATGTGTCGTTGCTACATTTCACAGCCAATGAAACACTCACATTAGAGGAAGTCGCTAAATAGACAGGAACCTTATATTTCTCGAACACATCAAATACTTTGCCAATAAATAGATAAGAAGTAAGAACCCCCAACGAACGAAGTTTGACAAAGACCACACCTCTGCGTGAAACAGCAGCTTTTACTTTTGTTCCTGTTTTTTCTGATGATATCCGTAATGTATCTTCCGGTGTTTTTATCAATACAATGGCCATACCGGCAGTGCGCGCCAGCGGAATACATTCCGGATGAAGCAATGCAATGCCGCTATCAATAAAATTCTCGGCTTCACCGTATGTAAGAGTCCGAGTATGTTCCATACCTCGGAAACAAATTTCATCAGAACGTAAGGATGTTATAATTTCATCCGCATGGAATACAACCCCGATAACAGTGGCATAATACTCATTTCCTATTTGTGGGAATAAATCCACTTCATCATATGCATTTTTACACAAACGGCTTTGGGTAATAAGAATGGGGACATCGGGACAGGCTTTCATCAGTTCTTCTACATTTTTTTTCACATACTTTATATCCGGTTTCCGATCAAGCCCTAGCCGCATGAAATGACATGAGTTCAAGATGAAGTTCTTTTTCGTACATTCTTCTAAATAATGTGACAGAATAAGAGAGGATATCATTGCTCCGTGAGCCATAATCTCATGATCGTCAATGATGTTCGGATTTTCATTACATAAACGGGAAATTTGATCGATGTGTACTTTTATTTCTTTGGCAGCTTCTGCTTTCTGCATTTCGGAGGAAAGAAGATTGTCCAGCCAATTTCCACAATCATTCTCGAAATCCTGCAATTGATTCATAACCTTTTCGATATCGAGATGGAATAAAGAAATAGAAACAGCTTGCAGCTTTTGGGCAATGCCGGTAAAAGTGTCGAGCACTATAATAGAACGTTCGTTCATGCTAATTACTTCAGTCCGATGTTTCAGTTCGGCAGCAGATTTAATATTTTCTAAATTATATACTTTCATTTTTGTATTGCATTTTATTCTTTTCGAGTTTCTTTTTCATTTTAACAGGCAAATTTCCATATTGGAAAGCTATATTCTTACTAGTTTCATCTTTATTAGTTTGTTAATCAGTTGTTTATTATTGTTTGCTCGCTACCTTTTCTATAAGTTGATAGCGTTATACTCTGTATAAATCAAAATCGATGCCATTACAAAAATTGCACTTTTATCTTTCGGCTATTTCATTTCCCATTTTAGAAAAAAGGCTTTCATATTGAAAATGTATAAACTAATTGACAAGTATATATCATATTGATAATAAGATATTTAAGTTAGTGGTATGACTTTTGTCATCTAACTGAAAAAAAGAATTATATAAAAATGAAATTGTATATCATATCAAACAGACTGCCCGTGAAGGCTGTCGCAGAACAAGATACCTTTGTTTTCTCACGTAGTGAAGGAGGTCTGACAACAGGCCTAAATTCCCTACAAGGCAATTACGAGAAACATTGGGTGGGGTGGCCCGGAATCTGTACAGACAAAGAGGAAGAAAAACAGGATATCTGTCACCGGTTGGAGGAAATGAATCTCCATCCCATATTTTTATCCGATGAGCAATATAAGAACTATTATGAGGGATACAGTAACAGTACCCTGTGGCCTTTATGTCACTATTTCTTTGCCTATACATTATATAGAAAGAGTTTCTGGCAATCTTACCAAGAGGTTAACGCTTTGTTTTGTCGGGAAATCATCCGCCTTGTGGAACCGGATGATTGGGTCTGGGTACAAGATTATCAGTTGATGTTACTTCCGGAAATGCTCCGCCAAGAGCTTCCCCGGTTGCATATCGGCTATTTCCATCACATTCCGTTTCCATCTTATGAGTTATTCCGAATTCTGCCTGAACGTGCCGAAATACTGAAAGGATTGTTAGGAGCCGATTTTATCGCATTTCATACACATGACTATATGCGTCATTTCATCAGCGCGGCCGAACGGGTACTCCATATGGATTTCAGTTTGGATGAAACCCGGATAGGCAATCGCATTGTGCGCGTTGATGCACTTCCGATGGGGATAAATTATGACCTTTACCACAATGTGTCACAACAAAAAAATGTTTGGAAAGCTATAGAACGAACCCGTCTCTTGTTTGGCAAACATAAACTTATCCTATCGGTAGACCGTTTGGATTATAGTAAAGGTATTTTGCACCGTCTTTATGGATTTGCCTCTTTTTTGGAACACCATCCCGAATATCATGGCAAGGTAACACTGGCTATGGTCATAGTTCCTTCACGTGATCATGTAGGCAGTTATGCCGAATTGAAAACCAAAATAGACGAGGAGATCGGTTCTATCAATGGAACTTACTCTACCATGAATTGGACTCCGGTATGTTATTTTTATCACGGTTTCTCTTTTGAGGAATTGGTAGCGATGTATTATGTTGCCGATATAGCCTTGGTAACCCCTTTGCGCGATGGTATGAATCTTGTGGCAAAAGAGTATGTCGCTACCAAACAAGATAATCCGGGGGTACTCATTTTAAGTGAAATGGCCGGTGCTTCGGTTGAATTGTCTGATGCTTTATTGATTAATCCAAACGACACGGACCAGATCGAACAAGCCATTTGCCGTGCATTGAAAATGCCATTGGAGGAACAAAGAGAAAGGCTTCAGAGAATGCAAGCCATCCTTTCGGTTCAAACCGTAAACAAATGGGCTGCGGATTTCATGAGAGAATGGCGGCAGGCCGCAGAGAAAAACAAACGATTACAAAAGAAAAAGATCTCCGCACAAGACCAGAACGAAATCAAAACATTATATGACCAAGCGAAAAAGCGCTTGATTTTGCTGGATTACGACGGAACATTAACTGCATTCAAAAATCATCCGGAAGATGCAGCTCCAACACCTGCATTACGAGACCTGTTACAGCGTTTTTGTTCCGACTCTCGGAATCATGTAACCATTAATAGCGGGCGGGACCACTATACATTGGAGAAATGGCTGGGAGATCTTCCTCTGTCTTTTGCCGCCGAGCATGGTGCATTTTACAAGGAAAAAGGCGCATGGCATAAAAACATAGGCAATCGAGAGTGGGATTCGGAGCTATTGTTTATTCTAAATTTGTTTGTAAGCAAAACCCCGTACTCTCATCTTGAGACAAAAGAAGCTGCTCTTGCCTGGCATTATAGAGAATCGGACGCCTGGCTGGGAGAGCTGAGAGCGCAACAGCTAACAAAGGCAATAATGCCTGTTTGCCTGAAAAAGGGATTACAAATCATGCAGGGCAACAAAGTCGTGGAAATAAAATCTCCAGAATGCACAAAAGGTTCGGAAGTAGATCGCCTATTATTGGCTTCCCGCTATGATTTTATACTAGCAATGGGAGATGACACGACGGATGAGGATATGTTCCGGGCTCTTCCAGTATCCGCCATAACAGTTAAAGTTGGAATTGTATCTGAAAAAGCCAAATACAATCTGTCCTCGCAGGAAGAAGTATTGCCTTTTTTGGAAGAACTGTCGGGTGAAGGTGTTAGTTACGGAACGACTTCCAGAAGCATAAAAGGTCAACTGAAAGCCACCGTTGATTTTTTTAAAGGATTGTGGACAAATAAAAAATAATTTTTATGGACAAGTTAAATTACGGAGTAATAGGAAATTGCTGCACAGCGGCTTTGATTTCGGATAAAGGCAGTATAGATTGGTTATGTTTCCCTAACTTCGACTCACCTTCCATCTTTGCATCATTGCTCGATCGGGAGAAAGGGGGATATTTCGGCTTCGAGGTTTCTCCGGATTATCAAATATCGCAATCGTATGTTCCTCATACAAATATTCTTTCGACCAACTTCGTATCAGAAGAAAATGAATTTGCCGTTGTAGATTTCATGCCTTGTTACCATCTGAGCGATGCGAGCAATTGTTATCGTCCGGCAGAGATCTACCGATATATCCGCAGAATCAAAGGTACTCCCCGTTTTAAAATCAACTATGAGCCGGCTCCGGACTATGCCCGTGGAAAGACAATTTTCAACACGACCTCGGAATATATAGAGACCTACTCTACTTCTAACAGCAAAGATAGGCAATATCTTTATTCCTCACTACCTTTGCACAACATCTTGGAACAGAAAGAAATCGTACTGGCTAAGGACGAGTTCTTGCTACTTTCATATAACGAGAAAGTAATACCCGTCAACATTGAGCGTGAGAAACTGGAATACTGCCGGACGCTGGTTTATTGGCTGAATTGGACTGACCGAACCAAGAAGTTTACGGTCTATAACGATATCATTGAGCGAAGTCTCCTAGTTTTAAAATTGATGTCTTTTTATAATGGAGCCGTATTGGCGGCCATAACAACTAGCCTACCGGAAACGATCGGAGAAGTCCGTAACTGGGATTATCGTTTTTGTTGGCTGCGCGACGCCTCCATGTCCATTGAAACTTTGTTCCAGATAGGCCATGTCGAAGCCGCAAGGCGGTTCATGAGATTTGTCCAGTCTACCTTTGTTTCTCAACACGATACTTACCAGATCATGTACGGTATTCGCGGAGAAAGAAAATTGACGGAAGTTATTCTGGGACATCTTTCCGGTTATAAGAACTCACGACCCGTTCGGATCGGTAATGATGCTTACCACCAGCTTCAAAATGACTCGTTCGGCTATTTAATGGACCTGATCTACCAATACTATCGTTTGATGCCCGGTACATTGGACGAGGTGGAAGATATGTGGGAAATGGTAAAAAGTATCCTGACGAATGTGATGATTGACTGGAAAAAACCAGACAAAGGCATTTGGGAGATTAGAGGAGAAGGACAGCATTTTGTTTCCTCCAAAGTTATGTGCTGGGTCGCATTAGACAGGGGAGCTCGTATTGCAGATTTATTAAACAAACCGACATACCGGAGACGTTGGTCGGAAGAAGCGGCCGTAATCAAAGAAAATGTCATGAAAAACGGTTGGAAAGAAGAGATGCAAAGTTTCTCGCAAGCCTACGGTAATTCCGACCTTGATGCGTCCTTGTTGTTAATGGAACCGTACGGATTTATCGATCCGAGAGACATACGCTACCATAAAACAGTGCAAGCGATAAAGAATGCGTTACTTTACAAAGGGTTGATGTACCGTTATAAATCTCATGATGATTTCGGACTTCCCTCTTCCGCCTTTACTATTTGTACGTTCTGGCTCATTCGTGCTCTTTATGTCATTGGAGAAAAAGAAGAAGCACGTAGTCTGTTTGAGGAAATGCTTCATAATTCAAATCACTTGGGACTTTTCAGTGAAGACATTGATTTTGAAACCAAGGAGCAACTGGGGAATTTTCCTCAAGCATATTCCCATTTGGCACTAGTCAATACCGCTATATTGTTTTCGGAAGAGGACATACGACTGTTTTTTAAATAAACCTTCTGTATCTCTTTCATTTTGGAAATATTTTTTCACTATGAAAGAGATTTTATTCTCTTTTTATAGGACAAAGCTCATAGATATCTCATTATTAAATAATTATATATCTTCGAACGCTATTGGCTCAAAAATTGCCAGTTCCTTGCAGTTAAATAGTGAATCAATATGGAAACGAATAATTTACTGGCCCCATTATTTTTTGTATTGATAGGGTTGATGGGAGGTGCGATTTTAAAATTCGGATTAAAAAAGATGCCTCTTCCTTACACGGTCGGGCTATTTGCCTTTGGATTATTGATCGGTACGTTTGACCAGATAGGCTGGTTGGAAAGCATTCCTATATTAAAATCATCGATCGATTTTGCCGGAAATGCTAATCCCGATATGATACTTTATATTTTTCTTCCGATCTTGATATTCGACGCTGCTTATGAACTGGACGTGCATATCTTTCGAAAAACATTGACAAATGCCACTATATTGTCCGTACCGGGTGTCATTATTGCGATGTTGCTGACGGCTGCCTTGATGATAGGGATCGGAACGTTCGCCCCTTCTTATGAAGGGTGGAACTGGACATTTGCATTGATGTTCGGAGCCTTGATAAGTGCGACAGACCCAGTGGCCGTTGTCGCATTGTTGAAAGAGCTAGGCACCAGTAAACGTTTCTCGACGCTAGTGGATGCCGAGTCGATGCTAAACGATGGAACCGGTATTGTCCTTTTCA
>OHLR01000754.1_pt1 | contig 13001 bp, 8 predicted proteins | sample 1569141 | NCBI WGS metagenome assembly OHLR01 (sample SAMEA3879553, study PRJEB24766) | human gut metagenome | biome: human-associated habitat; feature: feces | place: USA | collected 1985/1987
GTATAAAAATCAATATTCAAATATATACCTGTCATATCCGTTAATTATAGTTGTGTTATTATACTGCTCCTCTCTTTGGAATTCCCTTGAATAATTCAAATGTACATGCCCGTGTATGAAATATTTGGGACTGTATTTGTCAAGTATATCAACAAATGCTTCAAACCCTTTATGTGGATTATCCTCACCATCACCAATCCCTGCCGCCGGAGAATGTGTAAGCAGTATATCAATTCCTTTCTTTACCTTTATCTTAGGCCACATCATAGCAACCCTTTTCTTCATCTGATTCTGTGTATACTGGTTAATACCCTTCTTGTATCTGATTGAACCGCCAAGTCCCATAATTCTTATTCCATTGTATACATATATCTTATCTTCTATACATATACAGCCTTCTGGCTCTTTATCTGCATAGCCATCATCGTGATTGCCTCGCACATATAATATAGGCACTTTAGAAAATGAAGCAAGAAATGACAGATAATCTGCTTTTAAATCTCCACAAGACAATATAAGGTCTATTCCTTCAAGCTTCTCTTTTTCAAAATAATCCCACAGGTACTTTGACTCAACATCAGCTAATACTAGTATCTTCATAACTTTTTAACTTTCCTCACTAATCGTTCACATCTATAATTCCCTGATTGATAACAAGCATTTTTGAATTATCATCAAGTTCTTCATATTCTGGTACTCTGCCAACAACATTATCAAGAAGCCAATCCATTTCAATAATCTCATCAGGATCAAGTTCTTCGTCTGGCTTATTGTGCACCTTTCCATCCTGATCCTTTAATTCACCCGTAAATGGCTTGAACTCACCTTTTACTATTGCTTCCCTTATAAGCGATGTAACCTTTTTCGTTTCATCAGGAACTGCACCGCCATATATTATGTCAATTGCACCAGCAGACATACCCCACCAGTAATTAAGTGCTGATACCTTATCTCCTTCTTCTTCCTTCTTCCACGAACCACTTAATATGCTCTGTATAAGCTTCTCGTAGAACACACCCCAGTGCCATACAGGCATTGCCAGATGCTTTACCATACCTGAGTCCGTTACATAAAGACCGAACTTTCTTGATGTCTTCTTAGGTGTTATCATATCCTGATCTGAAATACAGTTAATACCCTGTTCTGCAAATCTTGCTTCTATGTCATTGTCTTTAATGCCACTCCATTCAACATATACCTTAACATCAGGATTTACCGCCCTTGCCCCCATAGCAAAAGCATTAACATTAGCCATAACACCATACAACGGACAGCTTGCAACATAACCAATCTTGTCACTCTTTGCCATAACCCCAGCTATAACCCCCGTCAGATACTTAGCCTCATACATTCTTGCATAATAAGTTCTTATATACTTATGCGATATATTAAGCGAACAGTTAAGTATCTTAGCCTTTGGATGTGCTATTGCCTGTTTAAGACTTGCATACATCATAGATGGCGATGTTACAAATATAAGATCCGTATTATCATCAATAAGCCTCTGGATGGCATTATAATCATCTTCCTTTGGTCTTACATTAGTAATACTGACTGTTTCTATCTGGCTTCCAAAGGTTTCATCAATATACTGTCTTCCCAATTCGTGGGCATAACACCACTCAGATGTCTGTGGTGTATTCTCGTATATAAATCCAACCTTAAGCCTTTTATTAGCCTCTCCTCCTGACCTTGGGAGAAGATAACTTAATATATTCTTCTTGGCTGGCTGTGTTGTAACCGGATCCATTCTTAAATCTACTTCGCTGTTATCTGATAATAATTCAAATTCAGCCCAGGTCTTAGCTACATTTTTATCCATCTGCTCCGGTGTCATATGGCGTACTGTATCATATCCGTGAATATGAATAAATCTTAAAAAAGCATCTCCAACCGGATAATCAAATCTGTCACCGCCTCTTGATTCATAAGCTGTTCTAAAGTTAAGATAACTTGATACCAAATCCCTCTTGTCATCTTCATCCATTGGCTGTCCCGGAGTAATTCCAACAAGCTCCATAAATGTTATGAAGCTGCCCTCTTTGCTAAAATATATATCATTAATCTTGGTAGATTTATAAAAATCCATAAATTCATAATATATCTTAACATCAGGATTGTCAGACTTCCTAGGCACTTTACGGATAACCTGTGCATTTACCGTCACCGCATTAAAATATTTAAGAACACTAACTCTCTTGTTACCCTCAAGAACGTAGAATTTATTCATATATTCATATACTTTAACAGGGTCTCTTATTCCCTCATTAACCTGACTGTCACTAAGTGATGCCCATTTAGCTGAGAACTCACTTCCCCATTCAAGAATAGGCATCCAGTTATCTGCAAATGCATTAGTTCTGCCTGCTGTACATGTACCAACAACAAGCCTTAAAGGTATCTGGTCTATTCCAAGACTTACTTCTGAATCTATCTGTTCTTCATCCATCATACTTTCCATAACTGGAAGATATGGATATTTACCCTTATTGACACACGCATTATATTCTCTTTTTCCAAGCTTAAGAGCACTCATATAATCCTGTACTGACATATTAATCCTCCATTCTTACATTACAACACACTTGCAATAACCTTAGTAAGTGTCATTATATAGTTCTTGTCTGATTCATTCCATCGAAAACCTTTATTGAATGTATCATACGATGCAATTATATTATCTCCTGCCTGATTGGTAAAGTAGCTGTATATCATTCCACCGATATTACTTTGAATTGTTTCATCATACAGCTTCTTGTTAAAAGACTCTATATTCGATGTGTACACAATTGTCATATAGTGGTTCTTATCAAACATTCCTAAGAATTCTTTAGTATTAACTATATCATTAATGTCTGGAAGCTTCACATAATTACCATAATATTCAATAAGCCTGCCAGTTGTTCCATTATATATCCTGATGCCATCAATCTCAAATGCTTTACAGGCTCTCTGTAATACATTATCAAGTACACTGCTTCCATTCTTTATAAGATCAATAGACATATCAGCAACTTCCTGTGCCAATGTTTCACCTTTTTTAATAGGTGCCATAGAAAATCCTTTTCTTCCCATATCATCAAGGAAATCACCGTGTTTCTGTGCATCATATATAATATATCTGTTCTTTCCTTTATTCTTGGCAATATAAAGGCATTTATCAGCCTTATTAAATAATGAGTCATAATCACTTCCATTGTCTGGATATTTACATACACCCATAGAAAGAGTAACATCACAGCTGTTCTCTCCCTGACCTAACTCTGCCCTTACTTTCTGCTTGATAAATGTAAGTATAGAACGCAGCTGGCTTTCCTTAGTTATCCAATTCGTAAATATAAAGAATTCATCTCCGCCAAATCTTCCAACAATACCTCTTCCATTAAGTGCACTGTTAATAATAGCGGCAACTTTTAATATAACTTTATCCCCATACAGATGCCCATATGTATCGTTGACATTTTTAAAATTATCTATATCTATCATAGCCATATAATGTATATCTTTATTAGTTGCAATTGAGTCCTGAACATATTCCTTGCAGGCTCTTTTATTAAGAAGCCCTGTAAAAAAATCTTTTCCCTCCTGTGTGGCATAATAACTGACCTCATTCTGCTTATCAATTGACTTAATAATCCCAATTACAACCCTGTCCCTGTTATTCTTATATGTAAGCTTACAATCAATATTATATACAACAAGCTTGGACATATCTGTAATAAGCGGTCCTGTAATCTCACCATTAAACCCCTCATTAGCATTACGGACTTTATTCACAAAATCTGTAAAATCCTGTTTTTGTCTTGCATTATTTAGATATTCCATATACACCTTTTCGAATTTATCAAGTGTCATCTTGCATATTATCGTTGCCTTGAAGCTTCTGTATATATATAGGGAAAACATATCTGTTACGGTATCATAATCAAACATATAATCATTATACATTGACAAATATGTCCTATATTTGTTCACATCATTATGAAGCCTTGTATATTTCTTCTCCATCATAAAAATATTAACTACATTCATATCTATAACCGGCTCTTCATTAATGATATTCCCATTATTGGCGAGGCACATATGAACAAGAAAATACTGTCCGTCACCACCTTTTATATACGTTATAATTCTCTGGGACTGACCTGATTCTTTCAGACTCTCACATACATTTTTAAATTCACCCACATAATCAGGATGTATCATCTCTGTGATAATAATATTAATAAGCTTTCCTGCATAATTATAAAAATAGTCATCTGCAAAAAGCACAAGATATGAAGAATTAAATGATGCCATACAATACATCATTGATGATTTGTTATTATAAATGTCCTCTGATATTAACATATGTCCCCCATCCGTAAATTCCTATAAAACCACTGCACCCTATAGAAATCCACCTCTTTATACAACCCAAGACCATACAGCATATAAACCATACAATCCTGATATAAATATTGTATTAAATCCGCTAATATTATATTAGTAATTTTGCACTCTATTTATATGAATAATAGCACGTTTTTTATTACTTGTAAACTAATTGTGTATTTATTAACATACATTTCAATTACAATTTGCATATGCCTTTAGAGCGTCGTATTATAATTCTTGTTACCAATATAGACATATAAAATGTATAGAAATGAGGATTTTATGAATAATTTACCTAAAGACCCGGTTATGCTTCTTAGCTTTGTTAACATGCAGTTAAGGGATAATTACAGCTCACTCACAGAATTATGTAAGACTTATATGGTTGACGAGAGCAGTATCACAGACAAACTCACCGCTATCAATTATGTATACAATCCTAAGACTAACCAATTTGTATAATTATTAAAAAAGCTATATGAAGGCTATAACAAATGTCCGATTTATTCAAAACATTTATTACAACCTTACATATAGCTTTCTTTAAGTATATATATTAAATATACCGCTTTAAGTTACCTAATGAAGTAAATTATGATTTCATATCTTTAGCAACTAAAGTACCATTTTCACAATCTATAAGAATCTTGTCCCCTGTCGATACATCGCCGGCAAGTATAAGCTTAGCGGCAAGTGTCTCAACGCTCTTCTGGACATATCTCTTAAGAGGTCTTGCACCATACATTGGGTCAAAACCATGGTCAACGATATAATCTTTAGCTGTATCAGATAATACAACCTTAAGTTCCTTATCTTCGAGTCTTCTGTTGACATCATTAATAAGAAGGTTAATAATACTTCCTATATTATCCTTATTAAGAGGTTTGAACATAATAATCTCATCAAGACGGTTCAGGAATTCTGGTCTGAAGCTGTTACGCAGATCTCCCATAACAAGTTCCTCAACCCCCTCTTTAATATTACCATTCTCATCAATTCCATCAAGAAGGTAGGTTGAACCGATATTACTTGTAAGAATTATGATCGTATTCTTAAAATCTACTGTCCTACCTTGTGAATCTGTTATACGTCCATCATCGAGAACCTGAAGAAGCACATTAAATACATCAGGGTGGGCTTTTTCAACCTCATCAAAAAGTACAACCGAATAAGGATTCCTTCTTACTTTCTCACTTAACTGTCCACCCTCATCATATCCTACATATCCCGGAGGTGAGCCGATAAGCTTAGACACCGTATGCTTTTCCATATACTCAGACATATCAACTCTTATAAGAGAATTATCTGTTCCAAACATACAGTCAGCAAGTGCCTTTGAAAGTTCTGTCTTACCTACACCTGTAGGCCCTAAGAATAAGAATGAGCCTATTGGTCTGTTAGGATCTTTTAAACCTACCCTGCCTCGTCTTATAGCCTTGGCAACTGCTGTAACCGCCTCATCCTGTCCTATAACCCTGTTATGAAGCATTTTTTCCAAATTCATAAGCTTCTCTGACTCAGCCTCTGCTATCTTGGCAACTGGAATCTTAGTCCACATTGACACAGTCCTAGCTATCTGTTCTTCATCAACAGTAAGGTCACTGCCATCTATGCTCTCCTGCCAGCTTGTGCGAAGCTTCTCAAGCCTGTTCTTCTTTCTTGTCTGCTGTTTCTTAAGCTCTGCCGCTTCATCATACTTCTCTGACTTAATAGCCTGCTCTTTCTTAACTGAAAGTTCATCTATCTGTGTTTCAAGCTTCTTGATATCCTTTGGCACAACAAATGCTTCAAGCCTTGTTCTTGAAGAAGCCTCATCTATAAGGTCAATTGCCTTATCTGGAAGAAATCTGTCATTAATATATCTCTTAGAAAGCTTAACCGCCGCTCTTACAGCATCATCTGTAATAACTACATTATGATGTTCCTCATACTTAGGTCTAAGCCCCATAAGTATATCAATTGCCTCATCTTCTGTTGGTTCTTCCACCTTAACTGGCTGAAATCTTCTTTCTAATGCCGCATCTTTTTCTATATGCTTTCTGTATTCTTCTAAAGTTGTAGCACCTATAAGCTGGATTTCTCCTCTTGCAAGCGATGGCTTAAGAATGTTAGAAGCATCTATGGCTCCTTCTGCACCACCAGCACCAATAATTGTGTGAATTTCATCTAAGAATAATAAAATGTTGCCTGCATTTCTTACTTCTGCAATTACCCTTTTAATTCTTTCTTCAAATTCACCTCTGTATTTAGAACCAGCCACCATACCTGACAAATCAAGTGTAACTAATCTCTTATCCTTAATAGTTGATGGAACTTCGCCTTCAACTATTCTTAATGCAAGGCCCTCAACAACCGCGGTCTTACCTACACCGGGCTCGCCGATAAGGCACGGATTATTCTTTGTTCTTCTTGATAATATCTGGATAACTCTCTGGATTTCCTCTTCCCTGCCTATAACAGGGTCAAGCTTTTTATTACGGGCAAGCTCTGTTAAATCCCTGCTGTACTGGTCTAACATAGTTGTTGCCTTTTTATCCTTAGCCTTAATTCTGCCATTCTGAAAATCTTCTTTAAGACGTGATACATCTTCGCCCATTCCCTCTAATAACTCTGTATATATCTTCTTAATTGATACACCCATTGTATTAAGAAGTCTTGAGGCAACACTTTCAGTTTCCTTCATAATGGCAATAAGAATATGTTCTGTACCTACTTTATCAGCTTTAAATCTTGCAGCTTCCTCTATTGAGTTAGTAAGAATCTTACGAACTCTTGGAGTATAGCCTGCCGGTTCTTTAACACTTACCGCATTATCCGGTGCAATAAGCTGATATATAAGATTAAGCACTTTAGTTTCTGTTACATCATTGTTCTGTAAAACCTTGTATGCAAGGCTGTCTTCAACCTGTATAAGTCCTAAAAGCAAATGTTCAGACCCAATATAGCTGTGTCCATTAACCGCAGCAGCAAATGCAGCCTGTTCCAATACTTTTTTGGCTTTATCTGTAAACTTATCCTGCACTTTATTTCCTCTCTTTCCTGATTATATGATGTTGTGGTCAAAAGCCCCCAACTATGATACCTACGAATTGTTCCGTGCTTTGCACTCTCTGATATATCCAGACTGTTTTGTAATAATACCATTTATCAGAATACATCTTTAAACTTCTTCATCAGAAGAACATATGGTCCAAAATATGTGAGTGCCGCAACACACAATGCCACAAGCACTGATATTGTATTAGACATTGTAATATTATTAATTATATTATATGTCAAAAGTGTACATATACCCATTAATGCTGAACATATAACCGGCTTTGCAAATATTGATATAACAGGAAGCCTGTATCCCTCATCTTTATAAAGTGCTATAAGATTAAGCACAAATATAATAACAGGGAATGAAGCATTACCTATTACAAGTGAGAATATACCAAGATTAGTAAATTCCAGCAATACAAGCACAAGTATTATATGGACAACTAATGATATAAATGAATTAATCATAGGAGTCTTAACTCTGTCTACTGCCTGAAGTGCTGAGCTTGTAACTGTTGATAATGTATAAAACACAATGGCTATAGCACCTATTTTTAACATAAGCCCGCCCTGTACACTATCATATCTTGAAAATAGCAGTTTAATAATAGGCTCACCTATCACAAAAAATCCAACAAATGATGGTACCGCTATAAACATATTAGTCTTAAGAGTCTTTGTTATCTTTGAATATATACTGTCATAATCGTCTTCTGTATAAGATGCTACAATACTTGGAAGCATCGAGGCTGATAACGCTGTCGCTATACCCTGCGGTATACTTATAAGCAGTGTATAACTTGAACCAAAGTTACCAAGATCCATTGATATATTTTTCGATATATTTCTTGTCATCATTATATTACTAAACATTACATCATCTATTAAGGCACTAATCTGATAAAACGTCTGGCTTAATATAATAGGAACCATTGTAATTATAATTGTCTTATAAATGTACCTGTTAGTATCCTGCCTTGTAACACTCTTATCTTTAGCAACCATACGCATAAATGTAGGTCTGTATATAAGATATAGAAATATAAAGAATACAAGTGCAGTAAGAGCACCCATAGCTGTACCAAGTGTACTTCCTGCCGCTCCATAAGCAGAAGCATTAGAAGCACTACTGTATGCTTTCATAAGCATATAACCTGCAGCTATACTAACACCTGCATTGACAAGCTGTTCTATAATCTGTGAAACAGCCGTTGGAATCATAGTTCCCTGTCCCTGAAAGAAACCTCTTAATACACCTAATAATGCAACTATAAATATGGTTGGGGCTAATACTCTTAATGGTATTGCAAGACCAGGTACACCCCCGCCATATATAACATTTTCTATAAAATCAGCACCAAAGTATACAAGCAGTGCCGCAACACCACCAGTAAACGCACCGACTGTCAGCGAACATCTTAATACCTTCGCCGCATTCTTATATCTTCTTTTAGTAAACCTTGCAGAAATCAGCTTTGAAACAGCCATCGGAAGTCCATATGATGACAGCACAAGTATTATGTTATATACATTATATGCCGTTACATATATACCATTACCTTCACTTCCAATTATATTAAGCACCGGAATTCTATAAACCATTCCAATTATTCTTACAAAAATTCCAGCCATAGCAAGTATGGAACCATGTAATATAAAATTGCGCTTATTATCCTGTGACATAACTTTCTCCATTCCTGCGCTGACAGCGCATTGTTATTTCCTGCTATATATGTCTGTTGTTTATAATTATCTTATCTATAATTATCTTATAGAAAAATCAGCTAACATCCACTTGTCATTCTGCTTAACAAACACATATGTTAAAGAAATATTGTATGTTGTACTTCCTGATGACCATTTTACATTAAGATTGTAATCTACATCACACGAATAACAGTCATCTGAATATTTTCTAAAGTTACTTACATTCTCGTCAGTAATATCATATGTAAAAGTTCTTCCTATCAGATATACATCGATAGCCGGAATATCACTCATATATTCCTTGGCATTACCAATCATATAGCTTGAAAGAGTACTTAAGCTTCCTCTGTTAATCATATATTTGCCGTAATTCTCAGCAACTGTTAATATATGGCTCTTCTCGCTTGAAAGAAGCTCATCATCTGATGGATAATATGCCTCATATCCATCTTTAACATATTCAGTATCAAGCTCTTTGCCATTATAGGTAACCTTAACCTCTGGCTTGGCAAACATTCCGTTAATATTGTATACATCATCAACTGGTGTAGTAACATAATCTCCAACGTGCTTGCAAAGGCTTACATCTGCCTCACCTGTAATATAATCAGATGATACCTTAACTCCGTTAATTGTCACTTCACTATTCTTAGGTGCTGTAATTTTAACTGAATGTTCTGTATTCTTAGTCTTAGAGTCTACATTAAAGTCTATAGAAGCTAACTTCCACTCTGTGAACTTATGAGCGTTCTTTTTCTTCTCTGTAAGAGTAACATTGGCTATCTTCTTATCATCAGCATAAAGAATATATACCGGATTGTTCTCTGTATATTCTCCTGCCTTCTTCTTATAGCTTACTTCCTTATCAGCAAATGTATCCTTAAAATAATCTGATACAATATCTTCTGTCTCGAACTCTCCAAGGATACCTGCATCCTTAATCCATTTGCCTACATTCCCTGCTTCAATATGTGATACAAGCTTATCCATAGTATTGGCTGGCCTGCCAGCCTCGTAATCCTTTAATAACCCGTATAAAAGCACTAACGCAACAGCAATAATCACTACCAGTGCAGAGGCATATATCACAAGAAACTTCTTAAATCCTGATAATCTCTTAAAAAAATTCTTCTTTCCATTATTATTATTCTCTGACATTCTTCTCATCTCCGTGTAATTATTTAATCAAAAATGCTGTTGGAAGTGTTCTTGGTCCTGTTGGTGAATATGGCTTATTAATAACCTCACCATTATAATACATCTGTGTTGATGTACCACCATCCATAGCTGATGCATTTACAGCACCGTACTGAAGCATAATATCCTGTAAATCTGAGAACGATGCACCAAGGCTTGTAGCCTGTCTTCCGTCTACGACAAGAAGAAGAATAGCTCCGTCAGCTCTCTGTCCTATTGCTGTTCGTGGATTAAGTCCTCCACCAACACCATCAACGTCCTGTGGTTCACCGTTAATTATAAGAAATGGACCTATATCACTGCTTACATTGACACAATCTCTTATTCCAAGCTCTACAGCCTTAGATGATGTCATATTACCCATTACAAGCTTGTTATCAAATGTTATTCCTGTAACGTGGTACATTGTAGATGAATCGCCCTTTAATATATTGCCATCTACCATAACAAGTCCGATTGGCATAGCTGTCTGTGGTGTTGAGTCAACGAATTCTCCACCATTGATACCTGCTAGTGCATCATATCTCTGTGCTATCTCAGCAACTGTCCAGCCCTTTTCAAGCTTGAATTCTGGTACTGTTCCTACAAATAATCTTGAAGGATCTTTGACAACCATAAGCTTACCGCTATATGTTCCAGCCTTTACATCAACAACATAAAGGTCTTCTTCATCACTAGATGAATCCTGTCCGATTACAACAAGGCTTGAATCAGTTATATCAGTAGTATCCTTAACTGAATTCTCCTCTTTAATCATATCAATCTCTTCCTGTGAACAGAACCAGTTAGCCATAAAACCAAGCTCTCCTGTCTCCTGAAGCGATAATATAAACTGCTTCTTAGCAAATGTAGAAGGTCCCCACGCAAGCATAGCCATAACAAGATAAAGACCAACTACAAGAATTACGATAGTAGTTAAAAGCGTAGCTCCAACTCTTCCTAGCCACTTAAGTACGTTATTCTTCATTATTATCCTCATTTCTATTGATGTAATTCGTGTCTAATTATTTAAACACCCATTTTTTCTGTATGTTGTAGCTTATTACAAATAAGCATAAATCAACAATTATCTTTGTAAATGCGACAGCCACACTGCCAAGCACTAATAATCTTGTAAAGATGTATACAAGAAGATATGATGCCATAAGCTGACACGCCCATAATATGTAATATCTGACCACAGATGACTTGACATCTTTGTCTGACTTAAACACAAGACGTCTGTTCATCGTAAAATTAAATATTGACGATATAATTCTTGCGGCTACCGTACTAAATAACAGTCTTATTGATATTGTAAACGCAAAAAGAAAAAATTCAAGTAAATTAAATATTAAATTATCTATAACCCACGATGCCAATGAGCTTAATATATATTTAACAACTGTTGGTGAAAATGAATACTTGAATATAACCTTATATATCTTTATCGAGTCTTTAACCGGATTAAAATGTGTTGAAGCATTATCTTCTATATACACTGTTTCAATTGGCACTTCCATAAATTGAATATCCGACTTCTTAAATTCAAGCAGCATAGTTGTTTCATACTCGAATCTCTCGCCCTCAATATTACAAAATGTATCAAGATAACGGTATGGAATAGCCCTCAAACCAGTCTGTGTATCTGAAATATTAAGTCCACACATAACTTTGAATACCATACTTGTCATATTGTTACCAAACCGGCTCTTAAATGGAACATCTTCTCCATCAAAACGTCTTACTCCGAGAACAACCTTGTCATTCTTTACCATAGCCTCACAACAGTTATATATATCATCTGCCCTATGCTGGTTATCTCCATCTACTGTTACAACGCCATCATATCCCTGTCTGTTCTTAAGGCAGTATTCAAATGCCGTCTTTAAACCTCTGCCCTTACCCTTATTAACCTCGTGGGTAAGTATTGTACACTGGCTATAACTGCCAACCTTCTCAAATGGCCATAAATGTGCCGAATCACTTCCATCATTGACAATTATAATATCTTCGAACCCCTTCTTAACAAGTGAATCAACAACACTTACAAGCTTATCATCAGGGTTAAGTGATGGGATAATTACTGATATTTTCATAATAATCTCCATTCTTATGTCCAAACCAAGGACATTATCTGCACGATTAGTATGTACACTGGCACATACTATTTTCTTATATAACAGACTACTTTGTAGTCACTTATGTGTTAAATAACAACACAAAGCTAATGATATAATAATTTTAAAAATATTGCAATATTCACAAAAAAATAAGTAACACAAACAAGCCCTGCCACATATTATTGTATTGTAAATGTTTTATCGGAGGATTATTTATGAGTGATTTAGCAGCAACTAACTGTGGCGGATGTAATGGATGTGGAGATTGCGGATGTGGCAACAACATCATCTGGCTCATAATTCTTTTACTTCTATTTGACGGAAATGGCTGCGGCTGCAACAATGGCTGTGGCTGCGGCAACAATAACTGCATCTGGCTCATCTGCCTTTTATGCTTATGTGGCTGCGATGGCGGTAATGCATTAGGTTTCGGCGGCTGTAACAATGGCTGTGGCTGCAACAACGGCTGTGGCTGCTAATAGCGGCTGACTCCCAGCAATGATTATATCTGCTAATAGATCCGAGTGGCCATCCCTTTTTTAAAGAAAATACAGAATCACTTTTCATCTATCATTT
>OHLR01000759.1_pt1 | contig 12950 bp, 15 predicted proteins | sample 1569141 | NCBI WGS metagenome assembly OHLR01 (sample SAMEA3879553, study PRJEB24766) | human gut metagenome | biome: human-associated habitat; feature: feces | place: USA | collected 1985/1987
CATTGACGTAGGGAAACGCCGCCAATTCCGGGTTGTCATCTTTCAAATAGGGGTCACGGTCTTGCAGCTTTGTGTCCAACACGCGGAACAAATCTACCAGCCCCTTGCGCAGTCCGCGCGTGTCAAAACCTTTGAGGTAGTCGTGGAACATACCGTGATGCCCAAAAATCCCGGCATCCTCGGCATACAGGCAAAATACCAAGCGAACGCACAGCTTGTTCAGGCTTTTCAGCGAATGTTCGGATTCTGGGTTTGCGTACTGCTTGTAAAAGGCATCATATAACAAGCCGACAATTTCACCTGCCGCTATGGAAACTTCCATCTCCCGCTTGAGGTGTTCGTTTCCGGCATCGACAAGGAATTTCAGGCTCACCGCGCGGGCGTTCCATATCATACACATAAAAGGTGCTGAAATTGCAGGTTACCACCCAGCGCGGGTGCTGCGACACGGGCAGCTCCAAAATATACCGCTTAGCCTGTTCAAAAGGGGTCAGCAGCGCACCGTCTGATTGCTCGATGGGCTTGTTCAAATCCTTGCCAAGCCCCTTTTGTTCTATCAGAACGTGGGTAGCGGGAATCGTGCCGTCAATGAAACTGGTGTGGTCAAGGTGGACTTGCTCCTCAAACTGAATGAATTGCTCCGGGTGTTCGACCCCATACACATCACGGAGCAGGGACAGCCAGAATGGTTGGCTCTCCCCTTTTTCATAGCCTTTGTCTTTCCAATAAGCGGCAAAATTTCTTGCCGCCTGTTGCTGTTGCGCAGTGGTCATGGCAGTCACCTCATAGCACAGTATTTATCATTATCATAGCACAACCCCCTGTTTACGGCAATTGCGTTTTACAAAAAATGAGGGTAGGCGCGATCCGCGCCTACTCCCTTTTGATGTTTACATTTCAAAATCACTTCAGGATTTTATCTTCATTGAAATAATACGCCTGAAACACCGTGCCGTCCTCCATAAGGAACGCCGCACTGTGGCGTTCCTTACAGCACTGCGTGCCGTCGCCCCGTTCGAGTATCTCCGACGCTGCACCAGATCGTGCCTTCTTGAAATAGAGCAACAAAAAAACGCCCTACACTTTCGTGTAAGGCATTCTTTGGTGCACCATCAGTGGGCGCGTTAAGAATTCAGTCCGGTCCGCTTGTCGGCCTGTAAGGCCTCCATTTTGCTTCGCAAAACCGCTCGTGCGGTTGTACGCCGCGCGCGGCGTACATTGTTCGCTCCCCGCTTTCGCTCACGCTCAATCGTGGCCCCTGCTCACAAACCCGCAACCATTTTTAGCGACCAGTCCCCGCGAGACGAACACGAGCGCTTGCGCGAAGTGTGAGTCCGTCCCAAAGGGAATGGTGCAACAAAAAAGCCGCAACATTCGTTGCGGCTTTTTCTGGTGCACCAAAATAACCCAAAAACGAACTTATGGGTATATGCGCACCGTGTCATTATAACTGCTACACTATAACAACGGTTCTGTTGTTCCTGCATAAATTATAAAATCAATCCAAAGTCCCAGTAAAGAGACTTTTGCGGCATATCCTCGCTTTGCTTGCGGTATTCCACAGTCCTCTTGACTGGGGCTTTTCCTTGCTTTTTTCCGCTGATCGCGGAACAACCCGCAACCCCTTATCCCGGTTGGGATACAGAATTTCACTCTAGAAATACGAAAGCGAGGAAAACACCATGAAGGAAACCATCAAAACCAGCCGCACCGCAGGATACCTTGAGAAAATTTTCCGCGCTTTGAACGCGAAGTATTTCAACGGCGAGTTGGAAGAACCCATCATCACGATTCAAAGCACGCCCAGAGCCTACGGACACGTCACCGTAGCCAAAGCATGGCAGAGAGGCGATACAACCCGCCACGAGCTTAACATCGGCGCAGGAACGCTTGCACGCCCAATAGAAAACGTGGTGGCGTCTACCCTCCATGAGTGCGTCCATCTCTGGAACATCCAAAACGGCATACAAGATTGCAGCCGAGGCGGGCAATACCACAATAAAAAGTTCAAGTATGCTGCCGAAGCCCGCGATCTGAAAATCAGTTACGACTCGCGCATCGGGTGGAGCATCACCGAGCCAACCGAAGCGCTGTGTGAATTTATTTTAGAACAGGGCTGGGAAGATATACGAATGAACCGCATTGAATGGAGCTACACCACCAAAGGCAAAGGCGCGGGAAGTTCAACCGGCAGCCCTGCAGGAGCAAGTCCCAACAACCACAGCATAAAATATATGTGCCCCTGCTGCAAAAACAGTGTGCGGGCTACAAAGGCGGTCAATATCAAATGCGCGGATTGTGATATACTAATGGTTGCACAGCAATAAAGAAAACCGGGAGCGAAATGCCCCCGGTTTTTGTGCTAAAATTCGGGCCGCAAGCGGCCTGTGTTTTGTTTTGATTTGTTTACATCAAAATCCCGGCCATGCTTTTGCGCACACGCCCCACCTGTGTATCTGTCCATTTGTCGTAGATGGTCTGCCCATTATTTAGCTTTAGTCCTGCATCCTTATACTGCCAGCAAGATACCGGAACGCCGTCATTGAATTTGATAACTGCCGGAACATATATCGTCTTTTCACCTGTATCCAAGCTGTTACCGTTTGTATCTTTGATGGTTTTGGGAACTGCGTACCCCGATAAGATATTCAGCAGACTATCATAATCATCTGTTCCGTGCTGTGTTTCGATAATGCCGGATTCTGATGAATACTCAAACTGATAGTTGTATTTTTTCAGGTTGCAATAAAGGACTTTTCCGATTCCGTTTTCTTTAAGAACACCAATCAGCACAGGAACCGTATTCCGACAATATGGACAGGTTGGATAGCCAAAATAAGCATAGCCTGTATAACCGTTTTCAATATCTGACAGAATTTCTTCATCCGTCTGAACGATAAACGGGTTGTCTGTTTTGATATTCAATGACAGATATGTATTTCCGTCTTTGTCAGTGGTTCCGTTTTTGGAATTGTATTCATGAGCAAAGCAGTATCCGTTTGAACACCATAGCAATGCCATCGCCATCAAGAGAATACATGATGCATAGCCGATGTATAGAATAATTTTCTTTTTTATGGCGGTCACCCCTTTCTCTACCTGTTTTGCCTTTTTGATGTTAACTTTTCAAAAAGAACCGTCCCCACTATTCCTTTTAACCAATATCGGTCAATGGGTATAGACTTGAAATGTAATTGAATTTAAAGATATCTATAAGGAATTATGGAGTGATTATTTCTCTGTTTTCTCCACCACTTGTATTGTCATGAGCCCAGTCAATACCGGAGGAATAACCAAATTCCGGATTCTGGTCCAGATAATCGCCACCGTAGCTTCCTGCGATTCCGCCACCGGAATTACCACCGCTCGGCTGCTGCTGCTGTGCCTGTTGCTGTGCCTGTTGCTGAGCCTGCTGCTGAGCCTGCTGGGCTGCCTGCTGCTGAGCCTGCTGAGCAGCAGCCTGCTTCTGCGCAGCGGCCTTCTGGTCAGCTGCCTTTACCGAGCAGTTGCTGCTGGTGTGACCGGTCTGGCCACAGTAGCTGCAGGTGACTGCCTTTACCGTAAGCTCGTAAGTGGAGCTTACATCCCCATCAGAATTGACTGCCATAATGGTCACGTTCCCAGTGCCCTTGGCGGTCACATTGCCTTCCGCATCCACGGTGGCGATAGATTCATCACTGCTCTCCCAAGTAACGGCCTTGTCCGTAGCATCCTCCGGGAACACGGTTGCTTTGATGGTGTGCGTGTTGCCAACGGTCAGAACGCCTTCATTGGAATCCAGCGTAATGGACTCGATTGCCTTACCGACGGTGACCTTGGTCTCGGCCTTAGCGTTTTCGGGAACGACCAGCATCTCGCTGTCCACACCGGCGTCCTCTGCCGTAGCAGTGGTGTCTGCCACGATGGTAGTGGTGATGGTGCATTCGCCAACGCCTACTGCGGTGACATTACCGGACTCATCCACGGTCGCTACCGACTCATCGCTGCTCACGTAAGCAAGCTTGACATCGGTGGCGTCCTCGGGAGTCATCTTAGCACCCAGCGCCTTGGTAGCCTCACCGTTGAGTTCCAGACTCAGAGTTTCGGGGACTTCTACTCCGGTGGGGAGAATCACGACCTTGATATGGGTCGTGGAAGAAATATTGGCATCTGCAACAGATACTGTGATATCAGCTTCACCGGCACCGACTGCAGTGACCAGACCAGTCTCATCAACCGTGGCGACCTCTTCGTCGGAGGAAGTCCAAGTGAGATTCAGCTTGGATGCTGCCTCGGCAATCTTTTCCTGCTCGGCCTTGTCGTCGGTGCCATACTCGATATTGAGCTGCTGGGTCTCACCCTTTTCCAGCACAATGTCGGTGGGCAGCCCCACTGAGGTGATATCGACGCCGCAGCCAACCAGACTGACGGCCATCGCGACTGCCATAATCAGGCACGCGATACGGGTAAATGTCCCGGGTGATTGGATTTTTGAAAATTTCATAAGGCTTCTTCTCCTTTCGCCGTCGATCTATTGAGGATCGACGGCTTTTGATTTTTCCGCATTATGTGGACGGGGCAAGCCAAGGGTTCCCCCGTCCCCGATAATGCCTCATAAGCAGAGTATAGCACAGCCGCCGACGAAAGTCCATATATAGTCTGCATTGGAGTGTCAATAATGGTACTCTAATATAAGACTATATATGGACGGTGATGAACTTGTACACGCAAAAAGCTACGGCAAAGCGCATCCAACAATTATGCGCTGAGCATGGCTACAACATCAACAGCCTTGCGCGTGCTGCAGGAGTGCCACCGACAACAGTCAAAAACATTGTTCACGGTACCAGTCGGAACCCCGGTATCGTTACCATTAAACGCCTATGCGATGGATTGGGGATTTCCTTATATGATTTCTTCGATTGTGATGATTTCAGAACAAACGAACCAGAAGAAACAGAGTAAGAGAGCGGCAGGGATTAACCTTACCGCTCTTTTTTTGATGTTAACTTATCAATAGCGAGAGCGAGGATTCAAATAATCCTCCTCGGCCATATCCATTTTAATCGCATCATAGATTCCGGCCTCAACATCGGCGGACAGCCCCATGCTCTCGGCATTGCCATACTCCCCGGCCTCGGTCTTGCTCAACAGCAGCCGTCTATCCTCGGTCAGACAAAAGTACCAGTCATCACCATAAACGGAAACTACTCCAATACGGTAGTGGTCATAATTTCTTGCCGCTGTAACCGTTACATTGTCCATGTTGTGTGTACTCCTTTACATTATAATATAAGCCTCTTGATTCTGCCCTTTTCTATCCCTGTCAGGCGGGCAAGCTGACTAAATCCAATGCTTTCCTCATCAATCAGGCGTTGGAACACTTGTGCTTGCTTTTCTTCCGGCAACCGCTGCAGCTGCGCAGCGGGCATCCCGGTAAGTATCGTGATGATATGGTTAATCACCGCGTCACTGACTTTACTTTTTGAATTGTCAACATCAAGTATGCCGCGGGTGTTGATTTCTGTTTTTGTATGCCACTGCAGGAGTTCGTCATGTGTTTTAATCTGCATGGCATATTCTGTGTGCACCTTGCAGATGCAAGTGCTGCGTGTTGCAAAGTAGTCGCGGTAGCTGCTCCAAGGGTAGTCGGCCATTGTATCGGTAATGCCAGCGGCCACCGGGTTATTATGGATGTAGCGCAGTACGCGCAAAAAATATCCTACCGTTGTGACCGGTTGACTCTTGTAGCGATCCTGAAACAGTGTGCCTATCCGCTCATACTTGCGGTTATAATATGCCGCATAACGGATGCACAGGCTTTTCATCCCAGTTTCCAGCGCCTCAATGCTGTTTTTGGATGTGCGTATTAACAGATGTGCGTGGTTGCCCATCAGGCAATACGCCAAAATTTGAAAATCATCCGTCTGCGTGTATTCGAGAAAATGGAGAAATTGTATATTGTCCGCGTCATCGTTGAATATCTGCATTTTATTTATGCCGCGAATCATCACATGGTAGATGCCGCTTCCCGATATCTTGCGTGGTCTACGAGGCATTTTTATCACCTGCCTGCCGGATATACAGCAGATTTTGAATGATAGCGGATGCATCCCCGCGTGTTGTCTTTTTGGTGTTGATTTTGTAATCAGGTGCAAGTTTTTTGATAAGCGTTATCTGCTCGTGCGTGATTGGCTGGTTATCCCAGCGTTTACGTTCTGATTTGCACCAGATATATTTTGCATTGGCGTGCTTCTGCCGGAGATCCTGATACACCCAGTCAAAAATGAACTGCAGGGGCATCGGGCTTTTGGCAGATTTCTTGTTTTTGTACAGAAAAACCGTTCCATCCGTCAGTGGCTTGCTGATTTTGTAAGTCACGCCCGGAATCGGCAGCAAATAGCCGCCAGTTGTAAGCGGTATCCATGCAACATCGTGCATATCAGCTCCCATGCCAACATCCATTACATCCACCTCGCGTTCTTTTTTTATCCATGTATCAGGGATTTTTTCAGCGGGCAATACCTCAATCTGTTCTTCACTGTCCGCCATTTGTTCCTGCTTTGCTTTTTGCGGTTGGGGTTCTTTAGGTTCATCCCCGATCAATGTTGCTGCCGTGCAGATTGGATAGTCGCTGATTCCCACGCAGTCTATCACATTGCAGCACGGTTTGCCCGGATAAGGCCGAAGCCCGCGCCCTACAATCTGTGCGTATAAGCCTACATTGGTCGGTGCAATTGGCCGTGCTATGATAATTGTTTCCGTTGCGGGCAAATCTGTGCCCTCAGTAAAAATGGAGTAGTTAACAAGCACCTTGATAAGACCAAGCGTATATGCCTCAAGCAGTCTGTCCCGGTCTGGTATGGCAGCCGTTACCGCAGCTGCAATCTTGCTGTTGCTTTGTTTGTTAATAAGATGCGTTATGTCGCGCACTTCATCAAGACTCGCCGCAAAAATAATCGTCGGGCCTTTTGCGTATTTGTTGTATGCTTCCACAACGCCTGCCGCCGTACCGGACATTACACGGGCAACTGCTGTCTGGTCGTAGTCGTTGGTGTCCTCACGGATTTTAACCTTGCCCATGTCGTATTTCAGGTTAACCTGACGGCACTTAATCGGCGCAAGGTAGTTGTTTTTTATTGCCCACAGCACATCCTTATCATAGATGATATCCTCAAAAACGCAGCCAAGACCAACGCCATCTCCCCTATGCGGGGTTGCAGAAAAGCCAAAAATCTGCGCGTTTTGAAAATAATCCAGTATCCGGCGATATGTAGGTGCTGCTGCATGGTGTGCTTCATCCACGATGATTGTATCAATCTCGCGCGGATTGTATTTGTCAAGGCGGCTTACAAGCGACTGCACCGAGGCACTAATAATCGGCTCATGGTTTGCACGCTTATCGGCAAGCTCGACACCGCAAGTAAGGTCTTGTAAGTAGGTTAATGGTTGGTGTACCAGTTCCTCCCGGTGGGAAAGAATCAGGCAATGATGGTCGTTTTCGTTGACTTCCCAGCGGAGAAACTCCGTGAAAATCCGTGTCTTACCCAGCCCTGTTGCCAGCACCAGAAGCGCAGCACGCCCCTCATAGTGTTGCATACGAGCAAGCGCTTCTTGCTGGTAGTCGCGCAAAGGCGGCACGGGCGAGCCTTTGTTATTCGTTATCATTTTATCACCCCCATATAAACGGATCATCTGTACGCAGTTTGAAAACTGTTGTTTTGTAAAAAAGGCTCTCTTGCACAGTCATGAGCAAACAGCCAGAGCCCGGCTGGTAGCCATCCGCTGTAGCAATATGCCACACTGTGTGCTCTCCGCCGCTGCCGATCATAAGAATGCATTTGCCCCCATCACTATTGCGGTACTGATAGACCTTTTCCTCTCGCCATACACCGGCACCATCAATGTCCTCACGAGAGATAGTGTAAACAAGCGCCAAGCCATCCGTATTCTTACTCAGTTCCTGCGCCTCTGCAACCATTTTGGGGGTCATATTCTCGCGGATGACCTGCAGAAATATATCTGCAGATGCATACCCCACCGCCGAAAGAGTTTTGGATTTACTGCTCATTTTTGTCTTCTCCTTTTGTTTTGTTCTTTTCTTCAAGTTCCTGCATAGTCATTTGATGATACAAATTTTCACCGTTCATCAAAAATTCCCACGCCGGAGATTTTTTATCGGGCAGATTGCGCAGCATGGTGTCCTCGAAGTAATACCCCTGCAAAATCTCGCCGTTACTCGTCAAAAAGCGTCCCGGCGTATCACTGGGAATCAGCTTTGCAGCATCAGCGTTATCCAGCGCCAACATAGACAGATTTGCGTCAGATTTGCCAACCAGCCGAATCGTCAGATTGTTGCGCAGTTCGCCAGAAAGCACCTCTGCAGACGGGCGCTGCAAACTGATAAGAAAAGAGAATCCGACAAAACGTCCTGTACAGGCCAGCTCATTGATTGCTTCGACAATTTCCTGCCTTGCTGCCTTTTTAGCCTTATTTTGCGTCCTTGTGTCCAGTGCAATCGCAGCCTCATCAATCAACAGCATCACCCGGCGCAGCTTATTATCCGGGTAACGCTCGTTGTAGTCATCAATGTTGCGGCAATCGTGTTCTGCCAGCCAATCGCGGCGATCATGTAAGCGCTCGATCAGGCGCTGCATAACCCACAGCAGATTTTCGTCGTCGTGCACGATATATGTGCCCTTGCTGCCCCAGATGCCGCCGTACTCCACATACTTATAGTCGGCCACAATCAGGATGTAGTCACGATATAATGCCTGTGCTGCAATGCCTTTGGTTTCCATCGTTTTACCGCCGCCTGTTGCACTTGCCGTCAGGATGCCGGGGTCATTTTGGATATCCGCATACACTGTGCCGGTCACGGCCTCGCCCAGCGCAAATTTGGTCGACCTATCCGGGATAATGCTGGGCGACCAGTCAATCCGCGTAGGTAATGCATCGTTGGCAACGGTATGCACCGTGTAGGTGTATGGCTCTGCGCCCTCTTTGATTTCTACAACATAGACACCAAGCGATGCCGCAATCGTTGGCGATAGGTCTTTCCATCGTTCCAGCGGCAATCCCTTGATTTTGAACGTTAACAGACAATTTTCCTGCTCTCCGTCAATGCGTTTTCTCTCAACAAGCAGTGGCGCTTCACCGGCCGAATTGACAATGCCGCCGCGTAAAAGATCTTGGTACATCTGTTTTGCCCCGGTCACACTGCCTATGCGGTAGCATACAACGACCAATGCGATTGCTGCCACAGCAAGCATCTCAACGCTTTGCAGCACAGTCATCAGATGGCCGATGCTGCCCATTGACTCGGTTGCCCGCATATCCTGCACACTGTATGCCAGCCAAGCCATAACAAGCATTGCAACAATCCACAGCGGATTGGCCTTGACCGTATGCGCAATGCCTTTTGCCCCATTGACGGTCGTACCAATGTAATAATGCAGCATCGTGTTGTGCTGCAGTTCGTTTTTAGTTGCGTTCATATTCTTTTTCTCCCGTATTTATACAAGTAAGCATCCGCTTCTGCTCCCGTCAGCGGCACAACATAGTCATCGTCCGATGTTTCCACCCGCAGGAAATATCTGCCATCGCAGTTTTTGTATACAGATTGCACATACTGACGTGCGCCATCTGCAAACAGGTCAAGTATGTGTGTGACATCTGCCAGCCGCTCTGCGGTATCGGTATCATATACAATACCATTCAGTGTTGCTTTCATAGAATTTCCCTTTCGTCATTTAAACAAAGATTTCTGCTCATCTTGGATTACATAATCCGAGGGTAGTCCCTCCGGCTTGTACTCTATGCCCAATGAGCGGCAAAAATCCTTCAAATCGTCCTCGCTGTCATCGGTCACATCCGCATACATTGCTGCCACTGGATTAGGCCCGGAGCCAATCAGTGCATACTCCTGTGTTGCGGCACGGTATGCATAGATATCCATCGTATGGCGAGTCAGATGTATCAACTTTTTACAGCGTCGCTTAAGCTGTGCTATTGGCTCTTTGTTATCAGCAACGGCAGCGTAAAAATCGTCGATGGTAAGCACGCTTGTTATGATAATAAGCGATACCTCCAGCCAACGGTCATGATACCTTGCCGATACAGAGGACGCCGAGTTGTTGTCCAGCATTTTGAGTACATCGGACAGTGGCATAATCCCGGGACGAAAATCGTCCAGTATCAATGCATCCTGCCCGTTATAGTCCTGCACCGGGTCGCGGCTACTGCCGGATAGGCAATAGCTTAACCCTTTATCCTCGCATAGCTTTTTCGCAAGCGTTGTTTTGCCAGAGCCCGCATCACCCTCAATGTAGATGACGCTTATCTTGCGGTTGGTCTTATTTTTCAACGAGTTTTCGCGATACTCAAAAGCCCTTTCGTACTCAGTTTTGTTATCGATGTAGTTATCCATCGACACATAATCCGTCAAATTGTAGCGGCGAATTTTTCCTGCCTTGATACCCTCAATCGCTTTCTGAAATGATTTATTGGCCTCTTGTGCCTTTTCGCTTTTGGCCCGCTCTGCTATCCAGTCGTAGCCAGCTTTTGCGACAACTTGATCATCGCTGTACTGGTGCTTTTCCGGAGCATTGCGGTGCGTCAGATATAGCAGAGCGCCGCCTATATCTGCACGATAGGAGCGCCCTGCTTTGATTTTCTGCTTGATTGGTGATACATATTGCTGCGGCACACCAATAATATTGCCGATGGTGCTGGTGTTCAATGACTCATTGAGTCCGAGCACAAGATGGATATGTGGTGCAACTGGCTTACCATCCTCATCCACATCACTGTCATGAGGAATGTACGCCCATTTTTCCACGTTGGGGTGATTGTCCAGCTTATGTTCCATCTCTTGGCGCCAGTTGTCTGGATAGCCCGGCAGATACTGTATCTGCTGCACAATTTCACATTTGCGGAGATTTATATTTCACATCCCCTCTCTCGATAGCCTTACCACAAACCTACCACAATATAGCCTGTTGACACCCCATCAGGACAAGCCCTCCTGATGGGGTAAAATCCCATTGGTTAGGGCTTTTTCCAGCCTATGCGATTGATTTGTGAGCGCTACCACAATCGGTGTGGTGTTGCCTCAATCGTCCATGGGACGGATGCTGGCAATCTTACCATAGCGGTTGTAATAGACATTGACATCCTTGCCGCACAGCTCCGGCAGAGAGATGCCCTCGCGGTCAATCTTGCTCTGCGTCAGATACTGGCGTTCAGCTTCCATACCGCCGCCACGGCGAGGATCAATCTCATTGCCGAGATAAATCATGTAACCCTTGATTTCCTCACCCTTGCCATTGTCCGGGCGAAAATTAGCCTCGCGATAACCAATCAGTTTCATAGTTGTTCTCCTTTTCATTATGCGGTTTTTGCCGCTGTTTCGTTTTCGGCGGCGCTCTCTGTGGACTCTGCCCGCAGTGCTTCCATTACGCTGGAGTAGATGCATGCCGCAAACAATCTGTTTTGCTCATGCGAGTACACCACTGCATCATCCATTCGCTCGCCGCCCTTCTTGTAGACTTGTTTTTGTTATTTATTTTTTGTCTACACTTATATTATACCAAGAAAGGAGCAATATTGCAGCGCCCACATTTTAGCGCTATTTTTATGTTTTATTTTGTGTCCACCTATTGATTATAAAAAGCCTCTATTATATAATGTATATAGAGCGATTATGTGCCAACTATGCTGGGAGTGATATAAATATGATTTTGCAATCTAACGGCCTGCACATTACCTTAATTGCAGACGATATGCACCCACTGGATACCACTATTGATGCGATTTTTACGGAAATCTGTACGGCATACCAAGACCAGATGCCTATACTTGCAGCTACGATTAAGCAGGTACTGAAAAAAAATCCTGTAGCCAATACGGTATCTGCATCCCTCCCGGGTACTGTAACTGGCGAACTACTCGTTGCGGATTCTATCAATGTACTTGACACCTTTTCGGATTTAGGTGACAAAATCAGATATCTTGCATCTTGCTACAAGTCAGACCTGACAATGCGTCACTCTTCCTGTCAAGAAAATTTTAAAAAAATTTTGGGCAGCCTTTCTTTTATAAAGTTTTTCCCGGAACTGAAAGAACTCTCAGAAGACGATTACCAATACTTTCTATCTTTTGTAGACGATATTTTTTACACCTACTGGGTATTACAACTTCATAGAGCCTTTGAGATTCCGGTCAAATATGAAGAAATTCCTTATCTGCATGGTAGCCCCAAAAGCAATCAAGGTGTTGCAAAATTCAAAAATCTGCTTATTACTAACCTTTCTGATTTTGGCACAAGACAGTTCGCATTTAGCTTTTCACCAATTGATCTTTCTTTTCAATACGAAATAAACTATTTTGACGATTTTATCTATCTACTCCTTGTACTGTACTTAAAAAATGCAGACAAAAGCAATCTTTTGATTTGCCCGGTTTGCGGAAAATTCACAACAAGAAGCAGAAAAGATGCCATCTGCTGCTGCAGCGAACACGCAACGCAGTTCAAAAAATTACGTGATACCATTCTATTAGGCGACAAAGACACCTTATTAAGAGTATGGACACGTGCCCGAAAACGCAACAATAAAATGGCCAATGAATACGATTGGCCAACTGCTTATGATAACTGGTATAGCAACGCAAGAGCAATTTATGCAACCGCCAAAACAGCCACTTGGAAGCCAGCTGTCCTTGACCAAAAATTAAACGAGCTCTGGGAAAATCAAACGAAAGGATTGCCCAAAAAATGAATGTCGTTATATATGCACGCTACTCCTATCAAGGCCAACGAGAAACATCCATTGAGGGGCAATTAGAAGTTTGCCGTCGTTATGCCGAACAAAACAATCTGCAAATTATTAACGAATACATTGACCGTGCTATCAGCGGCCGCACCGATCAACGGCCGTCGTTCCAGCGGATGATTGCCGACAGCGCTAAGC
>OHLR01000766.1_pt1 | contig 12852 bp, 10 predicted proteins | sample 1569141 | NCBI WGS metagenome assembly OHLR01 (sample SAMEA3879553, study PRJEB24766) | human gut metagenome | biome: human-associated habitat; feature: feces | place: USA | collected 1985/1987
AAGAGAATCAAACCCTAATATTGATTATGGTAAGGCGCAAAGTCTTGTCGATTTAGCATATAAAAACGGAGTGAACTATTTTGATACCGCATATATGTATCATTGCGGTAAAAGCGAAGCCTTTATAGGTTGTGCGTTAAATAAATATCCGAGAGATACATATTTTATTGCCGATAAGTTACCTATTTGGTTGTGTGATACAAAAGAGGATATGAAGCTTGTGTTTGACGAACAGCTTGAGCGAACCGGTATGGATTATTTTGATTTTTATCTTCTTCATTCTCTTGATAATGAAAATTTTGAAAAATGCGAAAAATTCGATGCTTATGATTTTTTAAAGAAAATGCAAAAAGAGGGTAAGATTAAATATATTGGCTTTTCGTTTCACGGAACGGTTGACGATTTAAGAAATATTGTATCTGCTCATAAATGGGATTTTGCTCAAATTCAAATGAATTATCTTGATTGGGAAAATGATATTATCCAGTCAAGGTTATGTTATGAAACAGCAAGAAGGCATAATAAGCCAATAGCTGTAATGGAGTCTGTTAAGGGCGGGACACTGGCGAATCTTCCAAAGGAAGCAGAGAATATTTTAAGGGAATATAACAAGGAAGCCTCGCCAGCTTCGTATGCTTTAAGGTTTGCAGCTAATCTTGATGGTGTGTTTATGGTGCTTAGTGGAATGAGCAATTGTGAGCAGGTGCTTGACAATACTAAGATTATGGCAAGACCTCAGCCGCTTAACGATAAGGAAAAGGAGCTTCTTAAAGAGGTTGTAGCAATAATTAACAAAAGAACAGCAATTCCTTGTACTTCCTGTGGATATTGTATGGAGGTATGTCCTAAGAATATTAATATTCCAGGACTGTTTGCACTTTATAATAATTATTGCATTAATGACAATTTTTCCAATATGTATTATCAGAGGCTTATATATAATAAGGGAAAGGCTTCAGACTGCATTAAATGTCACAGATGTGAGAAGAATTGTCCACAGCACATACATATACCGGACAATCTTGAGCTTATAGCAAAACTAGCCAAATAAAGCTTATATTGTAAGCTTATATGTTAAAAGGTGTTCACCAATTAAGATTATTGTGTTATAATCCAATCTTGATATTATTTAGAAAATGTGTATACTACACGGAAATGAGGGCAAATATGAGTATGAATATAGTATGTTTAGATCTTGAAGGAGTATTAGTTCCAGAAATCTGGATTGCATTTGCAAAGGAAAGCGGTATTCCAGAGCTTACAAGAACAACAAGAGACGAACCAGATTATGATAAGCTTATGAACTGGAGACTTGGAATTCTTAAGGAACACGGTCTTGGACTTAAAGAGATACAGGAAACTATTGCAAAGATAGATCCACTTCCAGGAGCTAAGGAATTCCTTGATAAGTTAAGAGAAACAACACAGGTTATTATTATTAGTGATACATTTACACAGTTTGCAGCACCTCTTATGAAGAAGCTCGGCTGGCCGACTATATTCTGTAATACTCTTGAAGTAGCTAAGGACGGAACAATTACAGGCTTTAAAATGCGTTGTGAACAGTCTAAGCTTTCAACAGTTAAAGCACTTCAGTCTGTTGGCTTTGAAACAATTGCCAGTGGTGACAGCCACAACGATTTAGGTATGATTCAGGCTAGTAAGGCAGGTTTCCTATTCAGAACAACTGACCAGATTAAGGCAGATTATCCACAGCTTGAAGCATTTGAAGAATATGATGACCTCTTTGAGGCAATAAAGAAGGCTTTATAATTAGAGAATGGAGATAAGTGCTTAGCCATGATGGGCGTACTTTGAAAAGGCACGAATGGAGATATTATGTTTGGATTAAGTAAGAAGGAAAATGGCTTAAAAATCATAATAGTAGGCTGTGGCAAGGTAGGTGCGAACCTTGTTGACCAGTTAAGTAAAGAAGGACATGATATAACTGTTATAGATAAGAAAGCAGAGAAGATACAGGATATTACCAATACCTATGATGTTATGGGACTTGTGGGTAACGGAGCAAGCTATTCAACACAGATGGAAGCTGGTATTGAAGAAACAGATCTTATTATTGCGGTTACAGATTCGGACGAGCTTAACCTTTTATGTTGTACAGTAGCCAAGAGAGTTGGCAAATGTGCAGCAATAGCAAGAGTCCGTACACCGGATTACAGTGAGGAAACAGGCTATTTAAGAGAGCAGTTAGGTCTTGCCCTTATAATAAATCCTGAGCTTGAAGCGGCAAGAGAGGTTGCACGTATATTATATCTTCCAACTGCACTTGAGGTTAATTCATTTGCACATGGACAGGCAGAGCTTGTCAAATTCAAAGTACCAGAGGGTAATCTTCTGAATGGGCTTAGCTTAGCTTATCTTGGTAAGAATATTACTAATGATATTCTTATATGCGCAGTTGAAAGAAACGGAGAAGTATATATGCCTAACGGTGATTTCGTGCTTCAGTCAGGCGATGTAGTTTCATTTGTTTCAGAACGTCATATTGCAAGAGATTTTCTTAAGCAGATAGGCTTAGCAACCAGGCAGGTTAAGGATACTATGATTATAGGTGCAAGCAAGGCAGCATATTATCTTGCTAAAGAACTTCTTAATATGGGCATCTCAGTAAAGATTATTGAAAAGGAAAAAGAGAACTGTGAAAGCTTAAGTGTTAAGCTTCCTAAAGCTATAATTATTAATGGTGACGGCACAGACCCGGATATATTGAAGGAAGAAGGTATAGAAACAGTTCAGTCATTCATTCCACTTACAGGAATAGATGAAGAAAATATTATGCTGACACTTTATGCAAAGCAGGTATCAAAGGCTAAGGTTGTAACTAAGATTAACAGGGTTAATTATAAGCAGGTTATTAATAATCTTGATCTTGGAAGCCTTGTATATCCTAAATATATTACATCAGAAGCAATTATTGCATATGTAAGAGCCAAGAAGAATTCAATGGGCAGTAATATAGAGACTCTTTATCATATGTTTGATTCAAGGGTTGAGGCAATTGAATTCATTGTTGAGGAGAATTCAAAGGTATCTGGAGTACCTATTAAGGATCTGAAGTTAAAGAAAGATGTCCTTATCTCATTTATCAACCACAATGGACATATTATCATTCCTACAGGTAATGATGAGATTGAAGACGGCGATACAGTAATGATAGTAACTAAGAATACAGGATTTACAGGTATTGATGATATTGTAAGATAGGTGTAAGCAGGTAAAATAGATATGAATAGAACAATGATTATATACATTCTGGGTTGCATACTTAAAACAGAGGGAGTGCTTATGGCACTTCCTTGTCTTGTTGCACTTATATATCACGAAAGTCAGGGAATTGCGTATGTAATTGTAGCAGTATTAAGTCTTATTGCAGGTATGCTTCTGACAATAAGGAAGCCTAAAGATTATATTATATATCTTAAAGAGGGCTGTATAGCGACATCTTTAAGCTGGATACTTATGGGAATTGTAGGTTCATTTCCATTTATGATAACTGGAGAGATTCCATCGTTTATTGATGCTTTATTTGAAACAGTTTCAGGTTTTACAACGACTGGTGCTAGTATATTAAGTGATGTTGAGAGCCTGTCACATTGCAGTATTATTTGGAGAAGCTTTACACACTGGATAGGTGGTATGGGTGTTCTTGTATTTATTATTGCGATTGTGCCACTCAGTGGTGGTTCTAATATTAATCTTATGAGGGCAGAAAGTCCGGGACCATCAGTTGGTAAGCTTGTACCGAAGGTAAGACATACAGCAAGAATACTTTATATTATATATTTTGGACTTACATTACTGGAATTCATAATACTTGTTATGGCTAAGATGCCGGTGTTTGATGCGGTTAATACATCATTTGCAACAGCTGGTACAGGTGGTTTTGGTATTAAAAATGACAGTATAGGCAGTTATTCTGTGGCTATACAGTGGATTGTCACGATATTTATGATACTGTTTGGTGTGAACTTTAATGCTTACTATCTGCTGTTCTTTGGAAGTATTAAGAAAGCACTTAGTATGGAAGAAGTAAGGGCATATTTTGGAATTATATTAGCAGCAATTACAGCTGTCACAATTAATATTTATTCTATGTGTTCTGGTGTATGGGATGCAATTACCAAGTCGGCATTTCAGGTTGGTTCAATTATAACGACAACAGGATTTTCAACGACAGACTTTAACTTGTGGCCACAGACATCAAAAACAATACTTGTATTGCTTATGTTTGTTGGTGCATGTGCGGGAAGTACAGGCGGTGGTATTAAGGTTTCAAGATTTGTAATACTTATTAAGACAATTATTAAAGAGCTTAACTCTTATATCCACCCTAGGAGCGTAAAGAAGATTAAGGTTGAAGGAAAACCGGTTGAACACGAGGTTATACGTTCTGTAAATGTGTATATGATAACATTTATATTAACATTTGTTGTATCAGTATTCCTTGTTTCATTAGAAGGAAAAGATCTGACAACTAACTTTACAGCGGTAGCGGCTACAATTAATAACATTGGACCAGGTCTTGAACTTGCAGGTCCAACACATAACTTTGGACATTTTGGCATATTAAGCAAGATAGTTATAGTATTTGATATGCTTGCAGGACGACTTGAATTATTTCCAATGTTATTATTATTCCATCCAGTGGTAATAAAGGAAATGTTAGCGGATAAGAGAAAGTACAGAGTTAAATAGAACAGATTGTATAGTTAATCAGATATTTAATATATATAGAAAGAATATTTTAGAAATACATTTAGATACTGTTAAAATGGAGAAATATAATGAAATTCGTTATACAAAGAGTTAATTCAGCAAGTGTAAAAGTTGATGGTAATGTTATAGGAAGCATAGGCAAAGGCTATCTTATACTGTTTGGTGCAGGCGAGGGTGACACAGAGGATATGCTTGTGCCATTTGCTGATAAAATATGCAAAATGAGAATATTCGCAGATGAGAATGGAAAGACTAATCTCTCAATTAATGATGTAGGTGGAGAAATGCTTATTGTAAGCCAGTTTACATTATATGCAGATTGCAGGAAAGGCAACAGACCAAGCTTTGTACACGCCTGTGAGCCGGATCTTGCCAATGAGTTATACGAGAAATTCGTAGCATTGTGCAGGGAAAGAGTTGCAAAGGTAGAAACGGGTGAATTCGGTGCGGATATGAAAGTAAGTCTTGAAAATGACGGACCATTCACTATTGTGTTAGACAGCAGAGATTTTAAATTATAAAATATAAGCTGTAAAATTAATGTTATAAATTAAATGTTGTAAATTAATGTTCAAAAGACTATTGAATTATTAGTTCTATTGTGCTATTTTATAAAAGAATTAAATAATACTTCAGGGCAGGGTGTCATTCCCTACCGGCGGTAAAGCCCGCGAGCATTATGCACGAACTGGTGGAATTCCAGTGCCGACAGTTACAGTCTGGATGGAAGAAGTAAAGTTGATATATTTAATTAGATAATCGTTGTTAAGCATATATTAAGATAATGTATTATGATAATAATATTATTAAGCTATTATAACTGTATTAGCTATTGATATTTGCAGAATATGTATTATATAGTTATTTAAGCCCTGGGAAGATTATTCTCAGGGCTTTTTTATTGATATTTTAAGAATGAAAAGCCCATTATATACATTTATTAGAGAAAGAAGGCGGGTAATATTATGGCAATGACAGATGAAGAATATATGCTAAGGGCTGTTGAGCTGGCTAAGAAAGGAACAGGCTGGACTAATCCTAATCCGCTTGTCGGTGCAGTTATTGTTAAAGGCGGCAGGATAATAGGAGAAGGGTACCATAAGAAATATGGTGGACTTCACGCAGAGAGAGAAGCACTTGCCAGTGCAAATGAGGATGTGAGTGGTGCAACGATATATGTGACACTTGAGCCATGCTGTCATTATGGTAAACAGCCACCCTGTGTTAATGCAATTATTGAGGCGGGAATAAAAAGAGTGGTGATAGGTTCTTATGACCCTAACCCATTAGTTGCAGGGAAAGGCGTGGATATTTTAAGAGAACATAACATAACTGTTGATGACAAGCTTGTGTGTAGTGAGGAATGTAAAAGCCTTAATTATGTATTTTTTAATTACATAAAAGAAAAAAAGCCATATGTGATATTAAAGTATGCACAGTCCCTGGACGGAAAGATTGCAACGCATACAGGATTGTCACAGTGGATAACAGGGGAAACAGCAAGAAATAAAGTTCATATGGACAGGCATAGATATTCAGCCGTAATGGTTGGTGTTGAAACTGTTATAAAGGACAATCCTATGTTGACGTGCCGCAGTAAAGATATTGTTAATATCAACCAGCCGGCAAGAGTAATATGTGATACTAATCTCAGGACACCGCTTGATTGCAATATTGTACGGAGTGCGAAGCTGTACACAACATATATAGCTACAAGCTGCAAAGACGATGATAAGTGCAGGAAATACACTGAGGCAGGCTGTAAACTTATATATGTCAATAAAAATGATAATGATAATAATTCTCATATAGATATAAAAGAACTGATAATAAAGCTAGGACAGCTTGGCATAGACAGTATTGTGTGCGAGGGTGGAGCGACACTTAACTGGAGTGTTCTGGCAAGTGGTATGGTAGACAGAATACAGGCTTATATAGCACCTAAAGTATTGGGTGGTGTAAATGCTCTTTCACCAGTAGGTGGAATTGGTGTTGATACTCCCGATAAAGCATATGAGCTTGATGATTATACGGTTACAAGATTGGGAAAGGATATATTAATTGAGGGGAAAGTGAGGTGTATATAATTGTTTACAGGAATTGTTGAAGAAATCGGACATATAGTATCTGTTCAAAGACACGCATTTTCTCAGATTATAACTATAAGTGCATCAGATATTCTTTGGGGAACCAATATAGGTGACAGTATAGCAGTTAATGGCGTGTGCCTGACAGTAACGTCAATTGGCAGTAAACAGTTCAGTGCAGATGTTATGCACGAAACTATTAATAAGTCATCACTTGGAAATCTGCGGGCAGGAATGGCTGTTAATCTTGAAAGAGCAATGCCAGCTAATGGCAGATTTGGCGGACATATAGTAAGTGGACATATAGATGGTGTTGGCAGAATAACAAAGATAAGCAAGGATGATAACGCTGTCTGGTACACAATTAATGCAGGTAAAGAGATTATGCAGTTAATAGTTCCAAAAGGTTCAATAACAATTGATGGAATAAGCCTTACTGTAGCAGGGGTTAATGATGATAGTTTTAAAGTATCTGTAATTCCCCATACAAGGCAGGTGACAACATTATCACAGCGTAGAATCAACGATTGTGTCAATCTTGAGAATGATATTGTAGGGAAATACATAAAAAGATTGTTACAGACAGGCGAAAGTCTTGATGTAACAGCGGATGGACTGGGCGAGATATCCACAAGGCAGGATGTGTCAGTAAAAGCACAGTCATCACAAAGACAGAATACATCAGGGATAACAAGAGAGTTTCTTGGTAAATATGGATTTTAAAAAGGAGGATATATGTTTGAGTTTAACACAGTAGAAGAAGCAGTTGAAGATTTAAAAGCAGGTAAGATTATACTTGTCACAGATGATGAGGACAGGGAGAATGAAGGTGATTTCATATGTGCCGCTGAGTTTGCAACAACAGAAAATGTTAATTTTATGGCAACATATGGAAAAGGTCTTATATGTATGCCAATGAGTGAGGAGATAAGCAAAAAGCTATATTTCCCACATATGGTAGCAGACAATACAGATAACCACGAAACAGCATTTACAGTATCAATAGACCATGTTGATACAACTACAGGGATATCTGCAAAAGAAAGAGCCTATACAACAAGAATGGTAGTAAGTGATGATGCCAAGCCGGAGGACTTTAGAAGACCGGGACACAATTTTCCACTTATTGCAAGGAAGAATGGAGTTCTTGAAAGAAACGGACACACAGAAGCAACAGTTGATTTGATGAGGATTGCAGGACTTAAAGAATGTGGCTTATGCTGTGAGATTATGAAAGATGATGGCACAATGATGAGAAAGAACGACCTCATTGAACTTGCCAGAAAATGGAATTTAAAATTCATAACAATAAAGGCAATTCAGGAATACAGAAAATGCAACGAAAAGCTTGTAGAGTGTGTGGCAGTAACTAAAATGCCTACAAAATATGGAGAATTTGTTGCACATTGTTACATTAATAAATTAAATGGAGAACATCACGTTGCTTTAGTAAAAGGTGATGTTGGTAATGGAGAAGACCTTTTGTGCAGGGTTCATTCAGAGTGTCTTACAGGTGATGCTTTTGGTTCATTAAAATGTGACTGCGGACAGCAGTTTGCGGCGGCTATGACACAGATTAATGAGGAAGGCAGAGGAATACTGCTATATATGCGGCAGGAAGGCAGAGGCATAGGTCTTGTTAATAAGCTTAAGGCATATGCACTTCAGGACGAAGGAATGGATACGCTTGATGCTAATCTTGCCCTTGGATTTCCAGGAGATATGAGAGAATACTACATTGGAGCACAGATATTAAAGGATCTGGGTGCTAAGACATTACGTCTGCTTACCAACAATCCGGATAAGGTATACCAGTTATCTGATTTTGGAATGAAGATAAGTGAAAGAGTTCCAATTAAAATGGAAAAGACAGCTTATGATGGATTTTATCTTAACACTAAGAAGATAAGAATGGGTCATATGTTATAGATTTCATATGATTGAAAGTTGAAAAAATCCGACATATAGCAGTATTGATGATTTATGAAAATTGTAATGAAATTAAATTAAAAAGACGAGGAGATTAATAGTTATGAGAGTATTAGAAGGAAAATTAGTAGACAATGGAACAAGAGTAGGTATTGTAGCGGCAAGATTTAATGAATTTATTGTATCAAAGCTGGTTGCAGGTGCACAGGACGGACTTATAAGACACGGAGTAAGCGATGACAATATAGACCTTGCGTGGGTTCCTGGTGCATTTGAAATACCACTTATTGCTTCTAAAACATTACTTTTTCCGGAACCATTATTGCCAATAAAAATTGACAACCCTTGTCCAAACTCAAAATTCGCTTCAAAATCTAGTAAGTTTTTATACTTCTTAATTTTTAATTTCTTGAGTTTCACCAAAAACGGCCTCCTCAAATTCTTTTTTCGCCCGTTGTGAATGTAAAGGTATTTGCAGCTGTAAAGTTGCAATTTTTCTGCGCACTTCAGAGATATAATCAACTATTTCCTGTTGCTTTTGTGGAGATGGCAAAGGGATTTTTAATCCCATAAAATCACTTTCGTTAATACGTGGCATACGTGCTCCACTATATAAGGGTGTTAATTGTTCTTGAACAATTATGGAAGAAAGAATCTCCATAAAATATATCCGATTGATATTCTTTGTATCAAACACAAAGAATTCAGATGAACATACTACATTTTTTGTTGCAGACCTATTCTCCCAGTACTTATTTAAATAAGGTCTAAGTTTACCATAGATAATATAATCGTATGGCACACGAACAGTTTGACTTAATACATCTTTGCCGGATATCTGTTGCATGAATACTTTACCTGTCTTTTTTTCAACACGCTCCATTCCGATATAAGCGAATTTTTTGTCCGGATCTTCCTTGGTGTTAATGCGTAAACTCTTCCCAGATGTGTCAACCATAAAATGAGCAATCACAGCTGCCATATCAATCATTTTTTCGTTTGAGTTAACTATTATTTTGTTGGAAAGATAAGTCGGATCCCATCTTGTTAAGTTCTTATAATCTGTAGTACCTATTAAACCGTTAAAGGATGATCTCTTGAAGGATATTCCCAACTTTTTTAATATGTACTGTTCTATTTGATACTGTAAATTATCAATTGAATCCTGGTCTTTCTTTGCTTCAGCTAGTTGAGTATTATATTGACGTATCAAATCTTTTTGAACATCGGCTTCGGGCATAGGGATCTTATAATTTAAAAATTTTTCTTCCCGTAAATACAAGCGATTGCCGCTACCATTACTACAATCCTGCCAAGCTTGCACAAACACATTGGATGATAAAAGCAAAATCAAATACTCAATGTTTGCAACATTTGGGTTCACATCGTAAACCCAAAAGTTACCAGTAATAATAGCCCCATCTGCTTCAGGCGGAACAATACCAAATGCACCGTTTCGAGCGTCGATTTTTGACACTGCTAACTGACCAGCCTTTACATAGTACTGGTTCTTGGTTTTAATATCTTTTCCTAAAATCTCATCCCTGACAAAAACACCACCGCAATTTGTTTTGATTGTAATACGCTTGTATCTTTTGTCATCTTCAACAACCATTTGATCTTTTCGGCGTGTTATTGCTTTTCCTATTCTTTTTAACTCAAAAGATGAATTAATCGAGGTGGAACTAAAGAATTGTTTTATATTCCAATCGATGGTTTGGCTAAATAAAATAGAGGACAACACTGAATTTGTATTTACCACTTTAGTTCAACCTCCTTACCATCGCTGGTACGGAAAAGCCTTCCTTGCGAATTTATGGTATAGGAAACAACGCTATTGGCTTCGTTCCATAGCTTCTTTGCAATTCTATATTCTTTATATTCATCTTGAAGGGTAGGAAGCTGATTGCCTGCGGAAACAGCACCTGTAGAAGTAATGCCCGCATCCTCAACCATAGCTATAGGAATTTCGTAATCGAAGTATTCTTTGGTGAGCGGTTTAGCTTCTTCGATGATAGCCTTTTCAAGATCTCTGAGTTCTTTTTCTGCTGCTGCAATGAGCGCTTTAACCTTAAGTTTCTTGGATTTTTCTTCGACTATTTTTTCTTGCAAAGCTTTTATTTGGCCGATGTACTTCTGTCTAATTTCTTTTTCTGCCCTTGTTTTTGCACCTAAGTACTGAAGCTCTTCTTCTTCGGTAAAACGCTTGAAGAAAACAAGGCTGGGTTTTACTGTGGCACCGGCAGCGATAAATACATCTTGGGGGATTGAACAAATCAAAATGATTTTAGCCTTACCTTCAAAATACTCACGAATTTTCTGAAGGTTTGATGTGTTAAGCACACCTTCGGGCAAAACCATACCCATACGGCCACCTTTTTTAAGCAGTCTCAGACAACGTTCCATAAAGAGAACTTCGGTAAGACCGGACATGGAACCTACGTCGTACAATGAAAGCAAGGACTTACCAATGTTGTCATTTACCTGCTTAAGTGCTTTTTCATAAGCTTCGCCGTATTTTTCTTTATATTTTGCGATTAAAGCTTCATCGGTAAATTTATCTGCTTCGGTAATTTTTTGGGATTTATCAATTCTCGCACCAAAAGGAGGATTGGTTAATATAACGTCGAAACGCTCTTCAAAAATACCGTTAACATTCAGCAAGCCATCGTGATGATGAACGCCACCGTGTCCATCGCCGTGCATAATCATATTCATTTTTGATGTTCTTGCCATACGAGGGTTAGCATCTGTCCCGTAAATGCAATTTCGTGACAGATTATACATACGACTACCTTCTACTTGGGTATCAAGTTCTTTGTTAAGTGTGGATTGCATAGCTTCGATGCGTTCGTTAATAACTACCTGTTCTTTTTCGGACAGTGAATCGTAGTTCTCTCCTTCAATAACGGAACGCAATTCGGATTTAGCTTTCTTTATGTCTTCCTCGATTTTTTCACGCATATATTCGAATGCTTTGATTAAGAAGCCGCCACTACCGCAAGTAGGATCGCATACAGTTTCATTCTCTTTGGGATCCAGAATGTGTGTCATAAAATCAACTATAGTACGAGGCGTAAAGTACTGACCTAATTCGCCACGGAAAGTAGTACCCAAGAACTGTTCAAAGGCTATACCTTTAACATCATCCTGTGTGTCGGAAAGGTTATAGGTTTCAAGTTTTTCGAGAATTTGCTCAAAACTGTTTTGTCTAATTTTGATGATTTCGTTTTCCTCAAAAAGTTGGTCATCCTTAAACTCTTCCTTGGTGTTGTAAAACAAGAATTGCATATAAGGAAGGTCTTTGGGAGTTCCTTTCAGGCTTGGACGAATCTCTTTTTCGAACCATTTTTCTTTTTCTACAAACTCATTTTTCGTAAAAACTTTTGCACCACGCTGCTCACGTTCGTATTTGATTTTCATAAAGAGAATTTTGCTGATTTCATCAAATGCAGCTTCGGGAGAAAGCTTATCATTATTACGAATAATGTTATGGCAAGTGCGAAGAATCTTTGTAAAATCATCTCTCGTAAATGTTTTAGTTTTGGAAAGAATATCTTTTACTTTTTTATCATTCAGTGCTTCTTCAGCGGTAGGAATAGCAACAACCTCTACTAACTCCTTGGGAAGATAATCTTTGTCAACGTTAAAGTATTTTGTTTCTTTTTCGTTAGTGGTTACAAAGAAACTTGCACCAGCCCAAGAAGCATAATTGTATCCCTGATAATAATCTTCTTCACGAATACGAACATTTTCCGCTTTACATTCAACAACAATAAAAGCGGCTTTGCTTTCGATTTTATCCTGTTTTGATTTCCAAATAACAATATCTGCACGTGCTTTGCCTTGACCACGTTGAGAGTTATTGACCTTAATTTCTTGTGCCATTTGGTCAAGAGAATATCCATAGTCCTCTACAAGGATTCTTATGTATTCTTGGCGTACTTTCTCTTCGGGAGTTTCAATATGCCAAGAATCAGCTAACGGGCAAAAGATTTTTCCGTTTTCTCTTTTAATCTTTAATGTGCTCATAATAAAGCCTCCGTTTTTTGTTGTCCCTCAAACATCAACAAATTCCGCATAAAAGATGCCATGAATA
>OHLR01000772.1_pt1 | contig 12797 bp, 8 predicted proteins | sample 1569141 | NCBI WGS metagenome assembly OHLR01 (sample SAMEA3879553, study PRJEB24766) | human gut metagenome | biome: human-associated habitat; feature: feces | place: USA | collected 1985/1987
GTAATCATTTGCATTGAAGTTGTCAATATTAGCGTAGAGCACGAAGAAGGAGTATGTGTTCCAGAGTGTTCCAAGGAACTTTCTCTGCCCCTCCGTAACCGCCTTATCGTGGAAACGATTAGGAAGCCATGGAGCTGAATTCTCATAGAAATACCATCTGATGGCATCTGCTCCGTGCTGTGAAAGAGCGTCAAATGGGTCAACCGCGTTGCCCTTTGACTTACTCATCTTCTTACCCTCGGCATCCTGGACGTGGCCAAGAACGATAACATTCTTATATGGTGCCTTGTTAAATAAAAGTGTAGAAATTGCAAGCAGTGAGTAGAACCAGCCTCTTGTCTGGTCTACAGCCTCGGAAATGAAGTCTGCCGGGAACTGCTTCTCAAATAAATCCTTATTCTCAAACGGATAGTGATGCTGTGCAAAAGGCATTGAACCTGAATCGAACCAGCAGTCGATTACTTCTTCTACACGATGCATTGGTTTTCCACAATGTGGACACTTAATTGTTACCTGGTCGATATATGGACGGTGAAGTTCAATATCGTCTGGGCAGTTATCAGACATACTCTTTAATTCTTCGATAGAACCGATAGAATGCTGATGTCCACATTCACATTCCCAGATATTTAATGGAGTTCCCCAATAACGGTTTCTTGAGATTCCCCAATCCTGTACGTTCTCTAACCAGTCTCCAAAACGTCCTTTACCGATGCTCTTTGGTACCCAGTTAACTGTATTGTTGTTTGCGATCAGCTGATCTTTTACATCTGTCATCTTAATGAACCAAGATTCTCTTGCATAGTAGATCAGTGGTGTATCACAACGCCAGCAGTGTGGGTAGCTATGCTCGAATTTTGGAGCATCATATAATAATCCACGGCTCTCTAAATCTTTTAAGACTTCTGGATCTGCTTTCTTAACAAATAATCCGGCAAATGGTGTTTCTTCTGACATATTACCGCGTTCGTCTACTAACTGTACAAAAGGCATCTCATATTTGCGTCCGACTTTCGCATCGTCTTCACCAAATGCTGGTGCGATATGAACGATACCTGTACCATCTGTTAATGTTACATATCCATCACATGTTACATAGAATGCTTTCTTGTGCTGTTTCTCTGCAACTTTTGCTGCACAGTCATATAATGGTTCGTATTCTTTGTATTCTAAGTCTTTTCCTTTGTATGTTTCTAAGACTTCATATGCAGGTGTTCCTGCTTCTTCGTCTGCTAATCTTCCAAGAACTGTATCAAGCAGTGCTTCTGCCATATAGTATACATATCCATCTGCAGCTTTTACTTTTGCGTATGTTTCTTCTGGGTTTACGCAAAGACCGATATTAGATGGAAGTGTCCATGGTGTTGTTGTCCATGCAAGGAAATATGCATCTTCATCTACTAATTTAAAGCGAACGATCGCTGAACGTTCTTTGACATCTTTGTATCCCTGTGCCACTTCCTGTGCTGATAATGGTGTTCCACAACGTGGGCAGTAAGGTACGATCTTAAATCCTTTGTAAAGTAATCCTTTATCCCAGATCTGTTTTAATGCCCACCATACAGATTCGATAAAGTTATTATCGTATGTGATGTATGGGTTCTCCATATCAGCCCAGAAACCTACTGTATCTGAGAAATCTTCCCACATACCTTTGTATTTCCAAACGCTTTCTTTACATTTCTTGATGAATGGTTCCATACCGTATTCTTCGATCTGTTCTTTTCCATCAAGACCTAACATCTTCTCAACTTCAAGTTCGACTGGAAGTCCGTGTGTATCCCATCCAGCTTTACGAATGATCTTATGACCTTTCATTGTCTGGTAACGAGGGATCATATCTTTGATAACACGAGTTAAAACGTGTCCGATATGTGGTTTACCATTAGCTGTTGGTGGTCCGTCATAGAATGTATATGTCGGATCGTCTTTTCTTTCTTCGATACTCTTTTCAAAAATTTCGTTTTCTTTCCAGAACTTTACGGTCTCTTTCTCTCGATCGACAAAGTTCATGTCAGATGATACTTTCTTGTACATCTTCATCTCTCCTTTTACTTCTTAGAAAATCTAATGAAATAGGAAAAAATAAGAAAAAGCGCTGTCCAAAATAGGACAACGCTGTTGCTTCTAAACCACCTATTTCACATACTATCATATGTTATCCCGTTAACGGAGGATACCGGCACAGCTTACTTCATTCAGCCTGCAGCTTGGGAGTGATCTTCCTTCTTATCTTACTAACACCCGGCTTCCACCGCCCCGGACTCGCTCATGCGTTCATGATAGAAGTACTGTCTCCTTCTTCGCTTTTATCATACTAAGTTATCTTAACACTTAAAATGGCGATTCGTCAATATTGAATTGTATGTTTTCGCATTTCTTTTTGTTTATTTTGTATGGAATACTTCGTAATAATGTTTCAGGCAATCTTTAAATCCATCTTTTGCAAGTGTTACACTATCATAGTAACTTCTTTCGGCATATCCATCTTTTGTATTATCTCTTGCTGCATTTAATAAGTCTGTACAGATATTTACTTTCGCAATTCCAAGTTCTACTGCTTTGGATAAGTTTTCATCTCCAGAACCAGATCCTCCATGAAGTACTAGTGGAATAGAAACCTCGGTTGCAATTTCTTGTAATCTTTCAAAATTCAGATGTGGAATTCCTTTGTATTCTCCATGAGCTGTTCCAATAGATACTGCAAGGGAATCAACTCCTGTTTGTTCTACAAATTTCTTTGCTTCTTCTGGTGTTGTTAACATTGTATTTCCTTCAACATGATAGCTGTCTCCTTCTCCTACGTGTCCGATTTCAGCTTCTACCGTAACATTTCTTTCATGTGCATATGCTACGATTTCTTTTGTCTTTGCCACATTTTCTTCAAATGGAAGGCTTGATCCATCAATCATAACGGAGGTAAATCCGACATCAATAGCTTTCTTAACCAACTCGATCGTAAATCCATGATCATAATGAAGCGCGATATCTTGGTTACTTTTTTCTGCGTAATATTTTACGATCGCTGCTGCTTCTTCAATACCTAATGTCGGTGTATGTACCTCCGCCAGACACACCATCAATGGGTGTTTTGTTTCTTCTGCCGCCTCGATCACTCCTTTGATATTTTCAAGGTTTACAATGTTGGCTGCTGGGACTGCGTAATGTCCTGCTTTGGCTTCTTCTAACATCTTTTTACTGTTTACTAACATCTGTTTCATCCTCCCGAAAATTCATTCTAAAATTTTACTTTATAAGTTCCACTTGTATCATTTTTAAAAATTAGCTAACAGATAATCTTCTGCTTCTTTGGACCATAATCCATTATGTTCTTTTGTAATCTTAGCTAATTCTTTAAATCTATCATCTGTTTTTCCTTTTTCTTCAAAATCTTCAATTGCTGTTAGTTCAAGATTCTTTCCAAGATACATCAGTTTCTTTCCTCCTGGAATCTTTGGAAGATTCAATATCGTATCGATCTGTGCATCAATTCCCCCGATATGCGTGATCATAACAGCTGGATCTAATCTTCCTTCTCCTGCAAGTTTTAAACATTCTTTCATATCATCGGTATTCCCACCGCTTGATCCTACCAGATGGTGCATCTTATAATGTACGTCAAAGAAATTAAACATCGCAGATAATTTTGGATCCACTGGTCCTGCGAAGAAGTTTAAGCATCCGTCAAATCCTAAAATCTCATCTGCCATCTCGATCACTGGTCTGACTGGTGCATATACAGATACATCATCAAATCCTGTTCCACCAGTTAAATCTCTTAATGTCTTCACTGGGTCATCGACTTTCGCAGTATTGACAAAATGGATTTCAACACCTCGTTCTTTGGCATATTCTTCTGTAAATAATTCACTAGCTCTTTTTAATCTTACTTCATCAATGTCTGTGATCACCAGTAAAGAAGGTTTACGATCACAATTTAACATATAACTGATCGCTCCTAATCCCATTGGACCGCAGCTTGCAAGAAGTGCACTCTTTCCACCTTCTACAATTCCCATCTTATGTTCATAAACACCACGTTCACTGTGGTACATAGAATGGAATGCTCCAATGATACAGCTCATAGGCTCCGCCAGTGATGCCTCAAAAAATGCACTGTTTTCATCAAAAGGTAATAAGCAGTCTTTTTCCATTACAATTGGCGGAACTTTGATAAAGGTTGCTGCTCCTCCGCAGTATTCATAAGAATATCCGATGGCTGCCATAGAACCTTTGATATTGATCGCTGGCTGCATGGTATATTTTGTTCCAACTTGATATTTATCTTTCCACTTCGCCCCAACTTCACGAATGATTCCTGCAAATTCATGTCCTACGATGATCGGATGTTCGCTGATATCATCGTTGACTCTCTGATGTTTTGCTCCCTGAATAGATTCTTTGTAAGTAGACATGCAGACACTGTCAGTGATCAGTTCCATTAAGATCTCATCGTCTTTCAGTTCTCCCATATCAAATTCTTCTAATCTTAAATCTGATTCCCCATAAAGTCTGACTGCTCTTGTCTTCATAGCTTATCCCTTTTCCTTTCTGTTTGTGTTGTGTGGTCATATGACCATGTACATTGTCATTTGATATTTTTTATTATAGATTCAACGTTTTTATTTGTCAATACAATTTTTTATTTTTCCATCACACAAAAAGTGCTGATTTACAAGATTTTTACAATAAAAAAGAAGCTGATATGCTTACTTTTATTTGCATATCAGCTTCATATTCTTATCTCTATATTATTTTAATAATAACTCTGCCGTCGGCACATCTGTTACCAACACATTCACTAATCCACCTGCGATCGCACCTTTGATTGCTTCGATCTTATCTTTTCCATAAGACATTCCGACTCTGACTGGTATCTTTGCGATCTTATCCAATGAAATTCCAACCATTTTTCTTTTCAGATCCTCATCAACCGTCTGGCCATTCTTGTCATAAATCCTTCCAACGATTTCTCCAACGGCACCTTTTCTCACTAGTTCCTTGTATTCTTCCTTTGTCCGTATTTCTGCCTTGATAATCGAAGAATCGTCCTGCATCGATCCGATTCCGATCAATGCAATGTCCGCTGTTTCTGCCATATGAAGAACTTTAGCGATTTCATCAATACTTTCGATCAACTCTTTTTCTTTTGTACCTTCCACATACATTGGTGCAGACAAGTTATAACTTGCACAGTGTAATAAATTTCCGACTTTCGTTGCAAGTGTATTGGAATATGTTGTTGTATTCCATGAATCTGACTGTATCGCTCCCGGTGTTCCAAGAAATGGAACAACTTTTACATTCTGAAATGAAAGAGATCTAAGACGTTCATCTTTCGCCAACTGCTCCACAAATTCATGCATGGCTCTTCCCCATGTCATTCCAAATACCATGTTTTTTTTCAAAACTCTTAGAATATAGTCTACCGCTTGAAACGCTACTTCTTGATCCGATGACTGTTCATATGCCGGAACAGCGATCAATGCTTCTGTCAATCCATATTTTTCTTCTAATTTCCGTTCCAATGCAAGATCACTTTGTTCAGGATATTGAATCCTGATCTGAACATACCCTTCATTTCTCGCCTGGATCAATGCTCTAGAAATACTGGTTCTTGATGTATGTAATTTTTTCGCAATCTCTTGTTGCGATAATCCATCACGGTAATAAAGTTCTGCTGCTTTTATTAAAAAACGATCACTTTTCATCTGGCTCCCTCCGTCGTGAATATGCCACATTTCATATGTGACTTTCTATATTTATATTATCTGGTTTTTTATTTATTTTCAATGCACATTTTTATATTTTCTTAATCTGTTTTATCGGATATTTTGATTGTACGAAAACAAAGATTATGATCTTATCTTTTTATCAGATTTTACGCTTTCTTAACGTTTTATTTACTAAATTTTATAATTTTTGTATACAATTATATGTTAAAATAATAGTTAACTAATGTTAGATGGTTTAAATACAAATATAAAACCAGAAGGGAGATAAATTCATGTTAAGAATTGGAATTTTAACCAGTGGCGGCGACTGTCAGGCATTGAATGCTGCCATGCGTGGTGTAATAAAAGGTTTAAGTGTAAAGAGAAATGATCTGGAGATCTATGGTTTCCGCGATGGATATAAAGGTCTGATCTACGATATTGCTGACCGTATGATTTTTCTGGAATTTTAAACCGTGGAGGTACAATTCTTGGAACTTCCAGACAGCCATTCAAAAAGATGCGTATTCCTGATGAAAACGGTCTTGATAAAGTCAAGGCAATGAAAAATAATTATCGTAAATATAAATTAGACTGTCTTGTAGTCCTTGGCGGAAACGGAACTCACAAAACTGCAAATATGCTTCGTGAAGAAGGTTTAAATGTTGTAACACTTCCAAAGACAATTGACAATGATCTTTGGGGAACTGAAATGACATTCGGATTCCAGAGTGCCGTTGATATTGCAACTGATACGATCGACCGAATCCATACAACAGCTTCTTCTCACAGCCGTGTATTTATCATCGAGGTTATGGGGCATAAAGTCGGACATGTTACCCTGCAATCAGGAATTGCTGGTGGAGCTGACGTAATCCTGCTGCCTGAAATTCCTTATGATATTGATAAAGTAGCCGAAGTTGTAGAAAACCGCTTTGCAGCTGGAAAGAAATTCTCGATTATCGCAGTTGCTGAAGGTGCTATTTCAAAAGAAGATGCGAAGTTAAAGAAGAAACAGTATAAGGCAAAACTTGCAGAAAGAAGATATCCTTCTGTTGCTTATGAGATTGCAGCTGCACTAGAAGAAAAAACAAATCGTGAGATCAGAGTCACCGTTCCAGGACATACACAGCGTGGTGGTGCTCCTTGTGCTTACGACCGTGTACTTGCTACAAGAGTTGGAGCATATGCCGCTGAATTGATCCTTAATAAAGAGTATGGCTATATGGTTGGTATTGTTGATGGAGATACAAAAAAGGTTCCATTATCTGAAGTTGCCGGAAAATTAAAATATGTTGATCCGAAGTGCCAGATGATTAAGGACGCTAAGACGATTGGAATAAGTTTTGGTGAGTAAATTGTAGTTTGATGACGGAAATTATTGGTGGAATATTATAAAAATGGTTATATGTCTGCGACGCGCTCTCGCTCGACTCACTACGCAGCTGTACTAAGCTCCTGAATGATCTTACGATCATCCACTCGCTAAGTGCAGGCGTGTTCCTACGGTCGCCGACATATAACCATTTTTATAATATTCAATAATTTCAGTTATCGAAACCACTGGTAGGTGTGTATGTTTTACTGTATTGGTATTTATAATAAACACTGTCTGTCACTACAAAAATTTAAAAACGATAACACTCAACATACACACCACTTAAGTTTTTCAATCTTGTAATTGTCCACACTTTAGACTTCAGGTATATGATAAAAAATAAATAAACAATCGGAAGCGCAGCATTAGAATTTTGCCACGTTTTTTGCGGATTCGCAGCCGGCTTGGTGTGCTGTCTGAGCCTCAAAGAGTTCTGATTTAAACACCCTTGAAGGCGAGTTGCACAAGGAAAGCCGGCGGATCAGCGATCTGCAAAAAACGTGAGCAAAATTCTCTAGCTGCTCTTCCAATCGTTTATTTATTTTTTATCATATACTGAAAAACTACAGTTGGCCAACACACAAATTACAACTTATCAGAAATCTGTGCATGTAATCCCTGTAATGAATTCACTTCTTCATTCTGATCCTGATGTGCTTTTACATAAGCGATTCCTTCAGCTGCTGCTTTGGCTGCTGCGATTGTTGTATAATATGGAATCTTCGCTTTGATCGCACCTTTTCTTAGGTAACTATCATCGTTCACGCTGTCTTTTCCGACTGGAGAGTTTACAATAATATCGATATTACCATTTGTGATAAGGTCAAGGATGTTTGGTCTTCCTTCGCTTAATTTATTGACTTTCTCAGCTTCAATTCCAGCTTCTTTGATCAGTTTACATGTGTTTTCTGTTGCAAGGATCTTGAATCCGTCGTCTGCGAATGCTTTTGCTACTTCTACAACTTCTTCTTTATCCTTGCGATTTACAGAAATCAGTACCGTTCCTCCTAATGGAAGTTTCGCTCCAACACCTTCCTGTGCTTTGTAGAAAGCTTCTCCATAGGATTTGGATAATCCAAGAACTTCTCCTGTAGAACGCATTTCTGGTCCTAGAACTGGGTCTACTTCTTGGAACATATTGAATGGGAAGGCTGCTTCTTTGACTCCATAATATGGAATTGCCTGCTCTTTTAATTCTGGTACTGGTGATGGTTTTCCTGTTAATTCAGATGTGATGATCTGTGTTGCCAGTGGAACCATTCTCACGTTACATACTTTGGATACCAAAGGTACTGTACGAGATGCACGTGGGTTTGCTTCTAATACATAAACTTTATCATCTTCGATCGCATACTGCATATTCATTAGTCCTTTGACATGCATTTCTTCTGCGATCTTTCTTGTGTATTCTTTGATCGTTTCCAGGTTTTCTTCTGAAATATGAACAGATGGAAGAATACAAGCGGAGTCTCCTGAATGAACTCCTGCAAGTTCGATATGTTCCATCACTGCTGGTACAAATGCGTGTGTTCCGTCACTGATCGCATCTGCTTCACATTCCATCGCATGATTTAAGAAACGGTCGATCAGGATTGGGCGGTCTGGTGTTACACCAACGGCTGCTTTCATATATCCTGCCATGCTTTCGTCATCATAGACAACTTCCATTCCACGTCCACCAAGAACGTAGGAAGGTCTTACCATCACTGGATATCCGATCTTTCCTGCGATCTCTAATGCTTCTTCTACTGTTGTTGCCATTCCTGATTCCGGCATTGGAATCTCTAATTTATCCATCATTTCACGGAACAGATCACGGTCTTCTGCAAGGTCAATGACAGATGGAGATGTTCCAAGAATCTTCACACCATTTTTCTCAAGTTCGGCAGCAATATTCAGTGGTGTCTGTCCACCAAACTGAGCGATCACTCCTAATGGTTTTTCTTTATTATAAATACTTAATACATCTTCCACTGTTAATGGTTCGAAATATAATTTATCGGATGTATCGTAATCTGTAGATACTGTCTCTGGGTTGCAGTTTACGATGATCGTCTCGAATCCCATTTTCTTCAGTGCCTGAGATGCATGTACACAGCAGTAGTCAAATTCAATACCCTGTCCGATACGGTTTGGGCCTCCACCTAAGATCATGATCTTTTGTTTATCTGTGGATACTGGGTTCTTGTCTTCTGCATTATATGTTGAATAATAATATGCACTGTCTGGCGTTCCGCTTACATGAACCCCTTCCCATGCTTCTTCGACACCGATTGAAATACGTTTATTTCTGATATCTTCTTCTGGAATCTCTAATAACTGACTTAAATATTTGTCAGAGAAACCATCTTTCTTCGCTGATGTTAACATTTCATCAGATGGCATGTTTCCTTTGCATGCAAGAAGCTTTTCTTCTTCTTCAACTAACTCTTTCATCTGCTCGATAAAGTATGTTTTTACTTTTGTCAGTTCAAAGATCTCATCGACAGTTGCACCTTTTCTTAATGCTTCGTACATGATGAAATGACGTTCGCTTGATGGTGTCACTAATTTCTTTAATAATTCTTCTTTTGTTAAAGTATCAAAGTTGTTCGCATGTCCAAGTCCGTAGCGTCCTGTCTCTAAGCTTCGGATCGCTTTCTGGAATGCTTCTTTGTATGTCTTACCGATACTCATAACTTCACCAACGGCACGCATCTGTGTTCCAAGTTTGTCTTCGACACCTTTGAATTTCTCAAATGCCCAACGTGCAAACTTGATAACGACATAGTCACCGTCTGGTACATATTTATCTAATGTTCCGTATTTTCCACATGGAATATCTTTTAATGTTAAACCTGCTGCAAGCATTGCAGAAACTAAAGCGATCGGGAATCCTGTCGCTTTGGATGCTAATGCTGAGGATCTTGATGTTCTTGGATTGATCTCGATAACAATAATACGGTCTGTCACTGGATCATGAGCAAACTGTACGTTTGTTCCACCGATAACCTGTACAGAATCTACGATCTTATATGCCTGTTCCTGTAATCTCTGCTGACATTCTTCAGAGATCGTGAGCATCGGTGCGGAACAGAAAGAGTCTCCTGTATGCACTCCTAATGGATCGATATTCTCAATGAAGCAGACTGTGATCATATTTCCTTCTGCATCACGGACAACTTCTAATTCTAATTCTTCCCATCCAAGAATGGATTCTTCTACAAGTACCTGTCCAACTAAACTTGCCTGAAGTCCTCTTGCCATAACGGTCTTTAATTCTTCTTTGTTGTATACCAGTCCTCCACCGGCTCCACCCATTGTGTAAGCTGGACGAAGTACCACTGGATAACCAAGCTTATCAGCGATCTTCAACCCATCTTCTACGCTGTAAGCAACCTCGCTTCGAGCCATCTCGATTCCAAGTTCGTCCATTGTCTTCTTAAACTCGATACGGTCTTCTCCACGTTCAATACTATCTACCTGTACACCAATTACTTTGACATTATACTTATCTAAAATACCCTTTTTATATAACTCTTCGCATAAATTTAATCCGGACTGCCCACCTAAGTTTGGAAGTAAAGCATCTGGACGTTCCTTTGCAATGATCTCCTCTAAACGTTCTGCGTTCAGCGGTTCAATGTAAGTTTCGTCAGCTGTCTCTGGATCTGTCATGATCGTTGCTGGATTGGAGTTGACCAATACGATCTCATATCCAAGTTTACGAAGCGCCTTACACGCCTGTGTCCCCGAATAGTCGAATTCGCATGCCTGACCGATGATGATCGGACCAGAGCCAATGATCAACACTTTGTTAATATCTGTTCTTTTTGGCATAAAAATAATTCCTCCTTTAGACTTTATTATTATTATATAAGAAAATCAGTGAAATCGGAATCATTTTGTGAAGTTTTTTTAACTATATTAACTTTGGATTTTCTTACCAATTCGTAAGAATTTCTTAATGACAATTTATAAATCGTTTATATTTGTTTATATTCTGTATATTGAATCTCGAAATGGAAATGATTATACTATAACCATACCTCAAGGAAAGACCTAAAAGATAAGACAATAAAAGAATTTCAGGAAACATCCTACAGGTATAGTTTTTTCATATATATTTTTAATCCTCTCTTTTCAAAAAGGAAACCATCACACCCCAGATGGTTTCCTTTTATTTTTGTCAGATTTTCCCGCCTTGCTTTTCATTTTTGCCTATAATATAATGATGTTTGTTACTTTTTTATAGATTTTCAATAAAGAAAGAGAGGAACGTATGTTTTTACATACGGAAAAAAACTATGTTGGAAAACTTATTTAAATTAAAGGAGAATCACACCTCCGTAAAAACTGAAGTCATTGCTGGTATTACTACATTTATGACAATGGCTTACATCCTTGCGGTAAACCCAAGTGTGCTTTCTGCAGCTGGTATGGACCCTACTGCTGTCTTACTAGCTACATGTATCGCTTCCTTTATCGGAACTTTATGCATGGGACTTACTGCGAACCTTCCATTCGTACTTTCCGCTGGTATGGGATTAAATGCTTATCTTGCTTATACCGTTGTTGGTGTGATGGGTTATCACTGGCAGGTTGCTTTACTTGCTGTATTCGTTGAAGGTATCATCTTCATCGTATTATCTTTGACCAATGTTCGTGAAGCAATCTTTGATGCGATTCCTTTGAATCTTAAAAAGGGAGTTTCTGTCGGAATCGGTATCTTTATTGCCTTTATCGGTCTTCAGAACGCAAAACTTGTTATTGGAAATAAATCTACATTGGTATCTATCACAAACTTTACAAAAGATTTCCATACTGCTGGAATCTGTTCTTTACTTGCAGTTATTGGATTATTGATCACAGTCATTCTTTATATTAAAAAAGTACCTGGATCTATCCTGATAGGAATCCTTGCTACATGGGTGATCGGAATGCTCTGCCAGATAGCAGGAATCTATGTTCCTGATTTCAAAACAGGTTATTACAGCCTGTTCCCTACATTTGCAATGACAGATTTTTCAAAATTAGGAGAGACTTTCGGTAAATGTTTCCAGTATGACTTGGGCAAAGTCGGAATCTTTAATTTTATCGCCGTTGTATTATCTTTCTTATTTGTCGATCTGTTTGATACACTCGGAACTTTAGTCGGTGTCAGCACAAAAGCTGGAATGCTTGACGAGGAAGGTAAACTTCCTGGAATCAAACCTGCATTAATGGCAGACGCCGTTGCTACAACAGCTGGTGCGATTCTTGGTACTTCTACTGTTACAACATTCGTTGAATCTTCTTCTGGTGTTGCTGCAGGTGGACGTACTGGTTTAACAGCTGTTGTTTCAGGATTCTTATTCCTGATCTCAACATTATTTGCACCGCTCTTTACAGCAATCCCATCATTTGCGACAGCCCCTGCGCTGATCATGGTTGGGTTCTTAATGTTTGGAGCAATCTCTGATATCAAATTTACAGATGACAATATGACAGAAGCCGTACCTGCTTACCTTTGCATCATTGCAATGCCATTATTCTACAGTATCTCTGAGGGAATCTCTATCGGGATCATCTCTTATGTGATCTTGAATGTAGTTTGTGGTAAAGCAAAGAAGATCACTCCTTTAATGTACGTACTTGCAGTATTATTCATCCTGAAATATGCCGTTTTATAAATCGAGTAGGAGGCGGTGACTAACCGCCGTCCTCTCACACCACCGTGCGTACCG
>OHLR01000787.1_pt1 | contig 12568 bp, 6 predicted proteins | sample 1569141 | NCBI WGS metagenome assembly OHLR01 (sample SAMEA3879553, study PRJEB24766) | human gut metagenome | biome: human-associated habitat; feature: feces | place: USA | collected 1985/1987
CCTGTTGTGTCAGTTCTTTATTCTTTCTGGCCTCTCTCATTTTCTGCCCTAAAGCAGTTAAATCATCAATCGGCATAATCGTTCACCTCAAATATATTTTATCGTTCCGATTTGCACAAAGGAATAACCTTATTGTGCTTGAGAACAGGACTGATTATGCTGATTCCTTTTTGATAACATGGTTGCTCCATGATTATGGCGTTTCCGGCTGCTAATTGAACTATGAGGATGAATTGCAGATTTCAGCTTTTAGTTCGTTGCCAAACGAGAATGATATAGAATGCGGTAGGGAGGCTATCAGTTTTATCCGCTCATCTATGAGCCTTTTTTCTTCCTCTGTGACATAGAATTTCATTTGGATATTCCGTTTTCGGTTTGCCATGCGCCGCCTCCGTTTCTCATAAGGGTCTGGGACGTCTCGCCTGTCGGCTCGGTCGGTGCTTCAAAGCGTTTCACGCTTTGAGGTCTCCACCGGAGACCCGCGCCCCAGCAAGCAATTTTGACTGTTCGGGCAAGGGACCTGAACAGCGCAAAATCCGCAAGCGGGTACTCGCTTGCTGTGCTTGCTGACTACTCCGTACTCCCGTTTTCCCCCTCTACCCATACTACAATCTGAACAAGGCGTTTTGGCCAGATTTCGGAGGATTTTTCAAAAAAATCAACCTTATCCGCAACTTTTCTCTGAACACTTCGCCGGATGCCTTGTGTTTCTTCGGATATTCGTATATAATGTATCGTGTTGAGTATTATCCATGCGGAGGTACGGTATGAACGGGATCAAGGGCTATATCTCCATTCGGGAGGCGTCTTACCGTTGGGGCGTGTCAGAGCGGCGGGTCAACCAATACTGCGCCGAAGGGCGGATCCCCGGCGCGTCCCGGTTCGGGCGCTCATGGGCGATCCCGGAAAATGCGGAAAAGCCGTCCGACCCGCGCTTTCAGGAACAGCACCGCGATCCCGACAGGACAAGCACCTGACGGATACCCCTCTGCATGGGAAGCATCCGCAAAAAGGAAGTGAACGCTATGACCTGCGATGAGAGCTTGTACCGCCAATATCTGAGCGGCGATGACGAAGGGCTTAATGCCCTGATGAAAAAATACGGCGACCCCCTGACCCTGTATATTGACGGCTATCTGCACGACGTTCACGAGGCGGAGGAGCTGATGCTGGATGTTTTCGCCTATCTGTTCACAAAAAAACCGAAGATACGGGACGGCGGCTTCAAGGCGTATCTCTATAAGGCGGCGCGGCACATGGCGCTGCGCCATAAGAGCAAACGAAAGCCCCTGTTCAGCCTCGATACGCTGACCGGCGAGCCGGACGGGCGGCTGCTGGCGGAGGAGGTCATCCGGACGGAGGAGCGAAACCGCATCCTGCATTTCTGCATGGGCGAAATGAACCCGGACTATCGGGAAGTCCTCTATCTCACCTATTTTGAGGATATGAGCTACGCGCAGGCGGCGGAGGTCACGGGAAAAACGGTAAAACAGATCACCAACATGGTGTATCGCGGAAAAGAGAGCCTGCGAAGGCTCTTAGAACGGGAGGGAATCACAAATGCGGAGTCATGAGGAGCGCGTTGCGGAGACGAAGCGGCGCATCGCCAAAATTGAGCGAGAGAAACGGCTGCGGCGCAATACGATCACCCTGGCTTCCGCCGTGGCGGCGTGCCTTGCGCTGCTTGTATGCGCGTCCCTCGCCATGCCCGGCATTGCCGCAAACATCCGGACAGGCGATTATTCCGGCTTTGAAACGGCGGCAAGCATCTTTCACGGCGGCACGGCTTTGGGATACATCGTCATCGGGCTTTTGGCGTTTTTACTCGGCGTGTGTGTGACCGTTCTGTGCTTCCGGCTGCGGCAGATGAACCGGGAGGACGATCAGAACAACGAAAGCGAGGGGATTCATGGAGCTGATTGAGAACCTGCTGCAATTGCTGACCACGTTCGTCGGCGCGCTGCTTTCGGGTATCGCCTACCGCAAAAGCCGCAGGCAGGCGTATTTCCTGCTGCTGTGCTTCTACGGCTGCTTTGCCCTCGGCGCGCTCTACTGGACGCTGTATCTGCTGCTGTTCGATACCACACCGCGGGTCTTTTATGTCTCGGAGTTCGGCTGGGTGGCCAGCCTCATCTTCCTGCGCATTTTGCAGGCCACTCTGGCGGGAGCAGATGAACGCGCCTTCCGCTGCCGCAGGGCGTGGCTTGCGCCTGCGTTCGGCGTGCCGCTACTGGCGTTCTACTGCACCTTCGGGGACATTCTCTCCAACCTGATCTGGTGCGGCATGATGATATGGCTCTCCTTCTGCGCCATTCGTGGGCTTGTCTATGCGAAAATGCAGACGGGCGCGGCGCGGAATATGCGGTACTTCCACATCGGCGTGCTGTGCTTTGCGTTCGCGGAGTATCTGCTCTGGACGGTGGGCTGCTTCTGGCCGGAAACCTCACCGGCAAGCCCCACCTTCTGGTGTGATATGCTGCTGACGCTTGCGATTCTGGGGCTGCTGCCCGCCACGAGAAAGGCGGTGGCTGCATGACCTACATCGAGAATATTTTTATCTGCATGGTGTCCCCGCTGCTGGTGGCCGCTTTGTGCATGGGCAGGCGGCAGCTTCGCTTCTTCCTGTTCTGCATTGCCGGGATGGGGGTGTGCCTGCTTTCGGCCTATATCAACACCTTCCTCGCGGCGGTATGTCAGGCGGACGCCCTTGCCGCCACGGCGGAGATCGCGCCGGTGGTGGAGGAAATGATGAAGCTGCTGCCGCTGGTGTTCTATCTTCTGGTATTCGAGCCGGAGGGGGATAAAATCAAGGCTGCCGCCATCACCGTGGCTCTCGCCTTCGCCACGTTTGAGAACGTGTGCTATCTCATTCAGAACGGCGCGGACCGCTTCTCCTTCATCTTCTTCCGGGGCTTCGGCACGGGAGCAATGCACGTCCTCTGCGGTCTGATCGTGGGCGGCGGACTTGCATATACATGGTGGCGGACGTGGCTGAAGATCGCGGGCACCTGCGGGCTGCTGGGCGCGGCCATCACCCTCCACGCCATCTACAATCTGCTCATCGCCTACGGCGGCGCGGCGCAGTATGTGGCCTACGCCCTGCCGGTGCTGCTGGTGACGGCAGGAAGGCTATCCGTTTTCCGATTATCACGGAAGCAATAACAGAATATCCACTCCATGAGAGCTGCTTTTTGGCGGCTCTCAAATTTTTTTGAAAAATTTTGCGTTTTGGGTGAGAGTTTTTTCGATTTTTTGTACCTATATAAGTGAAAGGGTTTTTAGGCCACAGTTTCAGACAAACCGGAAAGGGGGTTCAAACGAAGTGTACGATACCGCAAGACGGGTCGCACTCGTCAAGCAGCGAGTGCGGGAAAACACCCGCCGAAGGCAGCGGCGCGAGGTAATAAGTCTCTTCGCAGCGTGTATGCTGCTGTGCGCGGCGCTGATGCAGACAGCGGGCACGGTCGTCGGGCCGGGGCAACCGGAAGCATGGGGCGTGTTCGGCGCGATGCTGCTGCGGGAGGACGCGGGCGGCTATGTGCTGGTAGGCGTTGTCTCCTTTGCCGCGGCGGCAGCGTTCACCGCGCTGTGCTTCCGGCTCAGAAACAGAGAAAACCAGAAAAAAGGCGGGGCGGACAAACCGAACCGACACGAACAGGAGGAGAAAAGCCAATGAAAAAACGAATACTTAGCATACTGCTCGTCTGCTGCATGGTGCTGACCATGCTGCCGACAGCGGCGTTTGCAGCGGTGAGCGATTCGCTGGGCAACACACCCGAGGAAAATCAGGCGATTTTGGAGCAGCTCTCCGCCCTGACCGGCGGCAGCAGCGACCAGGTGCTTTCCATGCTGAACGCTTTGGGGCTGCTGGATGAAGACGGCAATTTCAAGGTGGATCAAACCATCACGCTGGACGGCCGGGTGTTGACACTGGCGGCTGTCATGGAGCTGCTGGAAAATCCCGCCACGGATCTCACCCGTATAGCCGACGTGGATGGGACTCCGGTGGCGCTGGGCGATTTGAAGACCATGATCCAAATCGAACAGGAGCTGCAGCGGATCAAGGACACCTATTTCTCCGGCAGGGAGTTTGCCGGGGAAGCTCTGGAGAATCTCAATAGCCTGATGGAGCAGCTGGAGCTGCAGGGCATCAGCTTGCGGTATTCCGCCTTTGCCACAAAGCCTGAGGGCGTTGAGACGGTGGATATGCGCGGCATGATGAGCCTAACGCTGGGGACCGAAGCAAACAACAACAAATGCATCTCCGGGACTTTTACTGTATACCGCGGAAAACCGGTCAGCTTTTCCTACCGCATTCAAGAAGGCCAGCTCCGCGATTATATCACCGGTGTGACGGTCTCGATAGGCGGGGAGAGTGGGGTCGATCAAGGCGACGGGACCTACAAGCTGACCTATGACGTAGGCTCGAGGGACAGTTTAGGTGGTTGTCAAATCACTGTCGAGGTTAAAACCAAAGGAAATAACAAAGCCTGGCACGATAATACTTATTCCTATGGCGACCTGCTGGGGATGATCGAATTTTACGATGCGGATAATCTGGTGTTCTATGACGGCACCGGTTATGCCGACCACTGTCAGCTCAAGCTAATAAAGACGGTTGACGACCCCGCAATAAAAAAATCAATGACCGCGCCGAGCTATGTTGAAGAAGTCAAAAATACAACCGTATTATATGATGATTTGTTTATTCCTTTGCTGGCGGATGGATACAATGTCGGCACCGGTGCCAACAATTCGGACTTCGTTGCGCTAAGCGATACCATCAGAATTCTGGAGGGCGCCCGCAACTCGGTGCTTCCCGCCGACTCCGACCCATTTTATCAGCCATACCAAATCGACGCCAGCATCAAGTTTGACTGGAGCACCGACAAAGCTGACTATACCGGCAGTGCGCCGTATGGCAATAGCGCCACACGACCCTATGCCCCGTTCTATCTGATGGAGTACGAGTTCAATGGAAACACTCTGACGCTCAGCGGCGACAGAAAGAGAACGGCGGACTGTACGATCAACAAGGGCGAAACGGTCAACATCTCCCTGCAGTCTACCACGCAAAACAGAGTGGATCAGCAGTACTATCTGCCCTTCGAACTGTATCTGAAGAATGTAAATAGAGATATCCAAAATTCCACCACCACCGCCAAGACCAGCGACGTCACCGCCGAGCTGGTGGACACGGACAATCCCACCATTCAAAGCGTCACGGCCCCGGCGGGAACCTATGCCAGCGGACAGCATGTGCCCATCACAGTTACCTTTAGCGAGTTCGTGGATCTTAGAAACGCCCGCGTGACCATCAATGGCGAAGAGTATACCGCCGCTGAGCTTTCCATGAACAACTACGGTGTCACGGCAATGCTCTGGTACCCAGTGCAGGATACAGATGCCACCACGGTCACCGTCAATGGTATGACCGGCGTGAAGGATGTTTTCGATCATACGCTGGATACCACACACTATCTAAGCGAGCCGATTACCGACGTTGCGCTGGAGAGCGTCTTGATGCGCAACGCCCCCACCGCACTGACCGCCGACTACGACAACGGCAATGCATCGTTCACGATGAACGCCAACATGGCGCAGGCCTACAAGACCGTATACAGCGATTATCACACCCCGGAAGGCACAGAGCCGAAGGAAGCCCCTTTCCGCCTCGAACTGAGGGACAACTCCACGGATGAAGCAATCCATCTGCAGGTCTATCTGGACACAGAGAAGGAAGCCTTCACCATTAGCGACTATGCAATCGCACCCGCGGCTTACACCCGCACCTATACGGTGACGCTGCAGGCCAACGAGGGCACGAAAGGCTCTCCTAACTGGGTGAATGTTCTTCCCCTGACCCGGCAGTTCACGGTGGCAAAGAAAGTTTCCGCGCACACGGTGACCATAGTCCCGGAAGCGAATGACGCCGACTATACGATTTCCCTCGCCGATTCCGCCCGCCCCACGCTTCAGGCAGAGGTTTTGGGGGCAGGCGGTGAGACGGCCAGCTACACCACCGGCAAATGGAGCAGCAGTGACACGCTCATTGCCACCATCAACGAGGATACCGGCGTTGTTGCCACCACAGGAACCAAGGTGGGAGTCGTCACCTTTACCTTTACGGCGGACAACGGGACTGAGGACCCTGCCGATGATGTGACGGGCCAGTCACAGCCCTATACCGTGACGGCAGGCAATTCCCTGGCACTGGTGATTCCCGGCGGCGCGTCCATCGTGACGCGGGTAAATCAGCCCGCCACCGTGCTGTGGAGCTCCAACGCCGCGCTGATGACACCGGGCAAAGAGTTCAATTACAGGATCGACCTGTATGAGGGCAACTACAAGAATGAGGCGGAGCTGAGCGGCCGCGATCCCGTTGCGACTTATACCGCCGTCAAAGATGAAAACAGCGTGCGGATCCCAGAGAATGTGCTCTCCCAGCTCTCCAGCGGAAATACCCCGGCCTACACGGTGTGTGTCTCCATGCCGCACCCCAACGCCGGCGGTGAGGACGTCCGCCTGTCGGCACTTGCCTGGATCATCGTGCAGGCACCGCCTGCCACAGCCAAGCTGACACCGCCCCGGAGCATTTACCTCAAGGATACCGACGGCGCCGTCAATATCGACTGGTCGGTGGAAAACACCACTGAGGGCGCCCCTTTGCAGCCCACGCTGACCATCACCCGGGTCACAGAGGACAACACCACCACCAAAGTGGTGGACAGTGAGCGCCTATCCGGCACCTCCGGGAGCGTCTCCCTGTCATTACAGAGTGTGAAAGCCGGCAATCTGAAGGACACCTATCAGGTGGTTTTGAGCGTGGAGAACCCTGGTGAGGAATCTCCCAGCACCGACTCCTTCCCCCTGTATGTCTACGATGCCGACGCACTGAAGGTGCAGGACGGCAAAGGAGACACGATTTCTGCGCTGACCATGGACAATACCTCCAAGGTCAGCGGCACCCTGCCCACCGATACAGCTAAAATTTTGCAGCTGCGCCAAGAGCTGGGGCTGATCGAGTACATAGGCATCAACTATGACGAGTACGGATGGAACTCCTTTAAAGATGGCATCCAGTGGCTCTCCAGCAACAACAATGCCATTTCCGTCAACTACAAGCAGGGCGGACTGTATGAGGACATCAGAAACTTCTCCTTTGATTCCTACCTTCCCGAAACCAAAATGGCGCTGTCCGGCTTGGCCAACGGCACCGCAACCGTCACGGCTACCCATGCCGCCACGGGTATGCGTGCCGCCGTACAGGTGACAGCGAAAACGCTGCAAAATAAGTTCTATCTCTTCCAGCTGACGCCTGCAGCGGAAACTACGCTGCAATACACCGACGGCAAAGGTGTGCCCAAAACGGTCACGACCAACAGTGAAGGCGTGCTGGCGCTTTACGAACCCAACGGAATCGCCAGTGAGGTGTCTCTGCGGTCCGGCTCCGGCGCGGATATTTATCTGGGCACCATCTATAAAGAAAATCTGCGTTCCGGCGAGCGGGATGCCACAAAACTGCAGCTTTATCCCTTGAATACCTTCAGCCTTCGGCGAGTCGCCCGGGCATCTGTGACGCTCATCACGCCGGGCGGCGATCCGCTGGCGAACAAGACGGTGACCGTTCGCGGCGGCGTTTATAAAAACGGAGGCTACTGCGAGACAGCTCTGCTGGGCTCCAGGGCAGGAGCACTTGTCAGCGGCATCACCGGTGACACCTATACCACGGATGCGGCGGGAAATATAACCGTCTATCTGGATTCCACCCAGTTCTGGTCGACCGAAAAGGGCGAGAGCAACACCACGGCGCTTTCCGCTCTGGATCAGCTGGAGTACATTCTGGAGATCAGCGCAATTGACGGCGACAGGTACTATCCGCTGCTGCTGACCGTCAACGGCAAGCTGGGCGTGGACGATGTAATGCGCACCGCAGAGGGCGTTGTCTCTCTGGAGAGCGTGCCGCCGGGGGAGGAAAACAAACCCTTCATTGTGGCGCAAAGCGTTGATTACGGTCTTGCCAACGGTCAGAAAGTGGATGTCCGCAGCTCGACCGGGAAGATTGGCCCTAACAGCAGCTTTAAAACAGCAACCCTGCACACCACCATGTTCCTCTGGGGCGAGAAGATTGCCAACGCGAAGAATTACAGTCTCAAGCTGGCGGACGAATACGGCGTTCTTCCTGCCGCCCAGAGCAGCAGTACCAAGCAGTATCCCTTCTCATCCATCCCTGTAGCGGAAAACGATCTGACCCTCACCGAGGCCACCATGACCACCTCTGGATGGATCGCCGACGGCAAGGATGTGGGTATGAAAACGCAGCTGAGCCTGAACGGCAGCCTGCTGCAAGAGAAAATAATGCCCTTCCGGGTCGTTGATCTGACCCGAGTGCCCAAGGTGACAGAGGATGACCGCGTCACCGGTATTCTGGCGACGATGGGAGCCTCCAGTGTAGTGAAGGGAGTCGACTTTGGCGGAGTGGGCGACAGTAACATTCTCAAGGTGCTGACCGGACGGCTGGATGATCTGAGCGGTCCGGTGGACACTTCCGTGTTCAAAATGATCATCACCCCCAGCGAAGATCCCTCCGTGTTCCGTGCCATGATTTGGGCCGGGTACAATACGCTGGAGATGGAGGACATGGACTATTCCGAGGACGGCGTGGCGTTGGGTGCGAATGTGCTGACGCAGAACCTGGAGGTGGGCGTGCCCGGGACCGGGGACCTGAGCCAGATGGCCCAGGGAACCTATGATCCCAAGGGGGACTACAAAACCAACTCCTTGGCCGACAATGTCACCAGCACGGATCTCAACTTGCAGTTGGAGGGCTTTTACGAAGCGGAGATCCGCTATAACGCCGAAAAAAAGGAGTGGGAGGTTTTCACCGTAGGCGGCGGCTTTACCTCCGGCGTTGGCGTGGGCTTCTCCTTCAGCGTGAACGCCATGGCTGGCCCCGTGCCGTTGACAGCAACCTTTGAGCTGGGCGGTGCCATTCAGCTGGATTTCCGTACCGCAGTGCGCTACGGCCAGCAGGGACAGGGCACAGAGCTTGCCTGGAGCGATCCCACGGCCACGGCAGTGAATGACTTTTTGACCACGCTGCGTATCAACGCCTATGTCCACGCGTTTGGCGGCATTGGCTTTGACTATTCGATCGTGGCGCTGAAGATCGGCCTATTCGGCAATTTGGATGTGGACAGTCAGAATAAGTTCCTTTCCCGCACCTATCTTGCCGACGAGACAAAGCGCCAGATCAACGGTCAGGCCCTGGGGATCCAAAGCGAAGTGGGAATCAAATTTGTGGCCACCTTCCTGTTTATCTCCTACGAGGCGGTGATCGCCTCCGGAACCTTTGGAGCCACCAAGACTTTTAATAACTGGAAAACAATCGACGACTACTGGAATAGCGCCACCAGTGGGCTGAGCCTTGCCTCGCTGCGGATGGCGGCGGCCCAGAGCGGAATGCAGGTGGCTTCTGCCAGTGCGACGCTCCAAAGCCGGGACTATCTGGAGCAATATGCCCGTACTTGGGGCCAGCCCCGGCGGCGGATGATGCTGTTCTCTCTGAACTCCACCAGTGGGCTGGAAAACATCCAGACCAATGCCAACCCCACATCCTATCCACAGCTCAGCGATGACGGGAAGGTATTGGCCTACATCAACGACGGCAACATCGGCAATATTTACGCCAGCCGGGCACATTTCTCCACCCTTAATGGCGGCGGCTATTCTGTCTCCAGCCAAATTGCCGATCCCACAGGGTTCCCCGGCTACGGCGACACGAGCGTTTCTTTGTCCGGCACTGGCAGCTTCGCGGCGGCGGCTTGGGTTCGCATGGGCACCGACCTGCCGGGTAAAAATGCCGGTGATCCCGTGACATTGGAAGAGCAAAACCTGCTGATGAACAGCACGGAGATCGTAGTGTCCGTCTATAACGGCACGACCTGGACTTCCACCCGCCTAACCAACGACGGCACGCCGGATCTGGCTCCAGCCACGGCAGTGGGCGGCGACGGTAAGGCCATCGTGTTCTGGCGCAGCGTCTACACCCCCGATCCCGGTACGCAGGGCAGCAACAACCTGCTGAACTTCACTACCAGAGATTGTATCATGTACCGTTGCTATAACAGCGGCACCTGGAGCGAGGCCAAAATGCTTTATAACGGTGCTACTGGCAGCGTGAAGGCGTTGCAGGCGGCCATGCTGCCCGACGGAACCGCTATGGCGGTTTACTCGCTGGACCGCAGCGAAACCGGAGATACCTCCGACTACGAGATTGCCTATTGTACCGTGGCTGCTAACGGAACTCCCGGTACAGCCATGCTGGCGACCTGTGACAGCAATCTTGACGAAAACCCCCAGGTCGTTGCAGCCAACTTCGGCGGCGGGGATGACCGATTTGTCATCGGTTGGCATAGTGTCCGAGACGGCAGCAGCGATATTCAGCTGTTGGCTGTGGACGGCGGAGGCGCCATGTCCAACAGCTTCCCCGGCTCTCTGTCTGCCCTGACCAGCAGCGGCAACGCCGTCGTGGGCGGAGACTTCCGCTTCGCTTCCCTCAGTGGGGATCATCGCAGCCTCAATGATCTTACCATCGTCTGGAATGAGACTGTCAATGACGCCAACGGCGCGGTAGATCACGGCATTTTGAAGGCGGCCAAGCTGCGCTATGCCGCAAATACCTACACGCTCTCCGCACCATTGGAACTGGCAGAGCTGCCGGATCGCACGCTGGCTGATCACTTTGATGCCTATGTCAGCGGCAGCAATCAGGTGCAGGCTGCCATTCAGGCCACCCGGTATGACGATGAAAAACCGGAGGTAATCGGCGGCGTGACCGTTCCGGGTGAGGAAACGATCCTCTATACCGCTACCTCTAATTTTATCACCGATGCGGTGGCAGTGGAACAGATCGGTGTGGATTATGCAACGCTGGCGCTGAACAGCCTGACTCCCATTCGCTTTACCATCCGCAATACCGGGCTGAACGATGTGACAAACCTAACGGTCAAGCTTGGCAGCGGGGAAACCGCCACCCTTACGGAAAAACTGCTGCCCAATGAAAGCACCACCCTTACCGTCTGGCACCATGTGAAGGACCGCGTGACCGACCCGAGCTATACCATCACCGCCGCCGGCGGCATCAACGAAAACGGCACAGTGTATCTGGATTATCCCGACATTGGCATCTCGCAAATGGAAGTGATTGCGGAGAGCGCCGGCAAGCGCACGGTGCGCATGACCCTCTATAATTCCTCTGCCGCCACGCTGGCCGGCGGAAAGAACCGCGAGGTGAAGCTTGCGTTCTATGCGGATGATCTGCATACCAAGCCTGCAGAGGTAGCCTGCACCACAAACGGCGTATCGGTTAGCGGTAATGAAATCACCGTTTCCGGAGACAGCACCCTCGCCCGCATCGATCAGGGAACCTTTACACTGGACCTGACCTATGATCTGGGCAGGTATATGACATCCATTGGCAAAACCGAGATCCCCAATGTGGGTACCTATCTGTACGCCGAGGCGTGGGCGGAAGGCCAGATCGGTGGAATGGGAGGCAATCAGCGCCTCCCGGAGTATGACGGCAGTGACAGCGAGGCCAGCGTCCATATGACCGGCGCACTGGCCCGCACCGGAGAGCGGATGACGATGGATGTGACACAGGGGAACGACGGCAACGGTCACAGCACCGCCGCCATTACCCTGCGCAACAACTGCCTGCAGTCTCAGACTAGCGCAGCACTGGTGACCACGCTGCTGGATGCTGCCGGGACCGTTCTGGAAACGAAAAAGACCAGTATTGGCGGTGCCATCTCCGGGGAAACCTTCCAGGCGGAAAACGTCACCTTCTCCCGGCTTGGCACCCGCGTAGTGGTGCGAGCCGCAGTGCCCGGTAATGACCTTCTGACCTTTGAAGGTCTGGCAGTGGGGCTCGGCGATTTTACCGCCAACGGAACGAACTATACCTATACGCTGCAAAATGATAGCGGAGCAACATCTACGCTAGTCACAGCGGTGTCTGGAAACGGCGAGCCCGTGAGCATCAACGGACAGGCTCTGTCCACCGGCGGCAGCGCAACCGTTGCCATCCCCAACAGCGGCACAACCGACATTGTCGTGAGAATCGGTGCTAAAACCTACACGCTGACGATTCTGCGCAATAGCGGCACAGGCGCGAATCCCTTTACCGATGTTTCTGAAAAGGATTGGTTCTATGGCGATGTGATGTTCGCCTATGAAAATGGGCTGATGATCGGCACGGGCAACGCGCAATTCCGTCCGCACGGGACGGCGACGCGCGGGATGATGGCGACCATTCTTTGGCGCATGGCGGGCAGCCCCGCACCGAAGGGCAACAGCAGCTTTACCGATGTGGAAGCCGGAACGTGGTACACAGACGCGATCGCATGGACGGCGGAGAACGGCATCTTTTTGGGCTACGGCAACAACAAAGTCGGTCCGAACGATTCCATCACCCGCGAACAGCTTGCAGCCATCTTCTTCCGCTACGCAGACTACAAGGGCTGCGATATGACCGCCAAGGGAGAGCTTGACAAGTTCCGGGATG
>OHLR01000795.1_pt1 | contig 12468 bp, 10 predicted proteins | sample 1569141 | NCBI WGS metagenome assembly OHLR01 (sample SAMEA3879553, study PRJEB24766) | human gut metagenome | biome: human-associated habitat; feature: feces | place: USA | collected 1985/1987
CATCACCACCGCTAAAATATGCTCCAGTACGATCAGGATTCCTTTACATGGTGCGCTCTGATACCATTTGTTATTCATAAGACCTCCTAACCGATCTTCTCTACCTTATATCCACGTCCCTGTATCATCTCCAGATCACGTGCCAGACTGGTCATCTTACAGGAAATATATACAATCTTATCCACCCCATAATTCAAGATCTTCGGAAGTGCCTTCGGGTGAATTCCGTCTCTCGGCGGATCCAGTACGATCACATCCGGCTTCTCTTCAATCTCATCAAGTACCTTAAACACATCTCCGGCAATAAATCTGCAGTTGGAAAGTCCGTTTCGGACAGCATTTTCTTTTGCTGCCTCGACTGCTTCTTCAATAATCTCGACACCGATCACTTTCTTCGCAACCGGAGCAAGCACCTGACCGATTGTTCCTGTTCCGCTGAACAGATCGAATACAACCTGATTATCAATATCTCCAATGTATTCTCTTACAGTCTCGTACAGCACTTCTGCACCTTTTGAGTTTGGCTGGAAGAAGGAAAATGGTGTAATCTTGAATTCCAGTCCGAGAAGCTTCTCATAAAAGAAGTCCTGTCCATAAAGAATTCTTGTCTCATCACTCTTCACGACATCGGACAGAGAATCATTCAATATATGAAGGATTCCAACAATCTTTCCTTCTAACTCTAATGCCAGAAGTTCTTCTACTAATGGAGTTAAGTCATATTCTTCCTGCGTTGTCGTTACAAGATTCACAAGAATCTCGCCTGTTGTATCGCCTCGTCTTAAAAGAAGATGGCGAAGATAACCGACATGCTGCATTTTCTTATAATAACTTACATTTCTTTCTTTGAAATAATTCAGCACACAAAGGAGAATCTTATCCATATCTTCATGGACAAGCTGACAGTCTCCTGCTGTCAGTACATCATAAGTACTTCCTTTTTTATGAAGACCGAGAGATAACGGACCGTCTTTGAATTCATCTCCAAAAGAAAATTCCATTTTATTACGATAATGGAATTCCTTCGGACTGTGCTTCACACCTTCAAAAACATATTCACCTTTTACTACCGGATCCATGATTCTGCGGATCTGTCCTTCTTTCATCTTCACCTGTTCTTCGTATGGCATCGTCTGATACATACAGCCACCACAGGCAGGAAAGATACTACAGACCGGCTCTCTTGTCTCTAATGGAGATTTCTCCAACACTTCAAGAAGTCTTCCTTCTGCATTTCCTCTTTTAAATTTATTTATCATAAAACGGATCTTCTGTCCCGGAATCCCATTTTTCACAGTAACATACTGTTCTTCCTCCGGAACAAATACAATCCCCTTGTTTGGGAAATCTACACGTTCAATAATACCCTCGTAGATCTGACCTTTTTTCATCCTAATCTCCTATCAATTCTAATCTATTTTAACAGAAAAACAGACAGGATGGTTTCTTCTCTCACCCTGTCTGCACTTTTGCAATTCACTCAAGAATTATACCTGATCATCCTCGCTGAAGTAATCATCAAAATCGTCATCAAAATCATCTTCAAAATCATCAAGATAATCCGGTGATACGAAACGATATACTGCATAAGCGATTGCAGCTACTGCTGCTACTGCTCCGATGATAGCCAGTGTCCAGATTACTGTATTCTTCTGCTTCTCAGCCTCATTCTTATGAAGAATCTCGTTCAATCTTGTTTCTGCAATGATGTCTTCTATTCTCTTGTTCATATTAACACGTCCTTTCTTCACCTTTTGCGGTGACAGATAATCTGTGTTTATTATAACACCTGACGATTCATATTACTACTGATTTATCATTTTTTTATAACTTTCTCATACCTTGACAAGCTTGGCAAATTTTGCAAACATCCTGCGTGTTCCGACACTGTCAAATTCAATCGTAACCTCGTGATCTCGTCCACCTTCTTTGATATCCGTTACTGTTCCTTCCCCAAACTTCACATGACGTACCCGGTCTCCGACCTCATAACCAAGTGGACCATTCCCACCTGCTGCCAGCTGACTTCCCTTCTGCAGGGATGCCAGTGCCTGACTTCCTGTAAGCGGCTTACCCATCCCCTGATTCTTTGCAGGTGTCATTCCGCCAAGTGCTCCTGCGAATGCCTGCGCCCGAAATGCTTCTCTGGCACGTGCATATGTATTCTGCTGTGCTGGCATCTCCGTCTCCTGGGTAAACTTCTTGTTTCCTGTATCAAGCAGTTCCCTCGGGATCTCTTTCACAAATCTTGACATCGGATTGTACTGTGTCTCACCGTGCACCATTCTTCTGCGCGCACTTGTCAAAGTCAGTTCCTGCTCTGCCCTTGTGATTCCAACATAACAAAGTCTCCGCTCTTCTTCCAGTTCTTCTCTGTCTCCTGCATTAATACTCATATATCCCGGGAAAAGTCCATCTTCCATCCCTGCAAGATAAACACGTGGAAATTCAAGTCCCTTTGCGCTATGTAAAGTCATCAGAACAACATATTCCTGGTCTTCATCCAGACTGTCGATATCCGCAACCAAAGCAACTTCTTCAAGGAATCCGCTCAATGTTGCCTTTTCATCTTTATCCTGACAACTTTCCTCATAAGTTGCCGCTTTACTGATCAGCTCGTCTATATTCTCTTTTCTTGTTTTCGCCTCTTCTTTATCTTCATTTTCAAGGCTTTCTATATATCCTGTCTTCTCAATCACTTCCTGTAAAAGATCTGTGATGTTCATCTCTTCTGCCAACGTCTTAAAATACTCGATCAATGCCGCAAAAGAGTCCAGTTTTGTTGCACTTCTTCCCACACCTGCGATCAGCCCCGGTGCCAGTAATGCCTCATAAAAACCAATTCCACGTTCTGTTGCAGACTCCTGAATCCGGTTAATCGTTGTAAGACCGATTCCCCTTTTTGGAACATTAATAATTCTTCTAACCGCAACATCATCACGTCCATTGTCGATCGTCTTGAGATAAGCAAGAAGATCCTTGATCTCTCTTCTCGCATAGAAATTTACACCGCCGACAATCTTATAAGGAATATTCATGGCAATAAATTTCTCTTCCAGCAGACGGGATTGTGCATTCGTACGATAAAGAACTGCACTGTCATTATAGGAACCTCCCTGTCTGACAGCACTTTTGATATCTTCACCAATGAAATCTGCCTCATCAAACGCCGTATCAAACTGACGCAGACGAATCAGTTCACCTTCTCCGTTCTCCGTCCAAAGTGATTTCTCCTTTCTTCCGCGGTTATTCGCGATCACACTGTTTGCTGCATTCAGAATATTCCCTGTAGATCTGTAGTTCTGCTCCAGTTTGATCACCTTTGCATCCGGAAATTCATGCTCAAAGTCAAGAATATTCCGGATATTCGCTCCACGGAACTTGTAGATTGACTGGTCATCATCTCCAACGACACAAAGATTCTTATATTTTCCTGCAAGAAGGCTTACCAGCTGAAACTGGACTGTATTTGTATCCTGATATTCATCTACCATAATATAGCGGAATCTTTCCTGATAACTCTCAAGCACATCCGGCTGTGTCTGCAAAAGCTGTACTGTCTTTACAAGCAGATCATCAAAATCCAGTGCATTATTCGCCCTCATCTGCGCCTCATACTCGCGATAAACCTTAGCAATCTTCATCTTTGCAAAGTCTCCTCCGGCATTCAGTTCAAATTCGTCCGGAAGGATCATCTCATTCTTGGCAGATGAAATTGCTGAAAGCAGACTTCTTTCTTTAAACACTTTCGTATCCACATCTACTTTCCGACAGACTTCCTTAATTAATGTCTTCTGATCATCTGTATCATATATCGTAAAATGATTCTCATACCCTAATCTGTCAATAAACCTTCTCAAAATACGCACGCACGCAGAGTGAAATGTACTCACCCATACACTTTCCGCTCCAAAACCGACAAGATTATCCACACGTTGGCGCATCTCTTCTGCCGCTTTGTTCGTAAATGTGATTGCAAGAATATTCCATGGGTTCACGCCACGTTCTCCGATCAGATACGCGATCCTGTGCGTCAGAACTCTTGTTTTTCCTGAACCGGCTCCGGCAAGGATCAGAAGAGGACCGTCCGTGTGGTAAACAGCCTCTCTCTGCGGTTCATTTAATTTATCATAAATGCTCATCTTTCTACTCCTTTAAAGTTATAAAGATATCTGTAAATGTATTCCCATTATCAAACACACGTTCCTGTTTGTCAACTACATTTTCCGGCCTTCTTATCTTTTGCTTGCTATCTAGTTTTAAATACTATATAATAAATGTATTGAGGTGATAACATGAATATAGACACAAGTAATCTGTTAAACAGCATTTTAGAAGAACTTTCTTCTTTAAGCTATGTGCATCCCGGCGATGTTCCGAATATTAATCTTTACATGGATCAAGTAACTACTTTTATGGATGAGCAGCTGGCTTCGACCAAACGTTACCCTGATGATAAGATCCTGACAAAGACCATGATCAATAATTATACGAAGAACAATCTTCTTCCACCCCCGGTGAAGAAGAAGTATTCCAGAGAGCACCTGCTCCTTTTGGTCTTCATTTATTATTTTAAGAGTATTCTTTCAATTAAAGATATTGAGACAGTCCTTGCACCGCTCACAGAGAAATATTTTCCGGATGGAAGCTCTTTTGAATTAGCGGATATTTACAAAGAAGTCTGCAAGATTGAAAAAGAACAGCTGGATTCCATCAAAGAGAATGTAACTGCTACTTATGAGAAATCTGCTGAGACTTTCACTCATCTTGCTGATGGCGAAGATAAGGAGATCTTACAGCAGTTTGCATTTATATGCAGCTTGAGTTTTGATGTATATATCAAGAAAATGATCATTGAACGGATCATTGATGACCTCTCTTCCAAGTCTTCAAAAAACGAAGAGAAAAAGAAAGGGAAATAAACATTTCTGTTTAAAATGAGATACAGCCTGCGAAAGACTTTATCAGGATCTTCCGCAAGCTGTATCTTTTGATTGATAAAAGGTATTTTATTGTAAGCTTAATTCTTAAGTGTTATTCTTCCGTTCCATTCTCTTCCTCAGCAAGCCCTACACGTTTGAAAACCATATCATATCCGTCATTCCCGTAATTAAGAGAACGGTTCACACGACTGATTGTCGCAGTGGATGCTCCTGTCTTCTCCGCGATCTCCAGATATGTCTTCTGTTCACGGAGCATTCTTGCCACTTCAAATCTCTGTGACAATGAAAGCAGCTCATTGATCGTACAGATGTCTTCAAAAAATGTATAACACTCTTCTTTATTCTCAAGGCTTAAGATTGCCTGAAACAAATAATCTACTGCCTCGGTTCTGATCTTCTTACTCATACGAAACAATCTCCTTCTCAACCGGCTAATTATATGATGGCTTACGGCATACCATAAACCATAACAATACCTTTTGCCTTCTCAGGCCACTTTTTGATTTTAACACATTAAATTTTTAAAGTCCACCATTTCTTATGAATTTAAACTAAATTCTTACGCAATTTTGATTTTTTTCTAAAACATTTTATGTAAAACACACTTTTTTCGTTGTTCTTCCTCTTTTAAGATGCTATAATAAATCTGTTATAAATATTTTGATACAAAAGAGAGGAGTACATGATTAATATGAAGTGCCCAATATGTGGAAAAGACCTGGATTTGCAGAATAAGCAGATTGGCACCAGCGAAAACGGGGATCCAATCTTTAATGAATATGCAATCTGCCATAGCTGTAAAAAGCAATGGAACCTTGATAAACAACGTGCAAAGAAGATCGCTGCCAAGAAAGCCGCGGAAGAGAAAGCAAAAGCTGAGGCTCGTGCCGCTGAAGAAAAAGCGAAAGCTGATGCCGCCGCCCGTGCCGCTGAAGAGAAACGAGCTGCCCGCAGAGAAGCAAAAGCCCGCGCCCGCAAAGAAGCGATTGCCCGCCTTGCTGCTGACAAAGGGATTTCAGAAGAAGAAGCTGAACGTATTCTTAAGGAGAGAGCCAGAGCCCGCAAAGCCGCTGCACAGAAAGCTGCCACTGATGCCACTGCCACTGATAATTCCGAAGAGCAGAAATATGGGAACATTCCAGCGGAAGAAATCCGTGATAAGCGTGAAAAAGCAGTTCGCAAGGGATACGAAGATATGCTTGCAACTGACCCTGACAGTAAAGCTGCCAAGAAGAAAAAGAAAGAGGAAGCCGAAACTGCGAAAGCAAAAGAAGATGTAAAATCCAGAAAAATGGATGACTATGATGATGAGAAATCCTCTGATGATGAAGATGACGATGAATATGAATATGTAGACGAATATCCACGTTTCAGACCTGGACGCATCATCCTTGGAATCATTTCCCTGCTTGCATTTGGTTTCTGTATTTATAAAGGATTCGTAACAGGACTCAGCACATCAGGAGCTGACGTAACTTCTGCTCCAGGCATGAATTATGTCATTGTTGCTCTTTGTATGCTTGTCACTGCACTGTTATACTTCATCATGAATAACCGTGATACACTTTTTGCATTCCTTATCCCGATGATTGTCTATATCGGTAGTGCTGTTTTTGCTTTCCTGAAACATGGAGATGAATTCGAGCTTCTGATTTTAGCCGGTGTAAGTGGTGTACTTGCTGTTATTTCACTGATTCTCGCAATTGCTTCCCGCGGTGGAGATGATTACGATGATGAAGATGATTACGACGATCCATTTGAAGAAGAACACGATAATTAAAATCACGTTGTAAATCTTTTTGGTTTCTAAGAACAATTTATATAAGATAATTACAAGGGAGTATCATTTTGCGGTACTTCCCTTTTTTTGTCCTGATATGCATTTTTTATATCATATATCTAAAATATTTTTAGATGTCAAAAAACTTTTTTAGAATAGTTGTTGCTTTTTGTTGAATATGTGATAAAATGTAACCATAGGTATCTTTATATAATTAAAAATACACAACAAACACATACTCCTCAAAGATTTTTCTTTGGGGATTTTGTCACAAAGAAAGGAGTAACTGACATGGCATCATTTATAGTAAATGGTCAGGAAGTCTCACCTTCAAAGAATCAGAAACTGTTACGGTTCCTGCGTGATGAACTGCACATTACCTCTGCAAAGGATGGTTGCAGTGAAGGCGCTTGTGGAGCCTGTACTGTTATCATTGATGGACAGACTTGCAAATCCTGCGTACCTGACACAGATTCATTGGCCGGAAAGAATGTCATCACAGTCGAGGGGCTTTCTGATTGGGAACAGAAAGTTTACACTTATGCTTACGGGAAGGCAGGCGCTGTACAGTGCGGATTCTGTATTCCTGGTATGGTTATGTGCACAAAAGCACTTTTGGATGTAAATCCGGAACCAACCGATGATGAGATTCGCTATGCGCTGCGCAACAACTATTGCCGCTGTACAGGATATGTCAAGATCATGGACGCGGTGCGTCTGGCAGCTAAGATTCTGAAAGAAGGAGTTTTACCAGATGACGGAGATCCTAGCTGGACTCTTGGTTCCCGTGTTTCTCGTATAGATGTTGAAGAAAAAGTGCTTGGAACAGGTAAATATCCGGATGACTATTATCCGGAAGGAATGCTCTATGGCGCTGCTCTTCGTAGTAAATATCCACGAGCTCGCGTACTTTCTATTGATACCTCTGCTGCCGAGGCTCTGCCTGGCGTAGAAGCGGTTGTAACAGCCGATGATATTCCTGGGGAGAATAAGATCGGACACTTAAAACATGACCAGTATTCACTGATTCCGGTTGGTGGACTGACTCATTATCTCGGAGATGCAATTGCCCTTGTAGCTGCAACTGACATGGCAACTGTAGAAAAAGCAAAAAAACTTATTAAAGTTGAATATGAAGTACTTCCTCATGTGCATACAGTGGAAGAAGCTGCCGCTCCGGATGCACCTCTTGTTTATGATGAAGAAGAGACTAACGTATGTGCTTATAAGCACATCAGCCGCGGAAATGCGGAAGAAGCAATCAAGAATTCCAAGTACGTGATCTCACATCACTTTGAGACACCTTGGACTGAGCATGCTTTCCTTGAACCGGAATGTGCTGTTTCTTTCTATGATGAAGACGGTGACATTTTCGTATATTCAACAGACCAGTCCGCTCACCAGACACTACACGAAGTTACACTTATGCTTGGAACAGATAAAGTAAAAGTTCAGAACGCATTAGTCGGCGGTGGTTTCGGTGGTAAAGAGGACATGACTGTTCAGCATTTAAGTGCATTGCTTACTTACGTAACAAAGAAACCGATCAAGATGAAACTATCCAGAGCGGAATCCTTGCTTGTTCATCCGAAACGTCACCCATTCTACATGGATATGACAATGGGATGCGATGAGAATGGAGTGATCCAGGGTGTAAAAGCGATTGTTAAATCTGACACAGGTGCATTCGCTTCTCTTGGTGGCCCGGTTCTTGAACGTGCATGTACACATGCAGCAGGACCTTATCATTATGAAAACTTTGAAATTGAAGGAACTGCTTACTATACAAATAACCCACCTGCCGGAGCATTCCGCGGATTTGGTGTTACACAGACTTGTTTCGCAACAGAGACACTTCTGAACATGATGGCTGACAAGGTAGGCATTACGCCTTGGGAGATTCATTACCGCAATGCGATCCGCCCAGGCGAAGTACTTCCGAACGGACAGATTGTAGATAACTCTACAGGTCTTGTAGAGACACTGGAAGCTGTCAAAGAAGAGTATGATGCTGCACTTGCGGCCGGTAAGGCTGTTGGCCTTGGTTGTGCTATGAAGAATGCCGGCGTTGGTGTTGGCATCCCGGATACAGGACGTGTAAAATTAATTGTTGAAGAAGATGAAAAACTTCACATCTTCACTGGTGCTTCCTGTATCGGTCAGGGACTTGGTACTGTACTTGTACAGATGATCGTTACAAATACAGATCTTTCCCATGATGACATCGTCTATGAGCGAAGCAACACATGGATTTCACCTGATTCCGGTACAACTTCCGGTTCTCGTCAGACACTTGTAACTGGTGAAGCGTGCCGCAGAGCATGTGAAAAATTCATGGAAGCAAAAAACAGCGGTAAGTCCATGAAAGATATGATTGGAGAAACTTTCTACGGAGAGTATCTCGCTAAGACTCATCCACTTGGTGCAGATGTGCCTAATCCGATATCTCACGTTGCTTATGGATATGCAACTCAGGTCTGCATCCTTGATCCTAAGACAGGTAAGATTGAGAAAATGATTGCCGCACATGATGTTGGTAAAGCTGTCAACCCTCTCTCCTGCGAAGGTCAGATTGAAGGCGGTGTTGTAATGTCAATGGGATATGCACTCAGAGAGCAGTATCCAATCGATGAAAACTGTAAACCAATTGACAAATATGGTTCCTTAGGACTTTTCCGTTCTCACGAAGTTCCTGAGATTGAAGCAATCGTTATTGATAAACCTGGTCTGGATGTTGCCTGTGGAGCAATCGGTATCGGAGAGATCACATCCATCCCTACTGCTCCTGCAATCGCGGATGCATATTGCAGATTTGACGGAGAAAGACGCTACAGCCTTCCTCTTTCTAACACACCATACGAAAGGAAGAAATAATCATGGCAATTAAAAAGAGATTTCCTTACCGGGCAGCTCTGGTTGCCTGTAACGGTGGCTGCCGCGCAGCCGGCTCTGAAGACGGTGGATGCAAAGATGGCTGCATCGGATGTGGAGCCTGTATAGAAAAATGTAAATTCGGCGCGATTTCCATGAATGAATATGGCGTTGCCGAAGTAGACGAAGAAAAATGTATTGCCTGTGGACAGTGTGCAAAAGTCTGTCCACAGAACCTGATCAAAATCCACGACTGTGCAAACTACATTGTAGTAAAATGCTCTAACAAAGAAAAAGGAGCTGTTGCACGTAAACAGTGTGAAGTCAGTTGTATTGGATGCGGTATTTGTGAAAAAACATGTACTGCAGGTGCAATTCATGTAGAAGATAATTGCGCAGTAATCCAGGAAGACATCTGCTTAAGCTGTGGAATGTGCTCTGTAAAATGTCCAAGACATGTAATCCATGATCTCCGCGGAGTATTTACAGCAGTAAGATAATACAAAAGCTATCGACTACGATAACAACACAGATATGTGTTAAGTTATTGTAATCGATAGCTTTTTTTATCTACTCATCTTCATCCAGAAACTCGATATCATCATCGTCATCAAGATAATCTAAATCATCCAAATCATCTAAGTCATCCAGATTTTCCAGATCATTCAAGTCATCTAAGTCATCCGGATCTTTATCAAAATCATAATCCTCTGTCGCATCTGCCTCATCAGCAGTTACTTCAATTTCGACTTCTTCCTCGTCTACATCAAACTTCTCTTCTTTAAAGTTCTCCACTTCATCCTCTTCCAAATCATCTTCAAGATCATCAAATTCATCCATGCTGACAACTGTTGTGCCCTTGTCTTCTTTCCGGACATTTTCCGGAAGACTCTCTATAATCTCATCCAGCTCATCAAAATCATCCAGATTCTCAACCAGTGCCCTTGCCTTCTCGACTTCATTTTCTGTAGAATGTTTTTCACGGATCTCTGCGGCTTTAAGTAAATTCTTTTTCTTACGTTTTCCGGATTCCAGAAGAAGCTGGATCCAGATACTAAGTGCACCAATTGCAGCACAAAGTGCCACATGAATCATTCCGTTTTTATATGGCTGCAGATAAAAGATACTGCTGCCCGCTGCCATTGCTCCAAACACAGAAGAAGCAGCAATCAGCATAAAGTTATGAAACTTAATAGAAAGCAATGCACACACAAGACCAATACCCGCACAGATTCCATAGATAATAAAATCCTGTGGTTTCATCAAATGTACACTGACAACAAAGACGAGTACCGCTACTGTCACAAATCCACCAATCTGCTTCTTCCATGCACCAAGCACCGCCAATACAAGTCCCACACCTGCTCCTGCCGCCAATGCGATCGTCTGATCCAGACCTGCAATCGCTCCGACCGCAATTCCAGCTGCGCATCCTGCTGACAATCCTGCGATCACAGACCAGAAACGTACCAGTTTCAGCCCCGTCAGACATAACAGTACTGCTCCGACCGTTATAACAATCAGAGAAATAAATTCCATCTGACTCAAATGATGACTGCTTTCATTAAGTCCAGCCAGAACAACATCCAGGTCAAAATTCAGAATTGTATCAATCATATCATTTACATTCATTATTTACACCTTCGTCCCTTACTATTTATTACTCACTACTGCTCATTTTAGCAATTTTTTTTACTGATTACAAGTGTTCATTTCACCTTTCCATTGACTTCTTATTCTTCTCCACTTAAAATAGAAGAGAAATGCTATTGCTGACCGCATAATACTGTGAGCAGCAATAAAATGCTAACATAAAGGAGTTTATTATGGAACAGTTAAGAATACCTGCTGGCTATCATTCCCCTCTTACAATTCGTGAGACAGAAGTAGCCATCAAAGAAGTGAAAGACCACTTCGAGCGTGCTCTTGCAAAGAATCTCCACCTGACACGAGTGTCAGCACCACTGTTTGTCCGTCCGGAATCCGGTCTGAATGATAACTTAAACGGTGTGGAACGTCCGGTTTCCTTTGACATCAAAGAACAGGATGGTTCTGTTGCAGAGATCGTTCATTCTCTTGCAAAATGGAAGAGATATGCATTGAAGAATTATAATTTCCATTCCGGCGAAGGACTTTACACAGATATGAGTGCGATACGTCGTGATGAAGATACAGACAACATCCACTCTCTGTATGTTGACCAGTGGGACTGGGAAAAAGTAATTTCTAAGGAAGAACGTAACACAGAGACACTTCAGTATACTGTCCGCAAAGTCTACCGGGCTCTGAAAGATACAGAAGAATACATTTCCAGACGTTACAACTATATTGATCCTCTTCTTCCTGATGATATCTTTTTCATCACTACACAGGAGCTGGAAGACCTTTATCCGGATCTTACTACCAAAGAACGTGAAAAAGCGATTGCGAAGGAAAAAGGCGCAGTGTTTATCTCCAAGATTGGTGGCGTACTTGCTTCCGGCGAAAGACATGACGGCCGTGCTCCAGACTATGATGACTGGGAGCTGAACGGTGACATTATCGTTTACTATCCGGTTCTTGACATCGGTCTTGAACTCTCTTCTATGGGAATCCGTGTTGACGAAGACTCATTAAAGGCACAGCTTAAAGAAGCCGGATGTGAAGATCGTGCAGAACTTCCATTCCAGAAGGCGATCTTTAATCAGGAGCTTCCATACACCATCGGCGGTGGTATCGGTCAGTCCCGAATCTGTATGTTCTTCCTGCGAAAAGCTCATATCGGTGAAGTACATGTTTCTATCTGGCCGGATTCTATTCAGAAAGCTGCTGAAGAAGGCGGAGTAAATCTGCTGTAAAATTTTCTTATTTTTTTAGTTTTATAGTTATTTTTCA